>Ga0209092_10002381_pt1 | contig 17301 bp, 17 predicted proteins | sample FraStrMetagenome_FD_187446 | JGI IMG/M metagenome (GOLD analysis project Ga0209092, IMG submission 187446) | Marine eukaryotic phytoplankton communities from Arctic Ocean - Fram Strait ARC3M Metagenome (SPAdes) (version 2) | ecosystem: Environmental > Aquatic > Marine > Oceanic | place: Fram...
TTAAAAATAACGACAGCGGCCCTGCGTCATGTGGAGGATTTGTAAACGTCAAGTGAGGGCCTCTCTCGCGGGAAGAACGGCCAAATGGGAACCTCAGATGCACTTGAAGTGATCGAATGGTTCTGCACAGTCATTGCATCGGTAATGGGCCTTGCACGCAGTTGAGCCAAACAGACTCACCATTTCTGTGTTGTGGCTTTTGCATTTTGGGCAACGGACCGATTGAGCTTCACCATGGATGGCCCTTTTATCGGTGGTTTTTCCGGGAGGGGCAATTCCATACGCCTCTAATTTGGCGAGGGCACCTTCGGATAGCCAATCGGTTGTCCAGGCTGGGGCATAAACCAAGTCCACACGGAGACCTCGGCCTTCGAGGGCTGCCATAGGGCTCAGTTTTTCACGGATGTCATCTGCGATGGCGTCCATGGCCGGGCAGCCCATGTAAGTGGGGGTGATGTTCACCAGGACGTCTTCTTCATTGCATTGAACATCACGAACGATGCCCATTTCAACGACGTTGAGTACTGGAATTTCGGGGTCCGGTACGTCTTTCAGCAGGGTCAACCAATCGTCTGCGTTGCGCATCACCACTTGGCGTCTGGGTAAGTCCTCGGCAGGACTTGCATCTCGGCCAGTAAAAAGGAGAGTTGCTCTGTGTGATGGCCTGCGCGGCCCCCAAACTGCTCTGGCACGGGTTGTGGACGCGTGAGTTGGGATTCGGAGAGGGTGTCAATCAACGTAGCTTCCCAAGCTTCGCGTAGGTTGGCAGGATCGACTCCCCATCCTTCTTGAGATGCCGTGGAGGTCACATCGTCGGAGAAAAACAAGTCTCCCACATAGGGCAATAGGGCATTGAGGCTGTCCTGAACCTTGGTGTGACTTTCTTCCGTGCCATCTCCCAGGCGGGTCATCCAGGCCCGGCTGTGTCGAAGGTGGTAAGCGCTTTCCTTGGCACTTTTTCGAGCAATGGCGGCCATCTCAGGGTCATTGGATAGAGAAAGTCCGGCATGCAGCGGGACAGCGTAGGCATCAAATAAAAATTGACGTACGATGGTGTCGCCAAAGTGGCCATTCGGCCGTTCGCAGAGCAAGGCGTTTCGGAATTCACTTTGGTCCCGGTGGAAGGCAAGGGCGTCCTCATCACGGCCTTTGTTTTCGGCTCTCCCAGCCAGCGTGAGCCATGCCCGTGCTTGTCCAATTTGATCGAGGCCAATGTTGGTGAGGGCAATGTCTTCTTCAAGGACGGGTCCATGGCCCGTCCAAAGACCGAGCTGCTGGCCCAAAAAGAGGGCGTCATCTCCGAGTCGGAGCAGGTAATCAAAGCGTGCGCTCATGCTCACATGTTTTTGACCTCGTCGGGGAGATCGTAAAACGTTGGATGGCGGTAAACCTTGTCGTCTGATGGGTCGAACAAGATGTCCTTTTCGTCCGGAGAGGAGGCCGTAATCTCAGAGGCCGGAACGGCCCAGATGCTGACGCCTTCTTGACGACGGGTGTAAACGTCACGTGCATTTTCTATCGCCATTTCTGCATCGGCAGCGTGAAGGCTACCAACGTGACGGTGAGACAGCCCTTGTCGGCTGCGAATGAAGATTTCCCAGAGGGGCCAATGATTCTTTTCCACGGTTCAAGGGCTTATGCGGCTGCAGTTTTGCTACTGGCCTTGCGTGCAGCTCGTTTGTTCGCGTGGGCTGCGGCGGCCTCTCTTACCCAGGCGCCTTCATCCCATGCTTTGCGACGGGTGTCAATGCGTTCTTTGTTGCATGGCCCGTGTCCAGCGACCACACGTTTGAATTCGGACCAATCGATTGGGCCGTGCTCATAATGTCCCGTCTCTGCGTTCCACTTGAGGTCTGCATCCGGAATGGTCAGGCCAATCAATTCGGCTTGGGGCACGGTCAGGTCGATGAACTTTTGGCGAAGCTCATCGTTCGAGAAACGCTTGATGTTCCATGCCATAGACTGAGCGCTGTTGGGGCTGTTGTCGTCTGGAGGGCCAAACATCATTATGGAAGGCCACCACCAGCGGTTGAGTGCGTCTTGGGCCATCGCTTTTTGAGCATCTGTGCCCTGCGCCATGGTCATCATGATTTGGAATCCTTGGCGTTGGTGAAAGCTCTCCTCCTTGCAAACCCTCACCATGGCGCGCGCATAGGGGCCATAGCTGCATTTGCATAGGGGCACTTGGTTCATGATGGCCGCGCCATCTACGAGCCAGCCAACAGCTCCCATGTCTGCCCAATTCAAGGTGGGGTAGTTGAAAATGCTGCTGTATTTGGCTTTGCCGCTGTGAAGGTCGGCGATGGTGTCGTCTCGCTGAACGCCCAAGGTCTCGCAAGCGCTGTACAGGTACAAACCATGTCCGGCCTCGTCTTGGACCTTGGCCATGAGGATGGCCTTTCTTTTGAGACTGGGGGCTCTACTGATCCAATTGCCTTCAGGAAGCATGCCCACAATTTCCGAGTGTGCGTGCTGACTGATTTGGCGAATCAGTGTTTTTCGGTAAGCGTCGGGCATCCAATCCTTCGGCTCAATCTTTTTTTCGCTGGCCACGTAAGCCTCGAATCTTTGCAACAGGTCCATTTCCATGCTCCACAAAAATACAATGGTGATGGTGGAGAGAACCGATGGGGGGCATTAAGGGTTCTCTCGTCAACTGTTTCATGCCGAAATTTGCATTCTATGTCTGACCGATTCCACAGCTTAAAGGTGTCTGAAGTGCGCCGAGAAACTTCCGATTGTGTGTCCATCGTCCTTGATGTTCCCGTCGATTTGTCTGAAACTTTTACTTTCACTCAGGGTCAGTACTTGACTTTTGATCAGGAGATTAATGGCGAATCGGTGAGGCGCAGTTACAGCATTTGCTCTGGGGCAGGTGAAGAGTTGAGGGTGGCCATCAAACAAGTAAAGGATGGTCGCTTCAGTACTTGGGCAAATTCGTCGCTTCAGGCGGGTGATGTGTTGCGTACCCTGCCTCCAAACGGTCGTTTTTTCACGGCCATCGAAGAGAATCAGAAAAAAAATTACGTGGGTTTTGCTGCAGGATCTGGCATTACGCCCATCCTGTCCCACATCAAAACCGCGTTGGCGAAAGAGTCCGCGAGCCAGTTCACGTTGTTTTACACAAACAAGGAGCAGTCAAGCGTCATTTTCAAGCGAGAGTTGGATGACCTCAAGGACCGCTATATGAATCGCTTGCGGGTCTTTCATTTTTTCACCCGAGAGCCAGTGGACATTCCCTTGTACGGTGGGCGAATGGACGAGGCCAAGGTGGATGCCGTCTGCGCCTCACTGCTCAACGTGGCGGACGTGGATGAAGTTTTCTCTTGTGGTCCAGAAGACATGATCATGGCGGTCAAGAGCCGGTTGACTGCTGCCGGACTCGCCGAGTCTAAGATTCATTTTGAATTGTTCACCTCTCCGACGGCCAAATCGGCCAAGCCGGCAATTGAAGACGCGAATGCGTCCGCCCAGCCTACCGGAGAAGGCGGAGGAGAAGTGTTTGTGGTCATTGATGGTTCGACGCACAAGCTGGATTACGATGGGTCGAAGACCATTTTGGACGCGGGTCTGGATGCGGGAATCGACCTCCCCTACAGCTGTTGTGGGGGGGTGTGCTGCACTTGCAGGGCTTTGGTCACGGAAGGGGCTGGCGAAATGGAGGTCAATTACGCGCTAGAACCAGGCGAGGTAGAGCAGGGCTTTGTCCTGACTTGCCAAACCAAGCCTAAGCCTGGCAGTGGCCGGTTTGTGGTGGATTTTGACCAGCAATAAACACCGTCGAGGGTCAAGGTCGAGTGGGGTCAGGCCCGTTCGTCTAGCTCGATCCAACGCTCCGTCTTGGTTTCAATGTTGGCGGTGACTTGGCTCAGCTCAATCGCCATTTGGCTCATTTCCTCGTGACCCAATTCGGGGTCAGACATCTTCAATTCGAGCTTTTTTTTGTTCGATTCCAAGTCGGCGATGACGCCTTCTAGTCCTTCGTATTCCCTTTTTTCCTTGTAGCTCAGGCGCTGAGAATAGTCTCCTTTTGGGGCAGCGGGACCTTCCGATGCTTTTTGGGCGGCTTCTGCCTTGGCCTGTGCTGTCTTGATGGCGGTTTCTGCCTTGTCTTCTTCGTCAGCCGCCGCACGGAATTGGGTGTAGTTGCCGGGGAAATCTCGAACACCTCCGCTTCCGTCGAGGATAAAGATGTGGTCCACGAGTTTGTCCATGAAGTATCGATCATGGCTAACCAGCAGCAGGCAGCCTGGGAAGTCCAATAGAAATTCTTCGAGGATGCCCAGGGTGAAGACGTCTAAGTCGTTGGTGGGTTCGTCAAAGACCAAGAAGTTGGGATTGGCCATCAGGACCCTGAGAAGATGAAGGCGCTTCCGTTCTCCGCCACTCAGCTTGTGGATGTAGTCGTGCTGCCGATTCCTTGGGAACAAGAACCGCTCGAGCAGCTGCCCGGCAGAAAGCTTTTGCCCCTTTTTGAGGGGCATGAATTCCGCAATTTCATAGAGGGCTTCGATCACCTTCATGCCCTCGTCGAATTCTGGTGGTTCTTGGCTAAAGTGTCCAAAGACCACGGTGTCTCCCACCACAACCTTGCCTCCATCGGGCTCGTCTTCGGCCGTCATGAGTCGGATGAGGGTGCTTTTTCCGGCACCATTGTCTCCCACAAGTCCAATCCTTTCGCCGGGCTTGAAGTGGTAGGTCCAACCGTCCAATATGACCCGTTCTCCGTACGATTTCTTGACTTTATGTAGTTCCAAAATCTTACCGCCAAGGCGAGCGGGGTCCAATTCCAGTCGCACTTCGTCTTCTTCCAATCGCACTCCGGCGCGAGTCTTGAGGCCTTGAAAGGCGTCGAGTCGGGATTTGCTTTTCGTTGTTCTGGCTTGTGGCGTTGCACGGACCCATTCCAGTTCCCGCTTCATAATGGAGCGGGCTCGGTCCCTCTGGGCATGCTCGTTCGCAGACCGCTCGGATTTCTTTTCTAGAAATGCGCTCCAGTTGCCCGAGTATTTGTGCAAGCCAAAGCTGTCCAATTCGAAAATCGTGTCGCACACCACTTCTAGAAAGAAGCGGTCGTGTGTCACCATGAGCAAGGTGGTTTTGGCCCGCGCAAGAAAACCTTCGAGCCACTCGATCATGCCCAAGTCGAGGTGGTTGGTTGGCTCGTCAAGCAAGAGAAGGTCTGGTTGTTCAATCAGGCATTTGGCGAGGGCTACACGCCGTTTTTCGCCACCACTAAGGTTGTCTACGAAGCGTTCAGTTTCGTGAAGTCCGAGTTTACCTAAGATCTCTTTCGCCTGCGCCTCATAGCTCCATGCGCCTGCGCGGTCCATGTCGTCGTAAGCGGATTGAAGGGCCTCGGCGTCATCGCCTTGTGTGGCGGCTTCATAGCGGCGAATGGCCCGCATGGCGGCGTTGTCGGCTTGAAAGAGGTTGTCCAAAATGGTGCGGTCTAAGTCCAGACCGTGCTCTTGAGACAAGTGGGCGACCCGCGCTTGTCCGCTAAAGGTCACGGTTCCTGAGTCGGCACCTTCAATGCCGAGAAGCACCTTCATGAGGGTGCTTTTTCCCGTACCATTTCGGGCAACCAATGCCGCTTTTTGGCCTTGATCCAGACCAAAATGCAGGTCTTCAAAAATCAGACGTTCTCCAAACCGTTTCGTCAGTCCCTCTACTGAGAGCACATTGCCTCCTGCCATGGTGCAAAAGTAGCGGGGCAGAGGCGCTAATTTGCGCCCATGGGAATCGATCCGTCGAAAGAGATTGTCTGGAAGTGCAAGTTGTGGTCTGAATTGGACAGGGAAACCACGTATGCGCTGCTGCGTCTGCGGGCCGAAGTTTTTGTGGTGGAGCAAAACTGCCCATACCAAGACTTGGACAACAAGGACCGTGATGGCTTGCATTTGTGGGCCGAATGGTCATCGCAACCGGTGAGTGAAGGAGGAGAGGCTTTGGCGGTGACTCGCTTGCTTCCTGCAGGCGTTTCGTATCCAAATGAAGTGTCCATTGGCAGGGTGGTGACTGCCGGGAATGTTCGAGGAACGGGTTTAGGGAGAGAGTTGATGCGGCAAAGTTTGATGGCCCTCGATGATCACTGGTTTGGAGTGCCCATTCGGTTGTCTGCTCAGTCGTATTTGCAGCGTTTTTATTCTGATTTCGGTTTTGTTGCTGAAGGTGATTCGTACTTGGAAGATGGAATCCCACATGTAGCCATGGTTCGTTCTGCGGGTCGGCCTTAAGCCGCTCTTATCTTCGCCACCATGTCTGGTCTCCCTGTCGCCTCTGTGGTGATTCCTTGCTTGAATGAGCTGGCCCACATCGGGCCCTGCTTGGATGCGTTGCAAAGGCAAAAGGGCCTTTCGGGTGCATTGGAAGTGTGGGTGGTGGATGGGGGCAGTACAGACGGCACGCTTGAGGTCATTGAGTCCAAGATGTCTGCGTGGGATGGTATTCGTTTGTTGCATAACAATCAGCGGTTTACACCAGTTTCTATGAACTTGGGAATCAAGGAGTCCCGATCGGATGTTGTGGTCATTCTGGGGGGGCATTCGGAGGTGTCAGAGGACTTTATACGATTCAATCTTGATGCGTTACAGTCTCACCCTGAATGCGGGTGTGTAGGGGGCGTGGTAGAGCAGGTGCATGGCGATGAAACGACGCGTACGATTGGATTGGCCATGTCTAGTCCTTTTGGGGTGGGCAATGCGCGTTTCCGGACTGGAGGCTTGGAGGGCCATGTCGACACGGTTGCATTCGGAGCCTACCGAAAATCGGTGCTTTTGAACATTGGTGGTTTGGATGAAGACTTGGTTAGGAACCAAGACGATGAGCTCAATTATCGCCTAACCGAAGCAGGGTGGCGAATTTGGTTTGACCCGCGGATTCGCTCTAGATATCACGCTAGATCTAGTTTTTCGCGTCTTTTTCAGCAATACCGTCAGTATGGATATTGGAAGGTTTTTGTGAACCGAAAGCACCAAACGGTGACGACTTGGCGCCAATTGGTGCCTGCTGTATTTCTTCTCGTGTTCTCAGGATTTGCTGGGTTTTCATTGGCCTTTCAATGGAGGGCATCGGGGTCTACAGAAGCGCGATTTCTGACCCAAGCATGGGTCTCGGTATGCAGCCTGTGGTTCATGGCTGCTTTTGCAGCTGTGGGGATGTCCAAGGCAGGCCCGCGGAATGCTGTGGGCATGATTCGCGCCTTTGCGGTTTTGCACTTGGCTTACGGCTTGGGCTATTGGCAGGGGATTTGGCATTTTCTTTTGTTGAGGAAATCGCCTTCGACAGGATCTAAGTCCTTGACCCGATGACCTGGTCATTGGAACAGTGGGAACAGTGGGGCTGGCGCATGCTGATGCCAGCGTTGTTGTTTGGTGGGGTGGCCGCTGCATATGTCTTGCTTTCGATTCTGGTGCTTCGATGTTTGGGATGGTGGATTCACCGCCGGAAGGCCAAATGGACATGGCCGGGGGGGAGTTTTTGGTGGATTGGCTATTACGCATTGCAGGTCTTGGGCGGGCTTTGGAGCAGCAATTTGGATGCTTGGGCGCTGAGCCTTGAAGTCAAGGCTGCTTTGTTTGTTCTTCCCCTGTTGGCGGCCATTCCAGGTCGATCAATGCTGCGTGACTTTTGGTGGTCTTTGGGTTGGTCAGTCACGGCTTATTTGTTTTGGCGATGCGCGTTTGCGGGCTGGCAGCATGTTGTTTTTTCCGACGCCTCGTTTTGGAGGTATGCGCGGTTTGCTGGGGATGTCCATCCGACTTATTTGAGTTTGCACGCTGCGGCTGCTTGGCTGGGGCTTGGCAGTCAATGGGGCAAGGAGCGGCCCCGTGGGTTGTGGCTTCTTTTGATGGCGCTGTTGGCCATATCAATGGGCATGATGGGATCCAAGGCTGGCATCCTCGCTGCAGTGTTTGTAACCATCTTGGATATTGTAACCCGGAACCGATGGGGGGCGCATTCCGTGCGGCATTCCGTGGGTTTCTCGTTTTTGTTCTTGGGCTTGCTTGGGCTATCGAGTTACACCATGTCCAAGGCGCGGTTTGTGGAGATGAAATCGGTGACGGCTGTGGCCAAAGAAGGGGGGGCAGTGGCCTCGAGTAGCAGTGCAGGGCGTTTGGCGGTCTGGTCAACGGCCCTCGACGTTTTGGTGGAACACCCCTTGGGTGTAGGCACTGGGGATGTGACCGATGAGCTGATGACGCATTATGAGCGCGATGGGATTGTCTACGCGGCTGAGCGTCGATTGAACCCCCACAATCAATGGTTGCAGGCGGGTGTGGCCTTCGGTTGGCCAGGTGTGGTATTGATTTCGTTGGCCATGGGCGCTTGGTGTTGGGCGGGGTGGCGCAGTCGGAATCGATGGTTGTTTTTGACGGGAAGTTTGTTGATGGCGCATGCCATGGTTGAATCGGTTTTGGAGGTCCAACGGGGAGTGGTGTTTGTGATGTGGATGTTTGTGGCCTTGAGGTCAAGCCAAAAAGAGGATTGAGTTTCGTCCGTAGAATGCGCCTTATCTTCTAGGCACATGGCTGCGGAAAATCTTGAACTTCCTTTGGACTTAGACGTTAAAGAAGATGTTGTCTTTAATGCGTCTAACCCTCTTTTAATGAGGCAATTGAGTTCTTGTGTGGGTGCGGGAACCTTGATGGAGAAAATGGAGCGGTGGTACCTGTTCGTGCGGGATGCCATTCGGTATGATGCGGGCATGATGGACGTATCAGAGGTCGCAAATTCAGCCTCTCGAACGTTGGAAAACCAAAAGGGCCATGGGGTCCAAAAGAGCATTTTGTTCGCGACCGGTTTGAGGGCAATGGGTGTGCCGGCTCGTTTGGGGCTGGCTCGGGTTCAAAACCATTTGAGTTCGCAGGCGTCGAATGTGCCGTCTTCTTCCCATGGCTTCACGCCGCATGGCTATGCTGCATACTGGCAGGGTGAGCGGTGGATCAAATGCACTCCGGTCTTCAATCGGTCCCTCTGCAAACGTTTGGGGACACTTCCACTAGAATGGACGCCAGGAAAGAACAGTCTCCATCAGCCTTTGGATAAATCAGGCGAACGGGTCATGGAAATCACGGAGGATTACGGCATGTTCACGCAAATGCCAATGGGGTTGATCCAAGATGAACTGGAAAGGGCGGCACCTTTCGGCTACCGGAACGAATAGGGAAGAAGCCAACGGAAGGAAAGAAGGGCGGTTTAGAAAAACCAGAAGCTTCAATCTTCCGCAGCTTTGGTCTGTTCAGATGTCACACTCTTCTTGCCCATTTTGGTGTCCAAAACAGCTTGAATAAAGGCTTGGAACAAGGGATGTGGATTGACCACGGTGCTCTTGTATTCCGGGTGGAATTGAGCACCGACAAACCAAGGGTGATCTGGGATTTCCACGATTTCCACGAGCTTGGACTCAGGATGGGTTCCACTGGCAATCATGCCGTTTTGGATGAATTGCTCCCGGTAGACGTCGTTGAACTCGTAGCGATGTCGGTGGCGTTCTTCTGTGACGATGGTTCCGTAGGCCTTGGCGGCATTGGTGCCCTCTTTCAGTGCGCATGGGTAGGCACCCAGACGCATGGTTCCTCCCATGTCGGCGAGCCCTTTTTGCTCTTCCATCAGGTCGATGACAGGGTCTGGCGTGTAGTCTTTGATTTCCGTGCTGTGGGCCTCTTTGAGGCCAAGCACGTTCCGAGCAAATTCAATGACAGCGCATTGCATGCCGAGGCATATGCCGAAGAAAGGAACGTGATTTTCCCGAGCGTATCGAATCGCTTCGATTTTCCCGTCAATGCCCCTTGATCCAAATCCAGGAGCCACCAGAATGCCATGCACATCGCCAAAGAGTTCGTGGGCGTTGTTGGCCAGAACTTGCTCGGAGTGGATCCAACGCAGTTCAACTTCTACACTGCATGCAGCACCAGCATGGATGAAGGCCTCTGCGATGCTCTTGTAGCTGTCTTTGAGCTCAACATACTTTCCGATCAGGGCAATGGTGACCTTCTGTTCTGGGTTTTTGTGCTGTTGAAGGAAGTTCATCCAACGGCTCAAATCCATCGGGATATTGGCGTCGACTCCAAGCTTTTCCAAAACCACCTCGTCCAGACGCTCCTCTTGCATGAGCAAGGGCACATCATAAATGGTTTCTGCATCGATGGATTGAATCACGGCATTGGCATTCACATTGCAGAACCGCGCCAATTTGTTGCGTATCGCGCTGGACAGTTCGTGTTCTGTCCGGCAAACCAAAACATCGGGTTGGACGCCAAACTCCAATAACTGTTTAACGCTGTGCTGAGTAGGCTTTGTTTTGAGTTCACCTGCAGCGGCGAGGTATGGAATCAAAGTCAAGTGAATCACGAGGGTGTCCTTGGGCTGTTCCCAGCGCATTTGACGCACCGCCTCGATGTAAGGAAGCGACTCAATGTCGCCCACAGTGCCCCCGATTTCCGTGATCACAAAGTCGTAACGGTCTCCCTCGCCAAGGATTTGAACGCACCGCTTGATTTCATCGGTAATGTGGGGGATGACCTGAACTGTTCTGCCCAGAAACTCGCCGCGTCGCTCCTTGTCGATTACACTTTGGTAAATCCGGCCGGTGGTGATGTTGTTGGCTTGGGAGGTTGGAACGTTCAAAAAGCGCTCGTAATGCCCCAAGTCAAGGTCCGTTTCGGCGCCATCATCTGTGACAAAGCACTCTCCGTGCTCGTACGGGTTTAGGGTGCCCGGATCGATGTTGATGTAGGGGTCGAGCTTTTGGATGGTCACTTTCATCCCACGCGCCTGCAAAAGCTTGGCGAGAGAGGCACTGATGATTCCCTTGCCAAGACTGGAAGAAACCCCTCCAGTGACGAAAATATATTTGGTGGCTGAAGCCTTTCCCGTAGTCGCGTGCATACGGGGTAGAAAGTTACAACGCTTGATTCAGTTCGCCCTAAGGAAATTGCACACAATGTGCATTCCGGTTCACAATTTGCCTGTGAGGGATTGAATCACCTTAAAATCGCTAAAGAACTCCTTGGCCAGGACCCGGATCAAAGAGTAGGCGGGAATGGCCAACATCATGCCGGGGATTCCGGCCACGCTTCCCGCGATGGAAATCAGGACGAATATTTCCAAGGGATGTGCTTTTACGCTGCCAGCGAAGATGACCGGTTGGGTGAACAGGTTGTCCACGACTTGGGCAGAGAGGAAGACCAAGCCTGCCTTTCCAATGAGTCCACTGAGTTCAGGGGCTTGAAGGTGTGTGGTGAGAATGATGCCCAAGCCCAAGCCGGCACCAATCAGGGGGCCGACGTATGGAATGAGGTTCAGGAGTCCTGCAAGGAAGCCGATGAGAAAGGCATTGGGAACGTGGAGCAGAAGCAGTCCCCCTGTAATTACAGTTGTGATGATCGCGACTTGTGCAGCGAGTCCCACGAAATAGCGTGTGAGAAGGCGGGTTGAATTGTTCAAAACACGCTCCACCCGCTCGGATTGATCATCGGGGGTGAGGGCTTTGAGAATGTTCGGAAAGAGCTGGCGGTCCTTCAGAAAAAAGAACGTCATGAACGAGATGCTGAATACCGCCACCACCAGGCTCCCTGCGGCTGAAAACACACGGCTCAAAGCGCCCCCGACGCCATCGGGTCCGAGAAACGCAGCCAAGCCTTTCCCCAAGGTGGCGGTGTCAATCCACTCCAAGGGAGACTTTCCCTCAGGGACAAGCATGGGGATGATGTCCGAACCCCACGTGCGCAGCTCCTTGGCAATGCTGTCAAAATCTAAATTGGAGACCACATTGGCTTCCGCTGCGACCAAGGGGGCAAATAAGCTCAACAGGAGGGAAAATCCGGCGAACATGAGGACCAAGGTCAGGGCGGCTCCAAATGTGGACCCAATGGGCCTTCCAGCGATGTGAATTCGCTCAGCCAGTCCCACAAGCGGTCGGCCGATGAAGCTGAGCGCAATGGAGATGATCAGGTATGCCGTCAGGTCTGAAAATTGAACCAGCGCGGCCAACAAGAGCAAAAGTCCAAGGGTTCCAGCAATTCGGCGTATGGTCCAGAATTCGGCTTCAAATGGGCGCATGCCCATCAGGTCGGTTTTCGTCTTTTCAGATTTCGACATGTGGCCAAATTAGGGACGAAGGCTTTGATGGTGGCCTGTGAGTCGTCCTTGACCAGAATCCAAATCTTCCCAGTGTTGAAGTGTCAATTGGATTTGGGCGATATCAGCAGTGGCCATGGGAACATACTCTCCTGTGAGGACCGAGATTAAGTCGCCAATTCCGGGATTGTGGCCCACCAGCCAAAGGCGCTGAACATCAGGCGGGGTCATTCGAATGAGGTCCATCAAGGTGGTGGATTCAGCCAGGTAAGCACCGGAGGAGCTGTCCATTAAAGGAGAGCGGGAGCGGGTCGCCAAGGCCCACGTCGAGGTGAGGATTGTCGCAGTCTGAACTGTGCGTTTGGCATCGCTCACGAGAAGGCGGTCTCCTGTTTTGGTCGGAAAGAGGTGCGCTTGATGTTGAGTTTGAGTTTTCCCGTATTTGGACAAGGCTCGACTGTGGTCAGTCTCTGCGTCAAAAACAGATTCGGCTTGACCGTGCCGCATGAGCATCAGTTGCAACATTTTTTTGAGGTAAGTCTAAAGAAGAGATCAAGCTACTTCATTTAAATTTTTAGTCATGTCTAAAAATTAAAATAGTGAAGCCTAATTTTGAGCCATGCCGACCATGTCCGTGGAGAATTACCTCAAAGCCATCCTGTCTTTACATGAAGAGGGGAAGGTTCAGGTGAGTACCACTGAATTGGCCAAGCGTGTGGAGTCCACTCCCGCAAGTACATCGGCGATGTTGAGGAAGTTGGGTGAGCGTGGGTGGGTAGAGCACAAACGCTACCATGGCGTTCGTCTCACAAAGTCGGGACATGGAATTGCCATGAACATCCTGAGGCGACACAGATTGTGGGAGTGTTTTCTTGTCGAGCATTTGGGGTTTGACTGGGATCAAGTCCATGACATTGCAGAGGAACTGGAACACGTGGACAGCAAAGAGCTGGCGAATAGGTTGGATGCGTTCTTGGGTTTTCCCAAGCTGGACCCTCACGGGGATGCCATTCCAGGGCCAAATGGCCGCTTTCGTTCGGTTGCAGCCCGAACCTTGCTTTTGGATGCGCCGCGCGATTTGGAGTTGATTGTTGTGGGGGTTGTGGATGGACGTGATGCATTTCTGCGTCATTTGGGGGTCTTGGGCATGTCTCTGGGAACTCGATTAACCATTCGCAAGCGCCATGCCTTTGACGGCAGCTTGGAGATTCAGTTTAACGACGACGACGACATGCAAATGGTGTCCCCTTCAGTCTGTTCCCGTTTGTGGGTGGACCAGAACAACCCGGAGCCCATCATTGAGTTTCCCCACCCGGACGACACGGATGAAAAGCGGAAGGTGTAAACAGAATGGAAGCAATTGAGTCCTTCTTTATTGAAATCGGTCCCGTTTTGGCGGCACTTCTGGCCACCACGTTCACTTGGTTGTTGACCGCGGCAGGAGCATCATTGGTCTTCTTCTTCAAGGAGTTGCACAGACGTGTTTTGGACGGCATGCTGGGCTTTACTGGTGGAGTCATGGTGGCTGCGAGCTGTTTTGGGCTCCTGATTCCTGCGATAGACATGACGGGAGAGGAAGGGCTTGCAGGGGTCATGCCTGCGGCGATTGGTTTTGTCGTCGGGGCTTTGTTCCTCTATGCATTGGACAAGCTCACGCCGCACCTGCACATCAATTTTGACAGAAGTGAGGCAGAGGGGCCGGAAACAGATTGGCACCGTACAACGCTTCTGGTCATGGCCATTACGTTGCACAACATCCCCGAAGGATTGGCGGTTGGGGTCATGTTTGGTGGGGCGGCTGCAGGCATTGACGGAGCCACAATTGGAGGGGCAATAGCATTGGCTTTGGGCATCGGGATTCAGAACTTTCCGGAAGGCATCGCCGTGAGCATGCCGTTACGCCGACAAGGCGTTTCGAGAGGCCGCTCATTTTGGTTTGGACAACTCAGTGCCATCGTGGAGCCGATCGCGGGTGTGGTGGGCGCCATCGCTGTCTTGACCATTGAGCCGCTTCTTCCTTATGCGCTTGCCTTTGCGGCGGGAGCCATGATTTACGTGGTGGTGGAGGAAGTCATCCCAGAAACACAGCGAGACAAATACACGGACATTGCCACCTTGGGCTTTGTCTTGGGCTTTGTCTTAATGATGGTCATGGACGTGGTGTTGGGCTGACCATGCCCCCTTGGCTGAGCGGAGTTTTAGCCTTTGGAAGACAGGAGGTCCAAGACGTCTAGGCCCATAAATTGTCCAGAACTCATGAGCAAGAACACCGTGTTTGGGCCTTGCGCTGAGGTGAGTGCTTCCCCGATCTCTTCGGCTGAAGTGGCCACCTTCACCGCCTTGTTTTTGAACGCGTCTTGCACAATGTCAATGGAGAGCGGAGGCAGTTGTTTGTGTGCCAAAACATCTGGCGAAAAGCACACCCACGCTTCGTCAGCGGCATCCAAAGCCCCGGCATAGGTGGGGAGAAAGTTGGGGTTTAGGCTACTGAAGGTGTGGAGTTCAAGTACGGCGATCAGCTTTCTGTCGTGAAATTGAGTACGAACCGATTGGGTGGTGGCGCTCACCTTGGATGGAGCGTGCGCGAAATCTCGAAAGACGGTGGAATCTCCATCGGGGTATGGGATGTCCAATTTGCGCTCCAATCGTCCTGCGGCGCCGGTGAAATCTTGGACTGCGTTTAAGAAATCGGAAGGGGGAACGCCCCATTTTTCAGCCAGGGCCATTGCGCCTGCCAGATTCAAGGCATTGTGCGGCCCCACCAATTCCAAGGAGGTAATCCCTTCAGGGGTGTGCACGCGAAGACGTCCGTCAGTGATGTCGAATTCAGGAGTTCGGTAAGGGATCCACTCTAGGTCGGGACGTTCTGGTCGAACAGCATCGATGGTCCGCTTTAGCTCCTGATCTTCCGCACACCAAACGACCGTTCCTCCAAGGGCCATGCGCCTGAGGTATTCTGTGAATTGCGCCCTGTATACCTCTGGGGTGGGAAACACATTGATGTGGTCCCAAGCGACTCCGGTGAGGATGGTCAAGTGGGGTTGGTACCAATGGAACTTAGGGGTGAGGTCGATGGGGGAGCTCAGGTACTCGTCTCCTTCGAGCAGCATGTCGGGTGCATCCGTGATTTGAACCATTCGGTCAAATCCGGTCAATTGCGCGCCCACCATGAAGTCTGGGGTTTTTCCCAATTTGTGCATCACGTGTAGAAGCATGGCTGTAATCGAGGTTTTCCCATGGCTGCCGCCCACCACGATTCGGCGTTTGTCTTTGGCCGCTTCAAACAGAAACTCGGGATAGCTGACCACATTCAAGCCCAATTGCTTGGCTCGGGCCAATTCCGGATTGTCAGGCCGCGCATGCATGCCCAAAATGAGGGTGTCCAATTTGTCGTGGATGCGTTCTGGAAACCACCCCATGGTTGGAGGCAAGAGTCCCGCATTTTGAAGACGGCTTTTGCTGGGGTCGTGAACGGCGTCGTCTGACCCTGTGACGTTGTGGCCAAGGTCGTGAAGGGCAAGCGCGAGGTTGTGCATGGCAGCACCGCCGATGGCAATGAAGTGGACGTTCATGAGGGATTTTCCGCGGGTAAAGAAGACTGGAAAGTCAGTGTAGATGCTGCCGCTGCACATGGAATGGGGCCGAGAATGGCAGCCATGTACGTGCCGAATATGGGGATGGCCAATAACAGCGAGAAGACCATGCCAATGCCCGTCAAGTGTCCTTTTTGTTGCCATCCACGACGGATTGACCTTTTCCAATCCAACCCCTCCTGCTCAAAAACAACGTCGAAAACAGCTGCGCCGTAAAAATAAGACCCCACTGTCCAGCTCATGACGAAAAGAACCGGTGACAGCACAAGGGCGAGCGGGGGGGCAAAGACAGTGAGAAGCAGTCCGGAGACTGCCAATGCAAGGGTCAAGCTCATTTCCAGGACAAAGAGCACAAAGGCGGCTCTGAATCCGCGGAAGACATCATGCAAGAAGCCGGAAACGGAAAATGGGGTGGATTGTCCTGTCTCCTTTGTTCGAATCGCAGCGGAAAGAAGGCCCATAAATGGAGCAGTCATCGTCAAAAGGAGATATTTCATGATTTTGACCTTGATCCAAAATACAATGGCCATCACCCCCCAGTGGAGCAACCATTCCAAATGACTGACGCCCCATGAGAGTGCGTTGGACCAAAATTCAGGTGTCTCTGCAGAGCGGGTGTCGGAATCCAACCCGGCCAGGGCCAAAACCCAGTGGAGGGCGCTTTGAACGGCGGCATTGAGTCGTGTAGAAAACAGCCATCCAAGACACGACAACGAAACAATTGCACCGGGGCCGACAAGGTGGTAGGCACGAAGGTTTTCTCGCTTGAGATAGCCAAAGGAGCGAAGCCAGGCGCCCCACGCAGCAAAAAGTTGTTGGATCGCAGGGGAGGTCATGGAGCCAAGAAGAGCCATGAAGCCAATTTCGGGGCAGAGTGTTTAGGCTCGACCAAACGTTGCGCCAACTGCTGACAGGTTGTCGAAGAAAGCGGGGTAGCTTTTTTCTACGGCTTCGATGCCGATGATTTCGATGGGGGCGCCTGCCAAGCCTAAAACAGCGCCAGCCATGACCATGCGGTGGTCGCCTCGTGCATCAAAAGTGCAGGATTGAATGGGGCCAGGGTAAATGGTCATTTCGTCCTTCTCCTCACTGAGTTCCACCCGAATACCGGCTTTGCCGAACTCTTCCGCAATCGCCACGCCACGGTTGCTTTCTTTATGTTGCAGACGATGCAGCCCCTTCAGTGTGGTTGGCTTTTTGCAGAACGCCGCATAGCAAGCCAATGGCGGGAAAAGGTCTGGGCAATGGGTGGCGTCAAAATTGAAGCCCTTTCGTCGGCCCCTGTCCACCCGAATTCCAGAATCGGTTCGCATCAATTTCGCCCCGCTGAGTAGCAAGGCGCCCGTCACGGCTTGATCCGCCTGAGTGGGTGAATTGCCGAGTCCGTCTATTTCGAGGTAAGGGTCGCCGGTGAGTGCGGCCAAAACCAAAAGAAAGGCGCCTGCACTCCAGTCTCCAGAGACAGTTTGGTCGAAGGGTTGATGCTGTTGATTTCCAGGAATCCGGAAAAGCCGGTGGTCCTCATGGGTCACTTGAATGCCCACCGAGGACAAGACGTCGAGCGTCATGTCAATGTATGGACGACTTTGAAGCCCATGAACGGTGATTGCGGAGTCCTTTTGGG
>Ga0209092_10002382_pt1 | contig 17294 bp, 22 predicted proteins | sample FraStrMetagenome_FD_187446 | JGI IMG/M metagenome (GOLD analysis project Ga0209092, IMG submission 187446) | Marine eukaryotic phytoplankton communities from Arctic Ocean - Fram Strait ARC3M Metagenome (SPAdes) (version 2) | ecosystem: Environmental > Aquatic > Marine > Oceanic | place: Fram...
CCTCTATTTGAAAAAAAAAATTTTTTTTATATTTTTAATAAACATGCATTCCTATGGTATTACGTGTATGCATTAGCAGGTAATAGTATATATGCTGTTCGATGTTTAACAGATTTAGGGAAAAAAAGTTTTTCTCTGAGTAGGGGGCCCTCTCAAAATCGTCATACAGGCACATAGGCTTATTTATTTTAGGCTGAAGATAGTGGGCAGCAGGCAATTAGTGGGGAACATATAGAAATAGCATGGATAAAATATGTGTAGACTATATATGTCGGGATCGGGCTTGTAAATGAATAAATATCGAGTAACCGAATGTACAATATGCAACGAATCGACTAAAAAGTGGTCCATCTGTAGGGGATGTGGGCAATCTTGGTGTAGCCGATGCAATGTACATTTAGAATCCAAAGGCAAAGATATGAAAACTCCCCCTGAAATGTTTGGACGAAAAAAGTACAACTGTCCCCATTGTAAATACGAATATATTACCGGTTTTGAATATTTGACCCCCAGAACCGCCGATACTAGCTGTTGTATATCATAAATTATTTATGTATTTTAGTTAACTTATATCCCATTCTAGGACTTCCATAAATGGACGCAAGGTTTGTATACTCATATACGTAACCTGTAGGGGGCGAATTTGGAACATTTCGCCACTCTTCAACGGGCACCGCCAACGGGTAGTTCTCTACCTGAGGTGAATTGCCCATGTACTTGGGTGATACGCACGGAGTAACAATAGGAGACGGTATCATAATGCGTAGATTCGGCTTCTTGTATGTTTTCAAATTGTTCAAATGCTCTTTTGCATCCCTTATAAGATTCTCCAAGTCGTTTATGGTGTTCTCTAGTTTTTTTATGGCGCTCATGGTATATAAGTAACTATAATTGTATTTAAATGACCGTAGAAGAAAATCCAGAATTTTATTGTTGCTACTACAATGAAGAAGACGAGCGCTCATGTATATGTTGGGCGTATGATCGGGCATGTTGCAATAAACCGAGATGTATGCCAAACCTAGCTACTACAGCAGGGAAACTAATACTAGCGACATGGGTCGTCGTTGTAGTAACTGTAATACTGGCCCCACTATTATTTTTTTAACTGGCCCGACATATCGATACTCACGGTCTCGCACGGCCAAGGTCTCCCAAGGTCTCGTACGGTCCATGAAAAAGTATTGTATATTTTATTGTAAACATATAGTTTAAAGCATTTTAAAGCAAGATGAAGTGGCAAGAATCTATCGTAAAGCGTTTCGTTAACGAAATATCACTCACCAAACAGTTTACCGATTCGTTTGATGATTTTATACAAAAGCGAGTTCGGGAGGTTATCGCCCTACAGCGACCTATCCGTGCCAGTACAACAACGGAAGGAGAAGAGCAGACGATTCATCTAAAGATACGAGGCGGTTCGATAAAAGACCCGGTGATGTTGGAGAAGGACGGGACGGTACGACCAATTTATCCAAACGAGTGTCGTATCCGTAACCTTACGTACTCTAGTCCTCTGTATGTCGATGTCGATATCGAACGTTCCAATGGCAAAAATACAACGATAAAGGATGTTTACATAGGCCGAATACCAATTATGGTGTACTCTGGTAGATGCCATCTATCGAAGAAGGAAGACAGAGTAAAATTCGGCGAGTGCGACAAAGATCCCGGTGGTTATTTTATCGTCAATGGAAATGAAAAATCACTACTTGGACAAAAGGCATCCATGCACAATCGAATGATTACGTACCTGAAAAACGGTATATCCGCATGTGCGGTAAAATCCGAACGAAACAAGCGCGTACATGTTACAACCATCAAGTACAAAGATAATACCGCAATTTCATGCACATTTCCAAGACTAGAGGAAGAAATACCCCTGATGGTGTTACTTATGGCAATGGGTGCCGATGTAAACGAGATTCGAAAAGTGTTCGACAACAAACAAAATGCATGCCTCGAAGCATCCTACCGAAACCTCCCAGAGACCAGAGAGGAAGCCCGAAAACGTATTCGTATACGGGAAGTCTACAATGTTGGCCTATCGGAAGACGAACGCCTAGACAATGCCCTCAAAAATGTACTGGTACCACACATGTCGGTAGAAGACAAGCCAGTGTTTTTGGTAAGTATGATTCAAGAATTGTTGGCAGTCGCAACCAACAAGGTTGGTCCCACAGACCGAGATTCAGTTGCAAACCAACGCGTAGAGACCTCATGCACCTTGTTGTCTACCCTGTTTTTGCATTTGATGATTAAAATGTGCAACGATACGCGCCTTCTATGTCAAAAGTCATTGCCAAAATTGAAAAGAGGAATCACCGACGAAAAGATACGAACTTGGTTGTCGAAATCAAATTCAATAACCGACGGGTTTCAGTATTCTCTGGCAACCGGAAACTGGAATACGACATTTGTAGACCGTCAACAACGACATGGAGTCGCTCAGGCGCTCCAACGATTGACGTACATTAGTACCATATCACAGTTAAGACGTGTATCATCGGCAGTGGACAAAACACAGAAACTGCCAAGACCTAGGTACCTTCACGGTAGCCATTGGGGACGATATTGTCCTGCAGAAACTCCAGAAGGTGGGCCATGCGGTTTAGAAACCCAACTGACGGTCCAATCGTATATATCATTGCAACGAGACCCACAAGCAATACGAAGGGTGATTCAACAATACCTTCTCGAAAAAACGATCAACAACCTCAAGCATGCGCGTGTATATATCAACGGAATTTACGAAGGGAGTACCTCCGATCCCAAACGTCTGGTCGAAACGGTACTGTTCATGCGTCGTAGCGGTCAATACGCCAAAGATATGTCTGTCACCTACAAACACTGGAGAAGCACAATTCATATATCAACCACCAGCGGCAGAATATGTCGCCCTCTATTAATTGTAAACGACGGCAAATGCGTTTATAAAACCACACAGGATTCGGATTCCATGTCCTTTAATCAACTCTTATGTGAAGGTGTCATTGAATATTTGGACTGTGAAGAAGAGGACACGGCCTATGTTGCATTCTTCCCAAAGGATATTACTTCGGAACATACGCATTGCGAAATATCAAATTCGATGATGAATGGGTTGTGCGCCGCAACGATTCCATTTAGCGACCGTAATCCCGGTGTTCGAAACACGTACCAGTGCGCCATGGCAAAGCAAGCACAGGGAGTAAACGCGTCTAATTTTCAACAGAGAATGGATACGACCACAAACATTATGTGGTACGGCCAAAAACCTCTGGTATCGACTAATTTAGCAAACGAATACGGCGTTCACGATTTGCCCACTGGCATTAACGCAATCGTAGCGATTATGCCATTTCACGGATTCAATCAGGAGGATTCGATCATCGTTAACCAAAGTGCATTGGACAGGGGGTTTGCAAGAGCAGATACATACAAGACGATAAAGGAATCACTGAGCGGCAAGCAATATTCGGTATTCGAAAAACCGGAAAAGAAACGACGCGTTGGAAAATACCACAGCATCGAAGAAGACGGTATGTTAAGACCCGGTGTTCCAGTAAACAAGGGAGACTGTATTATTGGCAAAGTTTCATACGACAGCACCGAAAAGAAACACGGAGAGGACAATTCCAAAATGGCAGCAGCAAAGGGCACTGTAGACAAGGTAACCATGTACCAAGAACGCAACGGAGACCGGGCCGTTAAAGTTAGAGTCCGTCAGACGCGTATTCCGGTCATCGGTGATAAATTCAGTTCACGCCACGGACAGAAAGGGACAGTGGGAATGTTGTACACGCAGGAAGACATGCCCTACAACATCGATGGTATCGTACCGGACATAATTATAAACCCACATGCCATTCCATCGCGGATGACGATAGGCCATTTGATCGAATGTTTGACTGGTAAAGTATCCGCGATCAAAGGTGAATTTGGAGACGCCTCACCGTTTACCGGTCGCAAAGTGGAAGATATCATGCAAGAATTGAAAGATGCCGGATTCAATCAACGAGCGGACGAACAAATGTACAATGGATTTACAGGAAAACCGTTGAAAGCAAAGATATTCATGGGGCCCACATTTTATCAGAGGTTGAAACATATGGTAAATGACAAGATACATGCGCGCGGGCGAGGAAGACGAAACCAATTGACGCATCAACCCAATGACGGACGATCGAATGGAGGGGGTCTTAGAGTGGGAGAGATGGAGAAAGATTCCTTCAATTCACACGGTGTTCCATTCGTAATCAATGAACGTATGTGCGTATCGTCTGACGCCCACGAAATGGTCATAAAGGGAAAGAAAGTCACCATTCCGTATGCGGCAAAGTTGTTGTTTGAAGAGTTACAAAGCATGTGCATAAAAGTAGATTTACAAGTTAATTAAAATTTTAGTTCTTTCATTTCTATACTGACACCTGAAGGTTCACTTCCTTCTTGAGGTGATCGAGGTTCTAGGGGGTTGTATGTTGTAACGGTTTTAACTGTATTAACCGGGGCGTATTTATAATAAACACGTCCAGATCCCCAACCAATTGGTGGGATTAAAATAAACAACCAGAGCCACCACAATAAGGGGCTCCATATAAATATAGGAAGAATGATGAAGAAAAAAAGACAGGTGAAAATCCCACCACCATAATCAACTCTGTCCCAGTTTGTTCTGACAATGTAGCGTTGCATTTTATAATTATACACGGGTGTTATATATTAACATTTCGCTAATAGAGGTTCTCTCTCCGGAAGCCGTTCTTCCAAGTATTCAATACGCTCTTCTAGATCTTGTATCCATTTTTCGATCATAAGCAAACAGAAGGACACTACGGCAAGAATAAAAGCCCACCACAAACCATGCCACGACAGGTAATCAAACAAATAATCTATATGCGCTGTATTGGCATTTGTTGCGTTCACCATACTTTGGGTGTTGTTATTTGCTATCATAGCATTGTAATCAAAAAGATACCGTTCTTGTCTATTCATTTAATAGTTTTATCTGCTATATATATATGGGTTTATAAATTAATATATGGGATACACTGAGTACGAGACATATCGCAAGTCTCTGTTGTGCACGGTATGTAAACAAGGGGCGTATAGAAAACGTCTATGTCGTTCATGTTACAGAAGAGACCAAAAGCGAACATTCCACTGTACGGCAAAACGATGCACCTCGCCGGTGTTTGCATCTACTCTATGTCAAAAACATTACAGAGCTTGGCAAACGAACTGTCTACTTTGCAACAAGATGGTATTTTGTAGACATTTGTGTCGGTCACACTATAGGAGAGCTCGCAAGAACAATGAATTCCCAGAGGAACCACGGTGTCGCCTGTGCGACAAGAAAACTTATTTAAATTCGCTGTGTTTAAACCATTTCAAAGACCAATTCAAGACCTGTATTGTGGTGGAATGCAACGAACACTCTCATCGCCGTGGGTTGTGTTGTAAACATTACTTTAGACAGAGGAGGGGTACATGAGAAGGTCGTCTCTACATAATGGACAGGTAGCTGCTGGCGCTTGTTCTTCCAACCAAGAATTCATACAATGGGTATGGAATTTATGTCCACAGTCCAGCATAATGCATTCGTTCAATTCTTCTATACATATCGAACAGTCTTCGCCTTTAATGTCCAACGCAAGCATATGAATTACATTTTGCGACTGTTCTTGACGAATCTTATCCAACAAGTAACGCAACAAACAACCAAGACACAATTCCCGAATTAAGAAAAAAACAGTGGACACAACCAAACATGCCAGAACAAACATAATAGCTGTAAACGTATTATTGACATGTGGTGCATATAGGAGTCCTATCGTAGTTAATAGGGTTATGGAGAATATGACACCTATAAAACTTACTTTCTCGACGGTCTCGTACCACATTTATTTGATGTCGGGCCATTATAAATACTACGCTTTCTGACCCGACACTGGCCCGACCACGGTCCTACACCATGCGGTTGCATACGCTTGCATACGATTGCATCCGTTTCTACGTCTCGATGAATCCAAAAATTGTTTTAAAACTATTCCAAAACAAAAAGAAAGGTATTAAAGCAACTCCAAACATATAAAATGCCGAAAGTAACTATTAACACCTCCTTCGCGTCCAAACGCGCCAACGTTTTAAAACAATGCAATGCAAAGAAAACCGAATATTCCGGTACGGACCTGAACACGACCCCTGCCAAGGAGGAGGCACCCCAAGAAGAATTTCCCGATTCATGCAAGACCTTTCAGCAGGAAGATTTGGACGTGGGTATATTTAAGAAGCGTAGCGGCGAACTCCTCCCGAAGGTGATACGTAAGAATGATTCGAAACAAAGAAACGTCACATTTTGGTTGCCACCGATGAAGGTCAAATATTCCGACCTTGGCAAAAATGGAAACCTTGGCAAATTTACCGAAGACCCATCAAAGGCAAAGTTTAGCGTCACCCTAATGCCGGGCGGTCCTAACAAAGAAGAAGCATTCGTCAAACAAGGCGAAGAAGCAATACAGTTTGTACGCAAATGGTCAAACAAATGCATGGGTACGGCGTTTCACCACGAAGAAGCGTGGAAAACGTTGAGTAGCAAGCACGAAGATGACGTATCCTTCGTAAAAGGCGCGCAACACTCGGTATTAAAAACAGTCGACGATGACGATGGGGAAGTAGAAGTTCTCTCCATAAACCGTCGTCTGGAAGGATGGTCCGGCGAACCAAACCGTCCGGTGTTTTGGAAATTGAAAGAAGACAATACGTACGAACAGGTTGACCCAAAGTATATTAAAAAGGGAACAATCCTATCGGTACAAATGTCATTTCGTTCGTATAAGATACCGGGCGGTCGTTACGGTATGGCAGGTGACCTCGGAAAGCACATCCTGATTGTGTACAGTCCACCTATGCAACAAAAACCAAGGAGGCAGGCAGCACCCTTCAATGTTCCTTACATTCCGTTTGATGTATAAATATGTGTTATAAATTATTACGTAAAAAACCAACTAAAATATTATTAGGACGATGGGCGGTTGATCATTCGGATGAAATACTGAAGCGTAAAATTGACATGGCAAACTGGGATTCATGGGGAAGTTATAGTGAAAAAGGCAAATAAACGTGACACACAACGTGTATATAAGTTATATTGATGTATGTAAATGTTTTATCCTAAACCGTTAATTATATTAAATAGACTTTCTGGTATAGTTGCGTGGGTCGGTATTTGGAATATTTTAGACATGATAGACCACGATAGCATTATCGTAAACATTTGTTATGCGCTAATCGGAATGCTGGTATGGGCCGTTTCTGGTGAATTTAACGAACCGGAGAAGTACGTTCAGATTGTGGAATCGGTGGAGGTGTGATGCAATGTTTATACAACGAAGTTACATCGCCTACCACCATCGGTTTTCGCGTACGATAGGAACGAATCTCACCGAAAAAATGATCCACGTACAGGACCTCGGCTCTTATCGTTGGTGCTATTTTATAATCACTAAAGACCGGGTTCGCTGTCCAAATCATTTAAACTATATGTTTTGCTATTTATACTGTACTAAAAATATTTATGTTTTTAATACACGTACCGCCCGGTATAATCGTGGAGAATCGTTACGTTCGTTCAACGAATTATACGGAATACCTTTTCTTTTCTGGATGATCATATAAATCGCTACACCCGCCATAACTATACCGACACTGCCTACCGCCAGTCCGGCTATCCCCATTGTATTATCGGAACCACCCTCTCCCACGCCGTCGCGACCATCCTCACCAGTTGCACCGGTTGGACCGATGGGACCTATGGGACCTCCTGCTGGACCAGTCGGACCCATGGGACCGGTGGGACCCATTTCACCGTCTCTACCATGGTTACCATCAGAACCAGTGGGACCTCGTTCACCGTCTGTACCGTGGTTACCTCCAGCTCCGGTTGCCCCTGTGGGACCAGTAGCACCCGTATCACCTTGGGGTCCTGTTGATCCCGTGGAACCTTTTGGACCCGTAGGACCTGTAGCTCCGGTAGCCCCCGAACCCGTAGGACCTGTTGAACCAGTATCACCCGTAGGACCTGTAGCTCCGGTAGCCCCCGAACCCGTAGGACCTGTAGCTCCGGTATCACCTGTCGATCCAGTGGAACCCGTAGCACCTGTAGCACCTGTCGATCCTGTTGACCCTGTTGACCCAGTGGAACCCGTAGGACCTGTTGATCCAGAACCCGTGGGACCTGTAGCTCCGGTATCACCAGTATCACCAGTATCACCTGTAGCACCAGTATAACCTGTAGCACCTGTAGCTCCAGTGGAACCCGTAGGACCTGTTGGACCAATCAAATCATCACCCGTTAAATCTTTTATTGTTATTTGGCCGCCCATGCCTGAATGATATTGACATCTATAGTAAAGAGTTTCCGGTGCATTAGGAGGAACTATAAAGATTATAGAGCCGCTAGTTGCACCTGCATTTGTAACACCTGAAGTATAAAGATTACCTGAATCATAAGCACCGCTTGTAGTTTGCAAATGGAAAGGATGACCACTTACTGTTCCTCCTAATGAAAATATATATTTTCGATTTCGTAGTAAGTGCACAGTATCTTGTGTTACACCATCTATAGCATATTTATTACCACCGGAACTAACAACTGTAACTGCATATGATTTTGCAGTCACCTGTGGACCAGTATCACCTGTAGCACCTGTAGCACCTGTCGATCCAGTATCACCTGTAGCTCCTGTAGCTCCGGTATCACCAGTATCACCTGTAGGGCCAGTATCACCGGTAGCTCCGGTATCACCAGTATCACCTGTAGGGCCAGTATCACCGGTAGCACCTGTATCACCTGTAGCTCCTGTCGATCCAGTATCACCGGTAGCACCTGTCGATCCAGTAGCTCCTGTAGCTCCGGTATCACCTGTAGCACCTGTATCACCTGTCGATCCAGTATCACCAGTATCACCTGTAGGGCCAGTATCACCGGTAGCACCTGTAGCTCCTGTAGCTCCGGTATCACCAGTATCACCTGTAGGGCCAGTATCACCGGTAGCACCTGTATCACCTGTAGCTCCTGTATCACCAGTATCACCTGTAGGGCCAGTATCACCGGTAGCACCTGTATCACCTGTAGCTCCTGTATCACCAGTATCACCTGTAGGGCCAGTATCACCGGTAGCACCTGTATCACCTGTAGCACCTGTAGCTCCTGTCGATCCTGTCGATCCAGTGGAACCCGTAGGGCCAGTATCACCTGTAGCACCTGTCGATCCAGTGGAACCCGTATCACCTGTAGCACCTGTCGATCCTGTAGCACCAGTGGAACCCGTAGGGCCAGTTGAACCGTTTATCCCTGTAGCACCGGTTGATCCAGTATCACCAGTTGGACCTGTAGGACCCGTATCACCTGTAGGGCCAGTAGCACCGGTATGACCTGTTGAACCGTTTATCCCTGTAGCTCCGGTAGCACCTGTCGATCCTGTAGCACCAGTGGAACCCGTAGGGCCAGTTGAACCGTTTATCCCTGTAGCACCGGTTGATCCAGTATCACCAGTTGGACCTGTAGGACCCGTATCACCTGTAGCACCTGTAGCGCCGGTGGGCCCTGTCGGACCAGTGATGCCCGGAAATCCTTGTGTGATTTCGTATACGCCAGTTCCAAGAGGACTATAGTCGCTACTGGGTTCTAAAATATTTCTACAGCGACACTTAACATCGTTGGTAGCGTAAGATGAATATTTGTAATTATTCTCAGCGCATTTGTATACACATTCTGTCGCGTTGGAAGGAGTTGTAAATGTTATAAATCCTGTACCCCCTAGGATGTGATACTCTCCAATATCCAACTTGACGAAGGTCATCTCAGGATTTGGTGCCGGACCAGTAGCGCCAGTTGCCCCTGTAGCCCCCGTGGGACCTGTGGGTCCCGTCGGCCCTATCCCACCGCTCCCCCCACCCGATGTCGTTAAGATCTGGAAGGATTTGTATTTTGTATCATCGGGAAATCCAAAGAATCGAATACCGTTGTTGCACGTTCCTGACGTACAGGTATCGCAATCTTCTTCAAGGGCGGTGTGGCCACAATAGCATCGGCTGACGCCAGTGGGATGGTCGGTTGAAGAAGCATAAGCAAGCCAAGACCCATACAGTTGGGACAGACCGTTGCATCTATCAGCACAATCGGACAAGGTGCCGCCAATGCTAACCTCAGAATAAGTGGGGAAGGAGTCTTTGCTGCTGTGACAGTAACCATCGCCACCGTCGTATAATATTTCACGGTAGGAAGCGGGCGTGTATATTATATCAAAACGGTAATGATTAGCGTGAGGGTATATCGTACAGGAACTACTATCTTGCGAAGCACAATAACATTGACCAGCGGTAAGCCATAAAAAACCAATCGATGATGATTTACACGCTTGAAAGCAAGTTTCTGCTGTATGTGGAAAACCATCAGGTATTGACGTATGGCCCCCGCCTTGACAGTAGCCATCGTCTATAACCTTTGCATATAGGTTAACTTGGATGCAAGATGTATCACTGTTAGGACCGATACATGTATTCGAATTTGTATCACTGTTGAAGTATACAAGACCATTCGGCTCTCTGTAGCACCCGGACGGTTCATTTGCGTCGGAAAAGGATGCTGCCTGTCCTCCCCATGTTCCGTCGGCTTCTGCCCACGCTTCACAGTCTGTCACGTCAAGGCTTAAGTTTGGAGACCCCTCTGTCGTTTCCACAATGTCCACCGTATTACCAGCGGCGGAGCAAGTAGTTACCTGTCCACCGCCACTCGTGGACCCGGAAGTGCAAGATTTGCATTCGCCCCACGCCGCGTCTATGTACTCGCCCACAGCACAGTTCAGGGTCGTGTAGACGGTGTAGTGGTCGGTAGCCGTGTTCAAAACGTGGCAACTCTCGTGCGTCATGCACCAAGAGCCTGTGGATGCGAAGAATGGCACATCGTCGGTTACGGATCGGTCGTAGCACGCACTTACCCCAGATTTGGAGCCGGAAAATGTGCTGCCGGTGTCGCACGCTGCTTCCGTGGCGAAGGTGTAGTAGGTCGCCCTCGCAAATGGAAGAAGAAAGAATAACAAAAACAATCGCATTAGTAGCTATATTATAACTTTATATACGAAAAAATATTAAAAATACTTAGTATGTACTGGAATCAAACCAGTTTTCAGTTATCAAACCATACATTGCAACGTTTTCTTTCATCCTACCCCTCATTTATCCACCCACGTTTCTCCTATACCGATAGTCGTCTCATTATTTCAAGCTCTTACTTGTTCGGACAATGAATTGCCACACCGTTTCCAGCTGCCGACATGGGTGCCACCCACTTTTTTGTACGGTATCTACATCTATACTACATAATTTTGGCTGAAATTAATAAGGATAAATGGGGAATGAAGAGGAATCTAACCTCTTGCCTACACCAGCCAATATATCCAGCTGTCAACAGACCATTCCTTACATTCGTGTGGGCCCCCAAGGCATCCACGTGATAAAAATGGACCATATATATACCTCATTTTTTATTTAATGATCGTAATTTTTGTTGTTATAGTTCTATGGTCACTTGTAAAACTTTTGAAAAGTGACATATTTGTATATAAATAGACGTACGTACTATACTACATGTACAGATGCTTATCCATAACGCTATTAGTGTGTATTGGAGTATACTATTGTCTTATAATAGCGTTTAACCTTTACGCGGCACCGGCCTATGATTACGACGATAGTGTCCTAGGAACCTGCTTCATAACGGACAATTTGACCCATTGTGGAAGCTGTGGCGAATGTTCTACTATACAAGATTATAATGTATACTATGAAACTCGAAATACATTGACCGGATTGGCGAAGGAATGTGCGATTCGGGATGTATTTATAGGCAGGGATTCGGCCATAGAATGTTTCGATGACACGGGATTAACACCCGGATGTAGAGACTGTTGGTTGGAGAATGTGGACTGTGACCGCAAACATTGTTTTTTCCCATGTTTATGGGAGACGGCATTCGGAATACAACAGAACATTGACGAAAACACGCTTAGTAAATGCCTTGCATGCGATGAGTATTATTGTTTAGATATATTTATTTCATGTGCGGGTATGAGTAGAAGACGCGCCAATATAACTACGGACATTGGTAGACACCCAACAGAGATGTGTACTTAACGTATTTTATCAATGGATTCCAACTCGGAAATGTTCATGTTGTAACAGGATGCATGCACCTTGTACCCATTGCTTTCGTCCGTGTCGCCCTTCTTGAAGAATCTCGCCTCCTTCATAAAGTTTTCTTTGGTTTTGAACCCGCATATCCATGCTTTATTCACCTTTGTGCTTACGCGTAAGAATACATACGCATCGCAACGCTGACGAGGATTGTGGTTGCATACAGAACATTCGAAATACGGTTTGGGTGCGAATGTCATGCTGGTCTTCTTTGTCTTTATCTCTAGACGCATGCCTCCCGGGGTTTTTAAATCGTAGTTGTAGATATCGTCAGAGTCGGTGCACTTCAATAGATCACGTATGATCTCTTCGCCCAACATGCCCCAACCATTGGATTTGCCCTTCGTAATCGAATTGCGGAGAACTCCCAACTCTTCCGCTCGTTTTTCCGCCCGGTTGTATTGGTCCGTGGTTACCATGACCTCGATTGCGCGGTTCCTTCCCTGAGTAAAATGTTTCATCTTTCTGTTTGATACTGCCATATTTAAGTGTGTTTGTTTGTAATAAATGACTCCGTTGCTTTTACCGAAAACAATTATTCAATTTCGAAAAGAAAAGGCAGAGAGAAAGCATTGTAGATGGTTGAAGCGCATGTTTGCCGGTGCCGTCTTCCTAAGTATCGCGATACTACTCGTTCTGGTCCTACTATAGTCGGGCCATATCGGTCCATATTAAATATCGACCGCAAATGTTTAAACTCGTTTTTGAGATATATAAATTAAAATAAAGAAAACAAAATGGTTTTTATACACGAAGCATATTACAATTCTAGATCGTATTCTCCCGAGGAATGGATAACAAAGAAGGAACTACGCAACAAATCCAAGAAAGATGGGAAACTCACGTGCGCCAGTGGTTGTAGAGTAACTCTGGTAAATGGGTGCAATTATATCACCTCTAATGGCACCTCAGTGTATCGTTGTACGCATTTTCGTCATGTGACTGCATCTGCCAACACAACGTGCCAAGTGTTAAAAAAATACGGTCACAATGGAGAAAGCAAAGAACACTTGAACACGAAACGAATCGTCGCGGACATGGACGTAGTATTTGCAAGGACATGTCACTTTTCCAAATGTAACAATAAGATCGAATGTCGCCCAGACCCCGCATGGACCTCCAAAATGGAAGTACGAATGGACAAATGGTTGTTCGATGTCGTATATTTCGAAAACGATACGGTGAAGGTGGTCATCGAAGTCATGCACACCCATGCAACCGTAGGCGAAAAACGCACATGGGCAATGCAACAACCGTTCGAGTTTATCGAAGTTCGAGCAACTGAATCCAAATACCTCCATGTTATCGACATAAAGGGCGAGTATCTATGCGGCGGCGATATATGTCCGACGTTAAACGAATACGTACGCCTTCAACACAAGAGAAAATGCGATTACGAAGAACGGCAACATGCGAAAAAACGTCAATATCAAAACGAACGTGTTAAAACATGTGTTAATATGTGGAACCACATGCGTCGTAAACTCCGACTACAATACAAGCGCAATTTTCTGAGTCATTGTAGGTTGTTAATCATGGAGGAAAAGGAACGCCGTAGAAAAGAGCGAGCCCATATGTTGGAAGAAGACAGGGCCTCTAAGGCAATGGGTTATTTGTATACTATGGGTTCGAAATTTAAAGGTTACGAATTGGAAACGGAATGGGAACGCGAATGGAAATCATTTGGGAACAAGGAAAACACCGTTCCATACGGTGAACTGAAAGGTTGCGATGTCTACCAAGTCATTTATGGATATCCTCATTTAATCAATTTAATTTGCGGCCATGCGGGCAAGAACCGTTTAAAAGACAAGTATTCATCGGTGTACCAAAACATTATGGAAATTACGAATGGAATGGTATTGAAAGAAAAGCACAAGGACAAGTACATCAAACGGAGGCAATTTCCGTACAAATGGAGAAAGTATTATCCCGCATTCCATGAAGCACTTGTACAATTCGCAAACGACAGAAACAATTATCATAGTATATAAGTATTTTTTTATAATATAAATGAAACGAATAGAAAAACAAGTGAGGGAAACCTACTACAAAGCATATACGGACGCACTGGAGCTCCAGTTGAACGAAGAACGGTTTGATTGGGTCTGTAAACTACATAATGAGATCGTAATTCGCATCTGTAGCATGATTCCTAAACGGACCGACCTTCATAATCGCATTGCGGAAAACATGGACCCTGTATTGTTTCGCCAAATGTTGGAGAACAAATGTTACAAACCGGAAAACTTTGTGGCGCTAATCAACTATGTTTACGAATGGATTGGCAAACTGTGTGCACCAGCAAGGGACGAAGAGGTGGCCCGATCCAAAGCGGCCCTATTTAAAAGCATGGAAGAGGGAGCAACCTTTGGGAAACTGGTCCCACAGTTTATATTCAGCGTACACGAGCATCTCGATACAATGGACGAAGATATGAACCTAGAAACGACAAAAAAGTTTGTAAACGCGATTAAAAAGTAATCTATATAAGTGTTTTGTATGTACATTAAATGAATGGTTTTACTGTAAAATATTTAGCACACAAAGGTTTTCTGGACGGAAACGACTTTATGGAGCTTACAAATACATGTAAGGCCTTCCGCCCCTTCAACCGAGCCGAATATATAAATAAACTGTGGAAACATGGAGCGGTAGAAAATGTAAAGACCGCATGTTACGTAGAAAAATTGTTGAAACGGTATCCACCATGTGAAATTCTGGGCGAGATTACAAACGTTCGTTTAGAGAAAGAGGTAGTCTCTGCCCTAAGAACAATGTTACCGAAACGAAAAATGTTTCATTTGGCAAGAACTCATTCTCCGTTGTCCCGTTCTTTGTTTGCAAGAGAAAATATACTAGGTAAACGTTTTCGTTAAATATTGTATTTATCCCGTACTTCTACTATTTCCTCTCTGAAAAACAATACCAAATAAATCAACATCGGGTAGACGAAATAATACGTATATTTCACCTTTCTGAAATGATTGTTTTTGTAATACTGGTACCAAAAGGGAGACAACCCATGTAGGATGCACAGACCGGTAGAGAACGGATTGGTAAACAATGATCCTATACTAAACCAACTCATGTTCTCTTTGAAGAACACGCACATTACGGCCGAGAATCCTGCCAATACGTCTACGTATGCATTTTTAATGTTCCAGTCGATGGATCCAAGTACTAGGCCTAACAGTAAATGAACCAATGCTATCGAAGTGGAACTCTGTTCTTTTGTTCTCAGCATGACGGATAAATTCATAATAGCGTGGCCTATTCTTTCTCGCCATGTCAGTGCGTACAACAGACAACCTAACAGTATGCCACCTGCCCAAATAAACGCTGTTTGTTTTCGAAACCCACATATACTGGTTACCCACCATGGCAAAAAGCCCAAGTGATACAATTCATTCGTGAGATAAAAACCTATGTACAGTCCTAGCATGCATGCGCTTGGAACAATGTCTGAGGTAGACAATTTTTTGATATGTATCTGAGCCATAGCCATGCCGACACCAACCGCTACAAAGTGAAACAAAGGAGATACATTGCATACATGCAAAAAGATAAAATGAAAGAGTATCCACATATATTTTATATACAAAGTATTTATATACAAAGTTTTTAAACAAATGGCATTGACCATTGTATCACCCAATGGATTCCGATTTTTCTCAGTTATGTTTATGATATCATCATTGATCATTGCTTTCATTAATTCCTTGGGCAATACGCTACCAAAAGGAATGGAATTGGTGCGGTTTTGCGCGATTAACATATCTGGGTTTGCTCTGTTTAGTTACAGCATTTTTAAAGGAAAGTCTGTGCGCAACCCTAAAAAAATGTGGTACATTAACAGTTTTATAAGTAGTGGAATAGCATTGATAATCTACGCAAATACGGTATTGTCAGGCGCAATTCATACATATGTTCTACCACTGTTTTATCTCGTGGAAATAGTGCTCGCTATATACATTGGAAACAAGCTCCGTTTGGAAACGGACTATCAGGCATTTCAAGAAATGACGGAGTTTAATGTATAGCAACCGCATTGGCGGTCGGTGCTTCACCTACAAATGTAAAATAATAGACCCATGCATCATGACCTTCTATGATGCGTTCCAATACCCACCATTCGTCGTACCTAGTATTTAGAAGCGTTTGAATATCTTTTGCGGAACTATCATATGGAACAATAACTGCTGGTCTCATCATATATAATTACATACCTATCGCTTATATAGTATCGGTATCTAGGGGCTGCCATCGTGGCATCTGTTTTAAAATAAGCCATGATAGGTACAACTGGCCCGATCCGAACAGTACGATAGTTGCAATTACATAATACATATCTCCCGTCATTTATTAGATAAAACGTTATATAAAAAGTATAAAAGTAAAAATCCAATCATAAAATGGCAAAGCGCAAACGAGATATGCCAAAGCGCAAACGCAACACCTGTTCTATATGTCTTTCCCTTACTAAAAACGAAGCATCGCTAGACAATTGTTCCCATACATTTTGTCGCAAATGTATCGTGAAATGGTCCGAGACGGAAAACACATGTCCACAGTGTAGATCCGCGTTTACATGTGTTTCTACCGAAAAATCAACTCGTCGAGTTCGCAGTAGACGCCAAGGAGAAGACAACCGTACCGTAGACATGATTATGAACGAATGTTTGTGGAGATTTGTTACCGATCACGATTTCAAGTTTACTCTTGCCAATCGTTTTATAAATGACCGTACACCATTTGTTTCGTTCATTTGTCAGGCATTGAATGTTATACTGTCGGATACAGACTTTATTGAAAGCATCAAGCAGTTTTGTGACGATGAAGGACATTCAGAATTCAGAGACAACCTTGACGACGCCGCACACTGTATAGATTCACTGATTCGTGTTGGTACTACTTCCATAACCATTTAAGCAATACTATATCATCCATTATTATAAGCAACAACAAAACTGTATACATATAAGTCTCTGTAGACGGAATGAAAAATTGAAACTGTATGTACCAATTGCACATGCACCCAAAAGCATAAATATATTTTG
>Ga0209092_10002383_pt1 | contig 17290 bp, 10 predicted proteins | sample FraStrMetagenome_FD_187446 | JGI IMG/M metagenome (GOLD analysis project Ga0209092, IMG submission 187446) | Marine eukaryotic phytoplankton communities from Arctic Ocean - Fram Strait ARC3M Metagenome (SPAdes) (version 2) | ecosystem: Environmental > Aquatic > Marine > Oceanic | place: Fram...
AAGTAAGGAAATTCCTGACCTCATCCTCGGCGACACCATTTTTGGTCGCACTTTCTTCGGTAAATTGTGTGCAAACCTCAGATTCGGACGTACTCGAAAATAAGGTCGATGTAAAATCGGTTTTTACTTCAGCTTCGCTTCGGTAAAACCGATTTTACATCGAACTTATTCTCTCGTACGTAGAAACCCGGGGTCTTACCTTACGTAAACTAAGATGCCTCATAAAATGTAGACTATCATTCTTTCTTATTTTAATGTCAACAGCAGATTGTCAATATCCTGCATGAGGATAGCACATGCTGGGTACGGGTTTCTCTATGCTTTTCTATCCTCGATGATAGAAAAAAATTTCGTCGCCAACAGCTCCAACAGCAATGATTTTCATCAAATTCTTTCAATAGATTGAGAGATAGAAAGGGATAGATAGATCATTTAGAGTTCGACTCAACTCTAGTTTCTTTGGTTTTATTCATGTCGTCATGATGATAGCATTTTTATCACTAGTGCAATTGATAGCGATTTTAATGCGCACCAATGATGAATATAGAGCGATTGAACTGGATGGATAGATCCGTTTGAGTCCGACTCAATTCTGGTTTCATTTTTTTAACGAAGCCTTCATGATGATATAGAGCAAATGATTATGAGTGTACCATTATTTTTTCATCAAATGCTTGATGAAGATAGAGAGATAGAAGTGGATGAATAGATCCTGTAGAGTTCGATTCAACTCTGCTTTCTTTTGTGATGACATTATTTTTATCACCAGTGTAAATGATAGTCATTTATATGTGCTCCAATGTGATTCATAAAAAATCCAATGGCCTAAAAACATAAATAGACTCGTGGATCAAAGATCTCTGTTCAAACAAAGCGTCCAGATGCGTAATCAAGGGGAGTTTCTTGCTTATTCTTAGGGCAATGTATCAATAATTAAGTTACAAACCAAACCTGGTCTACTCTTTATTTTTGATCGGAGCATAAAGTAGATTTTGATGCCCAGTCTTTCCAAGAAAACATCACTCCCGGTGTAACATTATTGGAAGATATTCCACAATCTTGATACAGTTTGTCAAGGTAAACGGTTTTTTCAATTGCATCAAGATTTGCGGCATCTCTCACGAGCTCCTCAAATATTTCAATTTCGCGTCTTAAATAGCAGCAAAACATTTCTTTTCCCTTCTTTGAAAGATCTGAATTGTCTTTATGCTTTTCACCTTTATGAGATCCCATTATACCTTTCAGATTTTTCATCTCTGCGTCTGAGTAATTCGAAAGAGCTTCACCGGCAGTGTTTTTGACCACGGAATTGATCAACAATTGATTCAATGCAATTGTGTCATGCGAAAAATTTTCAGCACGAATCACAAACTTTTCCTTTTCCGTATGCTTAAAAAAAGAAGCTTGAGCATAATATTCATAGTTTTTTGATAGATCTAGGTTGACAAGGTCGTGCCCACGACCTTGTAGAGTGTTTTTTCCCAACTCAAAGCAATCCCATGATGTTATATTATTTGGCTCCAGAAGATCATGCGCAAAAACGGTTTTATTTTTGTGTTCCAAAACCAACGAAAAGTCTTCCAAGCTTGGAAAACACTTGTTGTAAAATACATCTTTCATTTGGGCGATATGCTCATAGTCACTTTCTAGCGGTGAATTCTTTGGGTGCTCAAAATGAAAACTTGATACAGCCCTATCTATTGGATTTCGTATCGTGAAAAGAAATGAAGTAACGTTGTGCTTTACCCATTCTGGATCTAGGAGTCCAAGTTGAAGATGAACTTTTTCGTGAGTGAGGTGTGATAAAAAAAATTCCCTTCTTTCTTCAAGTATGATTTCCATTGATGTACCTCCTGTTCTTCCTATATGAAGGTACAAAATCACGCGGTCTTTAGAAGAAAGTGATTCCTTTTGATTTCTTCTCTGAAGAGATCCTTTGAAAGAACAATCCGAGTTATCTACCGAATCAGTATAATAAGCCAGACTTTCCGACATCGTCGAATTCAAGGGAGTTGATAATACTGCTCCCCAAGACCGTTCCATAAAGTGATTTTCTTCAATATCAACACCTCTACTCAGCGTAGTCTCGAGTCTCTTCCAAATCATCCAATTAATTTTTTTAATATTGATTGCAGATGCTACAAAGATATTTCCATAACAAACCTGGACAAACTTTTCCTGTGGTTTGATATCCAATTCACTAAGCATATGTCCAAGATTATCAAATTCGGATTTAAATGATGTCGAGGAGGAAAAACCAAGCATATCAAATCCGAATAGAGTTGAAGTATCATGATAAGCTGAATGATCAAGAAGCGCTGCATTCTTTGGAGGATACCCGCATCCGAATCCACTGTAGGAGTCTGCTAAAATCAGCATTTCATCTAAAGATCTCATGAATGCATTCTCTATATCATCCTTCAAAAACACCACAATTGCCTCATCTACATCGGTCTTTGATTCATTTATCGTAGAGTTGAAAACATTGGTTATGTAGTATAAATAAGAATGACCATGACTTTGTATGCCAGGTATGTATTCTATTGTACTACCTGGAGGAGCACTTTGCACTGACTTTCCGCAAATACTAATAATATGCAAACTGGAGATAATGTGTCTATTCAACATCTTTGATATCCATGCAATATCGTGAGAACAATATGATACGATGACGTGAATGTTTTTTGGCTTTGGATCAACTTTATCATAATGTATTCCTTTCCAAATACGTTTCAATTCATGGTTTGAATCACGTTGGATTACAGCTTTGTCATCTGACTGAGGTTTTGCATCAATAGTCAATTCGATACTAGTTTCATAGCAAATATTCTGTCTATATGCTCTTTTCGGATGAATTACTAGAGCTCCCGTTTTGCAACAATATTCATTTACTGCATCGGCATAGTTTTTCAAAGTCTGTATTTGAGATGAATTCAAAGGACTTGATAGTAAAATTCCCCACATCCGTTCAACAAGATGTCCTTCTTCTATGTTGTCGCCTCTGCTTAATATACCTTCAATTCTCTTCCAAACCATGCCATCAACGTTCTTAATATTAGATACAGACGCTGCGAAAAATCCTCCATAACAAACTTGTACCAACTCGTTCTTCATACTAACATTCAACTCTTTCAGGAAATGGCCCATATTATCATAATGTGATACGAATGTTGAGTCAAGACTGCTCTCATTAAAGTGATACCTCTGTTCATATTCATTCATTTTAAATGTAGACAATGCAGAAAAATCGTGATAAGCAGAGAATCCAGAAAATTCTAACCGTTTTCTCCTGATAAGTCCACATCCGAATCCACGATTGGATGCTGCTAAACCTATCATCTCATGAAAATCTTTTTTCCAAACTCCATCTTTTTCGTTATCCTTCAAAAATAATACAATCGAATTATCAATACGAGACTTTGATTTGGTCATTGCAGAGTCTAGAATTGTGGTTATGTAGTGAGCATAGGAATGATCATTTCTTCCCACATTTGGCAGGATAAGTATTTGAGTACCAGGTGGGGCATTTTCAACAGGTTGGCCACATTTACTAATGACATGAATACTGCGAATTTTGTAGCTTTTTATTATCTCTGTTATCCATGCAATGTCATGGTTGCAGTAAGCTATAACTATGTGAATATTTTGGGTGTATGGGTCAGCTTTCTTTCCATCATAATGAATTCCTTTCCATATCCCTTCGTATATATGCTCTCCCAATGATTGTTCCATCATATTCATAGAGAAGGGAATATCCTCTGAATAGTTTGACAAAGTATCATGAACAGCAAGATTTCTATCCCGTTCCAAACCTTTTTCATTATGAAAGCATTTAGATTGAGGTGAAAGTTATTGAAGTGATTAGGTTTTACGTCGAGAATATTGAATCACCATGTGCTGTTACATAATCTCCTTACCACTATGAATATATTTTAGAAATGAAATATGCACAACTAAATTCTGAAGGACAAAAAAGCAGAATAGGAAACATGCGACAGCTTTGCTCAGTTTGGGTCGCAATTTTATTCTCATATTGCCAATGTAGCTCAATTCCTCAAGTAAGCAAAGCTAATTGTACCCTTATTTATAATTTGAATGGAAGAAAAATCAGAACGTTTATTTTCCTTATAGGATGTTTGATTCGACGATCTTAAAAGTTAGAGTAAGGTCTTTTTTGTCTTGTCACCAATACGCTTGGACAGCTTTTCTTTGATATATAATAAAATATTTTTACCAGCAAGAAGAGCTCTTTTTCAATGCGAATTGTTCCTCTTCATAATTAGTTAGTATACGTAGTGCCGCACAAATAGTTAGTTTAATTCAGTTTAGTTCTGCTAAATTCTTAGCAATGTCCTTCTTTTCAAAATCATTCTTAGGGTCGTCGTACATGTTGGAAGTACTTCGAATCAATACCTAAGAATACGGATTTGTTCTACTTAGTTCATTTCAATTATTCTTTTTTAATTAATTAGATGGTTTTATGATACCGAAGTATTAATTAGAGAAAGCTAAGTTCGGCTTTATGAACTAATAATCCCGGACAAAGTTTTTGATTCCACGTGGAATATGTCGATCAATGCAAGTTTCTCTCAATACATCAAATTGAAAATTAGTAAGTAAGTAAAAAAATTAATTACTACAATAACCAACGATAATAATAAAAATTGATAAATTACGACTAATGCCTCCGAAGATCCAACTTACCATCATACGTTTGTTTCTTTCTTCATGTACCATTATGTTATGTTTAAGAAGCCAAATTTTGTTTAAGCATGTACTGAGATACCACTAAATACTGTATCAAACGAAAAATGGGTTGTTTTTTGATTCGATTAACTAATTTTATTTACGTATTATTCAAAAAATAGTTAAAAATAAAGAAAAAGGCCGACAAACAAAGCTGTGAAAGAAAAAAGCTTTATCAACAGTACAACTTGTATGAAAGGCTACTGATTTTAGTAACTAAGACTCTATCAACAATAACAACATATACAGGAACCCCCCCTTCCGCAACCGACGTCAATACATTCAGCTACATCGTGTTCTTCTCTGTAGACACATTTACTATGACCAGCACTGGATTTCGTGGTAAATCACCTCATGAAGGATTTCTATCTTCTCCAATAACGAGCCACCTAAGAGTGCAACAATCTGAGGACCGAAGAAAACGAGCTGGATATTTGTATAACAAGCCTAAAGTAGGTTCTTACTACCAGGCTAAGGTTCCGCGTTATCAATCACCATCTGAGTCTTCAGATGCGAACAAAAACGAAATAGAGGAAAATCAACAACCAGACCGTATTGATGAGACTCAAAGTATCTTGGAAAGAATTGAAAATTGGAAGGGTGATCGTAGATCGAAAGAATACAGAGGTAAGAGATATTAATGAAGTTCTCCTATTTAGATTTCATCATAGAGTATCCCAGGACTATATGTGTTGAAAGTACGTTGAATTCTGTTATGTTCATATTGCATGCGCTGTTTATTATTCCACGCGACGATGAGAATGTTTTTTCTTGATAGCGCTTTTCAATATCTCTTTATTGATTGTTGCAATGTAGATGTAGATTCGTCTTCTATTGTAGGGAATGATTTGGTTCTTATTTGCGAATGGCTCGAATACTTTTTCTCAGTTCTAGTATTTTTTACAGCAGTAATTCGTTTTACGAGATACTAACTGACACTTGAAAGATGGAGTGTGTTTATCATCAGATCTTTGCATATTGATGTCACTACATACATGCATGTATTCTTTTCAATTTATTTCTCCCTGCAACGCCTGCTTGGACAGATATCACTAAACCCTTATATTTTGTTTCACAACCGAAGAATTAAAAAAAATGCACAATGAAGCCCTAACTACTCTCAATACACAAGTTACCACTACTCCTGAGGTATACACTACGTCTCGTAATCCCGTCTGTATACATAAGCCAGTCCCACCACCACTACATGAAGATGACCTACCCATATCTGTCGCCTCTTCATCATCGACATCACTTTTCCATCCGAATGGTGAAAATTCGTCACCACAAGACAATTTTCTTGTATTTGCACGGAACCTATTTCTCCAATCCACCGATCAACAGCTAGCGCAATCAAATGCTGAAAAAAAGAATATCAACACCGCAATCAATGGACATGTAGCTCCGTCTACTAAAAATTCACTATCTTTAATCTCACCCCCTGAATTGAATCCATGGCTGGAAAATCCTAGTAACAAAATTCATTCACACCACTATAATAAGCAACAAAACGGGCTGAAAAGAAAAGCAAATGATATGGAAGGCAGCGACGACGGACAACTTGAAAGGGAAAATACACAAAAGGCTGCATCAACTGAAAATGAACTCCCTGATAATTATTATTTACCTACTCTACGAGGTCTGGAGCAAGACGAGGGAATGTTAGAATTTTTACAAAAACATCATGGTGATGAAAACAGAGCCAAAGTGTCTCTTTTGATTCATTTGTCTGGAGGAATTTCCAAAAAACGAAGAAAACGATTCAATAGGTTTTGGAATAAATGCGAATCTAAAACTGATGTTGTAGAGAAAGTCAATCCACCTCAACAATTATTATCACCACTGCCACAATCTCAACCGGAAGGTCAAAAAAAAGAAGACCCAGCAAAGAATGTTGAAATGATGATACACTCATATCCAAAGATGTTAGGCGACTTACGTGGTTCTTCTCGTTCTGGCAAATATAAATACCATTTAAATCAAATACAGCCATTTCCAAAGAAAAGAAAGAAAAAAACTCATGATATATTTGGTAGCGACAGTGATGATGAATGTGATGAATATCCTGAAAATTCTTGGTCGCCAAAATCAAAATGGAAATTATTTTTATCCATGTCCAATCAAATCATAAGAAGTACCATAGCGACCAACACAAATGTTAAAAAGCCCCGTTTAAGGCAAATATCTTCACTGCTGAATGCTTGTATGAATATGGATCCACCTGATCACTCCATTTCTAAGGAAAGTACATTACGAAAGATTGACAGAAATATATCAGCACTTTATAATTTATGCAATTCTGGGAGAGATCATTTAGCGGTTCTAATGGATATTGTCCATGATACAAATAATCAGGGAGTGGATTTGGATAAAGCTAAATCATGTATCCAAACAATTGAAGCAAATTGTTTTGTTTCGTTGGATGAAGTCAGCATTGTTAAATCAGGAATGAGGGAAGTCTCGAAATGGGAAAGAGAAGTGTCTCAAACTCTAAAAAACAACACTTATCAAGTAATGCAGAATGGTGATAATAGCGAAGAAGAAAGCAGTAGAAATGATCTTGTAATAGTTAACAAGCTTCTACAAAAATCGAAAAAATTGTTCCTTCACGCAAAAAGTATTGTGCAACTTGAAGATAAAATTCAAAGAGCGTGCGCGTTAAAGATGCAAATATTGAATTGGGAAAAGGTAAGTTGAGTGGATATTTACTTGCCGCATTGCAATCAAAACTTAAGAGAATTTCATCTCAACTCTTTCTTAAAAACATTACTGGTCGCACCCAGAGGAGCACAACTGAAAAGACTGCAACAATCAAATTCATATCATCTTTAGTAAAAGAAGCAAATAGAATTGGCTTTATGTTTCCAGAAATTCACATGCTCAACGAATTGCATATGAAATCTGAAGCTTGGTCGGAACATGCAGTTCGTGCATTAAGATATCGCATCTCACTCGTTGAATTGTTAAATGTAATAGATGAGGGTGAACACTTGCCCTTAAATGTAACTGATCAATTAGAAAAGTTACGTTCAAAAGCAGATTTAGCTCATGATTGGATTGGCCAATTTCGTGAGAAGGTTCCTTGTCCTTATATACCAAAAGCAGATGACCCTACGAAAATGGTCGCAGATAATATTACTTGGTTAGAGAGAATAAGGAATATGTTGAATGCTGATGATAAGGAGGATTACAAGAAACTTTTAAACCTCGCCGTTGAGGGATCACGCGTTCCTGTTGATATGGAAGCATTGCGATTATTAAATCTAGAAATGGAAGCAAGAAATTGGTCTGTTGAAGCGAAACGTTTACTTTCTACAACTGGTCGAAGTGCAAAAATTGAGGAATTTCATGAGCACATGGCGAAAGGAGGTCCCATATGTGACAAAGCACCCAAAATACCGATCGAAGGTAAGGCATGGGTACTTCCATACATAAATGAATTGAAAGATACAATTGAAGCAGCTGATAAGTGGTTAGAAAGAGTAAGTATGCTTTTATTATTTTTGAGTGGACCACGAAAGAATAACGTTTGCTAATTTGTAATTGTTCAAAAATCATGGTGGAACACAGTATACAAACTATTTTGAAAAGAATGAAGAAGATGAAGACAAGGAACCATTGGTACATTACAATGCATCTATAGCAGAACTACGTTCAATGGTTATTGAAGGAGAAAAACTTCCAGTAAACTTGGGATCAGCTCATGGAAAAGTGTCAAAAATGTTAGATCGAGCCGAAAAATGGATGGAAAATTATAGATTTATTTTAGTTGCATGCGGCAACAAAGCTGTAAATCAAGATAAAAACGAAGATAATTCTATTCCTAAGACGGCTTCTATTAACTTAAGTGAATTGAATGCAGCATTAAATGCGGCTTCGGATCTTCCAATCGACTTAGGCGACGTAATTGAACTACGCAATATGGCTGCTCGAGTGAAAACCTGGACAGATCAAGCAGAACTTATTGTTCCAAAAAATCAAACAAAACGGAATACAAGAGGCAAGGGTTCCAAGAGTGGCGATGCCAAATTAAAGCATAACCTTAAAGAATTGATTTCTCTTATTGAAGAAGCCTCGTCACTTCCCAATGATATTAACGAAGACCTAACTCGACTGAAGGCCCAACTTAATGACGCCCAATCATGGAGAATACAAGCACAGTGTGATTTACGAGAAATTATAACTGGATTTCAAATTCTTTCAGTTGAAAGAACCGCATTCATTGCAAAAGAAGCGAGCAAATTGTTTCGAGATTCTGTTGAAGAAAAAACCGCCCAATCTGGTCGCAACCCAACAAAAATTGTCAAAGTAGAAATATCAGCTAAGAAGGTTGATATGAAGGTTAATAAGTTAGTATCTATATTGCTAGATAGTGCAAACATCGTACCAATCTATACTATTGAAGAGAGAATTGCTGAATTTTTGTCGGAAATTCTTTCGTGGTGTTCTAAATCTGCTTCTGTGACACCAGATGAGGTCTTGGGAAAACTAGTTCTAGAAAAAATAGCAGTATATATTGAAGAAGGAAATGACTTGATGAAACGACACATAAACATAGCTGACATTGGTCCAAATGACATCGAGAATCTTTTGATTGATTTACGGAAGAATTGGATTGCTGTTATAAAAAAAGAGCAGGATCGTTTGAGAAATCTTGAGAAGAGAGGTTTTAGGTTTCATGAATGGGTGAAAGAGGTTGAGCTCATACTTTCATCGCCTGAAAAAATCTCTCTTCCCGAACTTCAAAATTACATTAATGAGAGTCACAAATACCCAACCAGTAAGTTAATTCTTTGTCTTTTTTCACTCGAACAGAATAAAGAGATTGACACACTTGCATTATCTACTTTTACAGGCATAGAACTTGTAAGGAAAATTAGAAAAAGAGGAAAGTTAGCTACTGCATGGATAACTGAATTAAAGGACATTTTGGAAAGCTCTTCAAAAATGTTCTTGGAAGATGCAAAGAAAATTATAGCAAAAGGGGATAAGTTAGGAGTTACTTGCGTTGAAGTTAAATCTCTTCGTGGGCAGATTCGAAAGTCTAAGGCATGGGCATTGAAAGTAAGGAAATGTAGTTTGGAAGAAGGACGCACTCATATCGTAGATATTCAAAAGTTGATCGGAGAACACAATGACCCATCCTTTTTAGTTACTATGCCAGATGAATTGAAAACATTAAAGTTTGCCATCAGAGGATATTGTCTTTGTCGAAACCCTTATGAAGGTTTTATGATTGGATGTGATGGGTGCGAGGAGTGGTATCATGGAATGTGCGTTGGCATATCAGAGGTACAAGCTGGTCGTTGTGAAAAATATTTATGTATACGGTGTATTATCAGTCGAAATTATAAAGATTGTAAAAACGAAGCAGGGCAAATTTTACGTAAATGGAAAAGCAAAAGTGAGCTCATCAAAAGTCGCAAGCACTGCTACAGAAACCTTCAGAAAAGATTCAAAAAGGCAGATAGTGACAACTTGAAGTGGACAGCTGAGATCGAATCGTGCGAACAGATTTTATTTATGCTACGAAGTAAAAGCATCACTATCACTGAAGAAGCGTCGAAAATAAATCATCCACCAAATCTAACCAATGATGTTAATAATTCTATAATCGAAAATGGAAATCAGTATTCGAACAAAAGCAACAGCAACAAAGAAGATATTGAAGAAAATATAAAAAAAGGTACGCAGAAAGTGTCCGAAACTTTTTTGCAATCCTTTAACTTTTTCATCTCACAACTTTCCTTACATTATTTTGAACAGTTCAATCGAAAATGCAAAAGGCTTTGTCTGACCATACAAATGTAAAACATAGATTACAAGTCCTGAGGAAAGAGGATAGCATACAAAAGCATCAAATGGATCACGAAGATCAAATAAGTGATGTGCTTTACCTATGGTTCTTGAAGGCTGGAAAGGATATATTTGCACCAGCATCAAAATCCAAATCACAGGAAGTTCGACCAAATAGCGATGGAACGATATCAGACGCAATGAATGATTTAATCCAAGAAGCTGAACAATTGAAGATTTCTGATATCACCGACGTTGTTTCATTAATCAACATTTTTAAATGTCTTGCTTGGTCAATGAAAGCTCTCCAAGTGCTTGCAAAGAAACCCCTGCAAAGTGAAGTTGAGCTCTTAATTATGCTTACTGCGAATGTTAAACTACCAAATGACAAAGCTATGAAATTTCTACGCGCGTTATCACATCGTACTTTTTCTTGGCAGGCAAAAGTGCGACATGCTCTAAAACCTATACCTGGTGAAACCAAACCTTTCGACCTGGTCAAACTAAATGAACTAGCTGCTGCCGCAAGAAATATTCCAATGATCACATCCGAAGAAGCACGCTTATTAAGCACTATTGAAGATCGAGGAACAAGGCATTGTATTTGTGGTGGCCCTGGTGATGGTACCTTTATGTTAAGTTGCGATAAATGTGAGCGATGGTTCCATGGAGCTTGTGTAAACCTAGATCAGAGCACAGCTGCCTCGCTTGGTTCTTGGGAATGTCCATCTTGTGCTTCAAAATCAGATCCTATCAAGGAAGAGCAAAACGGTTTGGAAAATAATGGCATTACTAACATAGGAGGGAACAACAAAGCAATCCCTCCAATTAGTATCTCTAATAATGAATCTACCGATGATGTCATTGCACAAATAAAACAAGAGGATCACCATCCTTGGAATGATATTTCACTGTATGCTCCTGACGTGGATGAGCTTTGGCCTCCTTTTGGTCTTTTTGGTAGCTCTACAGCTAAAGAAGCTCTTGGGACTGATTATGGTGAATCTAAATCCTTTGGTAATGAATTTCCAACAAAAGAAGAAGTTCCATCATCTCAACAGCACCCACATGAACAGTATCATCCCGACTCCAATAATAATAACTCTCCTCAAATAAAATCCTATCATCCAAATGACAATAATCAACTCAATAATTATCAAGAACAACAGCAACAGCTACCACATCAACAGCAACAACAACCACATCTACAACACCAACAATATCAGCAACCACATCAACAACAAGAACAAAAGCATATCCAAACTACATCTATTCAGGTGAAATCATCTTCAACACCTGAACCTTCCATCCCTTCCCTACAAATCCGGACACAAACAGAAACCGCTCATGATACAGAAATAGCAGACAAAGTCCAAGATACTCATCAACATACCCAAAATTTTCATTACGAAAACCAACATAATGAATTCATTCCTGAAAATGCCAATACTACTGTCCCAACCGTTAGTTATCGATAATTTTCTTTTCATAATAAATGTCACCCACTCTAGATATATAATTTCGTTTATATCTGTTTATAGAAATATTTCTTTAAATGTCTGTGAAGAATCAACAGTAATTTTTCAATAAATATAATGTTAAATAGCGAGGCGATAAATGATCTTTGATATTGTTGGAATAAGCAGACCGCTTCTTGACGCAATCAAAGGAAAAACTTTCGTGAAAAAAAGGAAAAATTCCATTTTAGAACGACCGTTACTCTATCAACATATTTTTCAGTATGTTTCTACGGAGCATTTCCCATCACCTATTTTAAGACACAATATTAGTGGATCATAACATTTGAAAATGGCGTTTTCGTTCGGATCAAGTGTTGGTGGGAGTGCCGCACCTACTCCAACCGCTGGCGGATTTAGTTTTGGCGCAAGCGCACCAGCACCAGGTAAGACTAGAAATCTTGATGAACCTTGTTCTTGGACAGTCGTCTTTTTTCAAAATTAGCGGTAGCATTATGGAGGATGTGAAACTCATCTTTTCACGTTCTTTCTCATTCTCTTTGCAGCGCCAGCCGCGGGTGGATTCAGCTTAGGTGCAAATTCTGCGGCACCTGCTCCAGCGCCTGCAGGAGGAGGATTCAGTTTTGGTGCTTCTACTACTGCTCCAGAAGCTCCCGCAACAGCACCGGCAACTGGTGCAGGGGGGTTCAGCTTTGGTGCTACTGCTTCTACTACAACACCTGCGAAGACGCCTGCTACTCAAGCGACTACTGCACCGGCTCCGGCAACAGGAAGTTTTAGTTTTGGAGGAGCAGCAAGCACACCAGCACCTGCTGCAGCGACAACGGGTGGTTTCAGTTTTGGTGCAGCCACCCCTAAAAAAGACGATCCGAATCCGTCTACCACAGCACCGTCAACAGGATTTTCATTTGGTGCCATTCCTGCCCCAGCACCTGCAGCTACTGAAAAAAAGGAGGCAACTAAACCAGCTCCCTCCAGTGCATTTTCCTTTGGTGCTGCTTTGCCCACCACAGATAAAAAAGAGGAAGCTCAACCAGCAGCCTCAGCAGGGGCTTTTTCATTTGGAGGTGCCGCAGCAACTGTTACCACAGATAAAAAAGACGAAACTAAACCAACAGCTGGGGGCTTCTCATTTGGAGGTTCAACGGCTGCTAGTACAACTGAAAAAAAGGAAGCAACGACAACACCAGCCCCATCCGCAGGAGGTTTCTCATTTGGAGGAGCAACAGAATCAACTTCTACTACTGATAAAAAAGATGATGCAAAAGTTCCTGCTCCTGCGTTAGCTGCTGCTAGTGGTGGATTTTCGTTTGGAGGAGCCTCAACTCCTGCAACCACGGGTGATAAAAAAGACGACGCGAATAAAACTTCCTTCGGAGTTTCTACTCCAACTCCAGGAACAGGAGCTTCAACAACCACTTCCGATGGCAACAAATCTACCGCCACTACTTCTACAACCAAGGCGATAACCGTTGTACCGCCGCCACCAATCCCCTATCAAACAAAAAGTATTCAAGATATTATTAACACATTCACAGCAGAACTAGAGATTGATGCAAAGACTTTCTTTGCTGAAGCACAACGTATATCTGAGTATGACGCCATACTCAGAGACTCCCAACGTTCTATAACTCATCTAACAGAGAATATGTCACGTCTTTTGATTCAACAAACTGAGGTAGATAACACATTAAATTCTATTGGGTCATATCATTCTGAATTAAATGAGATATTGAATGGACTGGAAACAAATATGGATGATTTATTTGAAGCTCAAAAACATCTGGTACCGGAAGATGGTGATCTAGAACGAGAACGTGCGTATCAGTTAGCATTGGATATTGAAACAAAATTATCAAATATGCAAATGTCAATGAAAGATACGGTCGATGATTTGAATAGGAGTGCCGAGAGAGCTTCAGAAGGTAATAGCAACGGAAGTGGTAGTGGTTCTGAAGAAAATATACAAATTTTACAGATATTGAACGCTCATCTGGATACATTGACATGGTTAGAAGGAGCTGGAAAGAGTTTAGACGAGGACGTCACCTTGCTTGGTAGAGCTTTGGCAGAATAATGGAACTAACCTTGTTCCATCCTCTGTATACTGTGATACGCTAATTATTTTCAATAGAAATCATTCATAAAGACGTTTCGTAATTTGTATAGTCAAAATGAAGTATTTTCCCTGCCAAAAAAAATCTAAGTGCGTCCTATTTTATTTCTTGTCCGGGAGGAAGAAGAATGCACGTCTGTGAAAGTCGATAATACTCATATGCGATCATAGTCCCGATAAGAGTGGAAACAAATATTTGACGTGTTGTTTGCGAAGAGTCTTGTGAATATAATCCTCCCATTACTATCATTGATTGGATAAGAACGAATAAGATCGCAGACTAAACGAGGAATGTGAACACAAATTTAGCTGTGTTTGGCTCTCATATCAGATGTATTTGAAATATACTCATTGTGCAGAGTCAGCAACATCGAATTGAAGACAACTTACAATGGAAAACAACTGCGTAAATACATCTAATGCATCTATAGATGTCTTCTCATTAAGTTGACGATAGTGAACCTCCATGACGAATTTGATGAAGATTTTGAAAATGATCAGATTTCCAAAATAAAACTTTAAAATCAAGTTTTTTGCGAAATATTTGAATTTAGCTCTCAAAATAGTTCTTCGGAATGATTCCACATAGACAACATCACCGAAATTTAGCCGTGAACGGGACCTGCACGAATCGATCTTTTCTCACCATCATTGGCTGATTCATAAAATTTCTACGTACTGATTCAATATGGTTCGAATTTGTAGTACAATTTTGCTATCCATACGACACAGCCATGAAGATCTCTACAGATCCAAAAGTACCCATTCCATCATCAGAGATCAATAGAGAAGTTCGACGAAGTCAATTGTCCACTTATTGTAATTCAGAAGAATACCATTTGAATTCTGAAAATAAAATACACAACCTTCCGAGTAATAAAGAAAGCACTGAGCAATCATCCAGCATAATAATGATACGAAACGGAACCAAAGCCGTAACCATGCTATCTCGAGCTTCTTCCACTCGAAATACACAAAGGGCTCTTTTTTCCTCCTATTCGTTTGATATTCCAGGAATGTCAAACTCCTCCTCGAAATCCTCCGTTAACTTTAACCTTTGGCCGATCCAAAAATCCAACACCATCCTCAATATTGTTCCGCAAGGGAAACGTATGGTGGTGGAACGATTTGGTAAATTACACACTATACATGATTCTGGTTTTTTCTTTGCGATTCCATTTATTGATAGCATCTCCTACGTTATTGATCTACGTGAACGGGCCATTGACATTCCTCCTCAAAGTACTATTACACGAGATAATGTCTCTGTCGATGTGAGTGGAAATTTATTCTTGGCCTTTGTTGATGCCGAACAAGCTGCGTATGGAGCCACCAACCCTTTATATGCTGTTGTACAACATGCGCAATCGGCCATGAGGAGTGCTATCGGAGAAATGGAATTGGATGAGATTTTGCATGAACGAGCTAAATTGAACACTGTGATTAAAGGAAGTCTTCAGGAAGCAGCTGTAGTTTGGGGAATTGATGTGAGGAGATATGAAATTACGGAAATAACACCTGATCCAGTGATTCGTCAGGCGATGGACAGACAAGCGGCAGCAGAGCGCGTGAGGAGAGAACAAGTGCTACAGGCAGAGGGAGATAAACGTGCTGCGGAATTAACGAGTGAGGGAGTTAAAATTAGTTTGAAGAATGAGAGTGAGGGTAATTTTATTAAGGTTCAGAATGAAGCTGAAGCGAGTAAGATACTAATTTTACGCGAGGCAGAAGCTGACGCAGAATCGATACGGGTCAAGGCTGAAGCTCAAGCTGAGGCAATAAAAATTGTGGCTGAACAACTTCAACTAGTTGGAGGCGAAAAGGCAGCTAATTTGGCTTTAGCAAGAGAATATGTTACCATGTATGGTGAGATGGGTAGCAAGAGTAATACTCTCATGTTTAATGAACGTCCTGCAGATATGAATGCACTTCTTTCCCAGGCAGCTTTGGCTTTGGGTGCCGTAACGAATAATGCAGATCAAAATCTGTTGGGTAATGCCATAGAAGTAGCAAAAAAATAGAGGACATAATTATAATATATATATATATTTGACGGCTTAAAATATAATGTGCTTGAAAGGAAAGAAAGTATTGTCAATAGTTATTATAATTGATTGTTCGATCTTGAAAGAAGCATTAGAAAGAGAACATTAAAGAAAGAAATGACAATTCCATATCCTTTTTAAAATACCGTCTCCATACGAGGGACAAAAAATAAACTTATATAGATCTCTTCTTGACTATATAGATGATACCTGAATTTGAGATGCTACATGTATATTGAATCGTAGGAAAAGATACTGTGAACTTTTTCAAAGATTCCTCCTCCTTCTTGTCATTCTCGACTACTTCATCTTTTCCACACTGGAGGAACGACTCTGTTGCTAGAGACATATTTGGCTTGGAAAGGATGGCTCCAATCTCCAATAATATGCTATACATTATATCGGCATCCTTAGTTGTCATTTCACCTGTGCACAGGGGAGTTTCATAAATACTTTCATTTTGTGTTTTGGATACTGGAATTGGACGAATTATGGCTGTGCCTATTTGACCTGGAATTGGTTCTAAACCCAAAGGTTGCGGTGAAATGGATACTGTTCCAGCTTCTGACATGATAATCTGGTGATTGTTTCGTTAAGGTATGTGTTAAAAGTCTGCAATTACCGTGAAAAGATTGTATCCGTTGTCACACTAACTCAGCAGTAGATTTTTTGAAGCAGCAGCAGATAAGGATTGAAAACGTAGACGACACTCATTTTAAATTTAATTTTACTATTTTTGACATTTATTTATTAATTAGGGTACGTTCGGGCTTCACATTACAATGGTATAGGTGTATCATACAACGGGAACTTCTGTACCCTCTGGTTGACCAACTTGAGAAGAGTGCAGATCGTATGTAAGCTATGTATGTAGGAATACCAAGATCTGTGACAACTTTGAATAATTCTTAACAAACATACGTAATCTTTTAAGATAAGCCGTATTTATTCGGTGTCGTTTACTGATGATACGGTATCAAACGTAAGTTTATGTTTGTAGACGCACGATCGAAATTGATCAATACGCCTTTGAATGAGGAAATTTGCATTACATATCTGCACCTTACATACGCTAAACAGACAGCAGAGATGATCAAATCGATACGACC
>Ga0209092_10002384_pt1 | contig 17286 bp, 18 predicted proteins | sample FraStrMetagenome_FD_187446 | JGI IMG/M metagenome (GOLD analysis project Ga0209092, IMG submission 187446) | Marine eukaryotic phytoplankton communities from Arctic Ocean - Fram Strait ARC3M Metagenome (SPAdes) (version 2) | ecosystem: Environmental > Aquatic > Marine > Oceanic | place: Fram...
AGGGAAAACGATGACGCGTATTATATGTTTCGATCATATAACAACTGCTACTACTCCTCTTCCGAACCTGTAACTGATGAAGAGGATGAGTTATAACTACAAAGTAATTTATACCTAGTACAAGAGTAGAAGTCAACAAAATAAACGCATACAGATTTAAAAAATGTTAACAAAATAAGTATACGGTTGAAAAAATCTCGTTAAATGCGTTCCACGACAAATAATACGCGAAGGGCTCGGTTTCCGTCCGCACCATTCTGACGCGCCATGTGAAACTATTGATAAGGTTTGCACAGCTTTCATATGCATCATTTCGACATTCTAACACGCATCTCTTCAAAAGGTTCGCAAACTTGAGGACGTAGTCACCGGTCAATAGAACATGCGTTGATCTAGCACTTGAGTAAACCTCACAATCATTCCTATCTGACATAACAACGCATGGAGAAACTTTGTTTTCAACTTAGACAAAAAGCAATTAGAATTAATATATTTACGACACGATGTGGTTTACACTGAATTAATAAAATAAAAGCATACAGTTTAAAAAAATTTATCTCGTGGTTGGATTGAAAAATGTCTATCTACGTTTTTCCCACTGGATGAGACACACAATAAATTCAAAAAATTCTTGCAGCAGGGTACGCTCCATTTAATTTATGTATTCCTATGATTTCGCACTGGTGGTCTTTTCTTTCTTTACTTCGTCCTCTTTTTTATCTTCAATTGCAGGTTTCGCCTGAACACCATCACCTTCTATATTCATATACTTAATTTTATTACTAATCAGGTCATGTAACGCGATAATACTTCGAATCAAGGCTGTAGATATAACCGCGTGAGTGATTGTGACACTCATAAATGAAGATGGATACAAAGAGTACACAATGAAGCTACATAACACCCTTACTCACCTCCGAGATAAATTGCCATATGCATATCGTTAGTCTTGACCATAATAGCTTCCACCAAATGGTCAGTATTAAGATTCGGTAGTAAGTTGACAATATTTTGCATATTACTGATAATCGTTTGGTTAGGTTTTATCTTCCCATCCACAACATCTTGGAGATAATCCTTCATTTCCACCAACTTCTCTGTCAACGAGGCCAATCCCGACATTTTTGCCTTAATCAACGTGGTAACAGTAGAGACGGTGGGATCATTAATATCCCTCAACATATGCTCTACTCCAACTTCCTCTGCCTCCATCGCCCCAATCACGGACGGTACGTGCGCAAACGTCTGCTTAATTTCACTCGACGTGGACGTATTCGCATCCACTTCCTCCACTGTATGATACGCAGTAGTCGGGATACTCTTTCGATCCGGTCGAACATCGATAATCACAAACACAGGAGCTGTAACAGCCGTAGCAGCACTCGCCTTGGGCATAAACTTTTGAATCAAATTACAAATTCTCAAATCATTCGGTCGAATGCTCGGACCAGTGGAATAAAATCCTACAACCCGTTCCTTGGCATGAACTTTACGAAACATACCGAGCATATTCTCGAGATAGTTATGATCCAAGTAGAACACATCGGAGTTTCCCTTATCCTCCTCAAACGGAACGGCAAAGGAGTTCGTGGCATCGACTGCTCCGCGTATGGCCGTACCGAGGAGGACACCGACGACTCGTTTGCGGGTGTTTTTGGCAATGCGATTGTAATGATCTGCTGCACTTAGTAGAACGAGGGGATGGACTGTGACGGATGTTACCGGTGTTTGGAGGTTGTTTCTAGTCATGTTTGATTTGATTTGATTTGATTTGATTTGATTTGATTTGATTTGATTTGATTTGATTTGATTTGATTTGATTTGATTTGATTAGAGATGGTGATTGGGAGAGGAGTTAGTTATGATATATTGATATATTTCATCACTGAGCACTGTGTTTAGTGTTGTTGTTTGTTGGAAGTTGTGTATCAAATAACAAACTCGAACGAGAGTCTGAGAGTGTCGGTATCACAATAGTTCGCAAAATACGAACTATTAAGGCTGATTTAGATCAAGACAGGTCGACCATTCAAAACGTGATGTGAATGTGAACTTGACTTTTCTTCTTCTTCTTCTTTTTTGTTTTGTCTTTTTGGAGTACTTATACATTCATTGGGATGTTGGATGAATGGGATACAATCACATATCTACAAAGTTTGAGTTTGAGTTTGAGTTTAAGTTTAAGTTCGAGGTTGAGTTCATCGACACTTTTGTAAAGTTAAAGAAACAGCAATGTTACTGCCAAATGAAATAACGGTTGTAGCTGGAACGTATGATGGTGTTTTGGTAGGATGGAATAATGAGAAGGATCTGAATAAATTAGAAATGGAATTTGCGTCGCATTCGCACGAAGGGTCAGTTCGTTGTATTTCCGTCTTGCAGGAAAATGGAATAATGGCGTCGGGAGGATTTGATGAATCTATAAAGGTTTTTGATCTTAAGAAAAAGAGGGAAATGGGGGAAACGAAGACTCACGGTGATTTGGGTGCTCCTATGTGTTCTGATTTTGCCACTGAAAGTCATTTGCTGGTTGGTCTGGTTTCAGGGAAAATTGCAATGTACAAACGAAAAGATTGGGCTGTTGTACATATTCTTGCTGGCCATGAAGGCGGTATATCGTGTATTGCATCTCATCCTAGTGGAAAGCTTGCCCTGTCTGGCGGAGTAAAAGATGGCAAGTTAAATTTGTGGGATCTAACAAAAGGCAGGCTCGCCTTTGTTCATAAATTGAAAATCAATGATTTGGATAAATCTAATACAACTTCAAAAAAGCCTCTCCCAAGAGTAAATTGTATTCGTTGGTCGACAGATGGATCTAAGTATGCATTTTGCTACGGTAAGCATGTAACTGCTCGAGACGCTGCTTCTGGAAAAGATTTACTTGATATTGAGCTTCCGGCACGTCCAAATCAGATCTGCTTTATTGGTGAGAATGATGAATGTCTTGCATGCGCCTGTGACGATGGCAGTTTGCCAGTTCTAGGTGTTGGTATAACAGATGATGAAGAAGATCAAGAAGAAGGATTAATACGAGCTGTTATGGCAATTGAAGGAGTAGATCGTTTGGTTGTCGGTGATGATCGTCTTAAGTGTATACAAAGAGTTCATGGTAAATCAAAGTATCTTGTAGGAATTGCTAACAGTGGAGGTTATGTGTCAATAGTAGACTTAGCTGGTGCATCTCGAGCATTGAATGACGATGTGAATAATGAAAGTGGTGGAGAAGAAGACTCGATGAGCGACAGCGAAAAAGATGATTATGAGGAGGAGGAGGAAGAGGAGGACCTTGCAGAATTTCTTGCGAGTGTGAGAGTTGGGAGCGGAGCTAGAATAACGACGATTTCTGTTTGGAGTTCTGAAGCTGATCAAGAAGAACAATCTAGCCACAAGCAAGGTAAAGAAAAGAAATCTGTTGAAGAAGAGAATGACATCACTTCGAAAGAAAACGTCGGAAGTAAGAAACGAACTTGGAATAAGGATATAGAGACCGTAAAATTGAAATCAGATGAAATATCAAGGGCGAGAGTCCTCGTTGACAAAGCTAAAAAACGTCAAATGAAGAAAAAGAGAAAGAAGGAACAATCCAAAAGTAATAAATAGCAAGCATGTATTTCTTATTGTTCGTATATCATTTATGTTTGTCATCTACCCTTGCTTCTTTTGCGAAAGAGGGCATGACGTTTCTTAGACATTGAAGTTTCCCGATAACGCCTACTACCTGCTCCACTAAGTTGACTCAAAGTTCCACCGGCAACACGTTTTACGCTTTCATCGGCAAGAGCTGCTCCATCCGCATTCTTTTTGCGAATAGCTGTATCTTCTGCCCGCTGTTCTTTTTCCATGTCATCATCAGCATTAAGAACGGTCCTTAGCAGGTCGCGGTCTGCTTCTGGAGTCGCATAGAGGAATCCACTCGCAAGAGCATCAGCGTTTGCAATATCGCAAAGATTTGTCACTATTTTGAACGTATACCCTTGATCAACTAAATATTGTTGTCTCTTTGAAGAGTAGAACATCTCTTGAGTGTCAGTGCTGACAAGAGTGTCTAAATTTATTTGGAAAAAGATGATTAATGACACAGCATAAAATCGGATATTCTTACTTTTGAAATACTCACAAAAAAAAGCATTGAAGCTATCTCTATTCGTTCCATCAGTTGCTGTTGTTGACTTAGGACGGAGAATGCGACCAAGACGCTGCGCTTCTTGCCTTCGACTTCCAAAGTGTGAAGATACTTGGATGATTACATTCGCTTCGGGAAGATCGATTGAAGTATCACCTACTTTTGACAGGCATATTGTTTTAACAAGGGGAGAGGTTCGAAATAGACCCAAAATAGACTGCCTTTCGCGTTCATTTGTTTCTCCATATATACATGGCCTTTGTAGAATCTTACCAAAAAGTTTTAAGCTATACACCAAGTCACTAAAGACAATGATTTTATCACCGCGGTTTTCGTGAAAGTTGACTAGATATTGACAAGCCCTTATCTTCGATGGATTCATTACGTAAAGTAATTGCTTAAGTCGAGCTCCTTTTGAAATAAGATACTCCTTCATAAATGGCCCTGTCATTGGACACCAAACTTCCACGCTACGTAAAAATTGAAAAAAGGTTAGAGCAGGTAGCTTGATATCGTGCAAATACTGCTGTAATCTAACGCACCATTGAACATTGGCCAGATATCCTTGAGTTGTCAAATCCATCCAATTGGCTTCATAAAGCTTGGGTCCTATGAGAAAGTGTAGATCTCCGATAAGATCGTCCTCTCGAACTAATGTAGCGGTCAAGCCAAGTCTACAATGGGCTTTCACGGAGCTGATGACCCTTCTGAACATTTTTGCAGGAACAACATGAACTTCATCCATCAACAACAAGCCCCACTCTCTACTTTTAATTATATCCATGACTTGCTTCGATTTATCACTTCGTTTTCCTCCATAACTAATCATTGTATACGTCGTGATAAGGACACAGCCATCAGGATGGATATCATCCTTTCGATCGCTTGTGAAAATTCTATAAAAAAGATGTAAGAAGAAATTGAGTTTAATTATACTTTTGTACCAACTTACGATATTCTATCATCGGGAATGTTCGTCCAGAGTTTATACTGATATCTCCATTGAAGAACGCTTACAGAATTCGTGCACAAACATACGCAGCTTTTCTTTAAAGTCTGCGTCGCTGTCACCTTGTAACAGAAATTGAAGATACATAAATCTATATGTTTTGAAAAATTATTCCAAATTGTGCACGTACCCCGGTCAACGTTTTACCCGCGCCGCAAGGCAATACAATGATTCCCGATCTCGCTCGTCCATTTCCAAACATTTTCGCTAGAGATCTTTCTTGGTACCTTCTAATGCGTGTGTTTGGTTTCAGATCCATCGGAACGTCTTTGTTGATTTTATCGTTCCTGAAATCATACTCTTCCATAAGTGGGTAATCCATATCAATAGCTTGCTTTTTCACATTTTCCACTTGATCAGCCTTAACCTCAAATGCGACTGTTGTCAAAGCTTGCTTATTTATAAATTTGCGATCACCATCTTCATCACCAGATTCTTCATCTGAAGGTTCCTGTTCACGAAGAATGTCTAAGTTTGATTCCATTTCCATTGCATTCGCCGATACAACAAAACCTTCGCTATCGATGTTGCGTCCATCATTTTCTTCGCCAATGACACGAGACTGGCTTATCTCCTTATTTCGTAAAAGTAATTTCAAAACGTTTGAATCCTCACTTTCAACCAAGAACTTATTATGCTTTAGTACAAGTTTTGCCTATCCATGGTGATATATTAGAATCAGGCTCCTGCAATGTATATGTGTGCATAAAATTCTTTGACTTGCCTTTCCATATCTCTTAGTGCATTCCGAGATAAATTTAATCACCTTCTTCGGAAGTTCGTTCTTACTAAGTCGACCAAGAACCTTAATAATGGCATCCGTGGTAATATTTGTAGCTACTGCGGCATAAAGGCTAAATGCGGTCAACTGGTATTGATGAATATATTCTGGTCGTGCTACCGGCTCAGCAATCGCGACAAGGAAATCATATGCCGACGTATACAAATCGTGAAAAGCCTCCAGAAAAATAACTCCGTCCGGACATACCCAACACGGTCGATTAATATGGTCTCGCCTGAGAGGTAAATCGCTGAAGTCATTTTCAGCAGCAAGGGCCTCATCGTCAACACCGTCCATCGGAGCCGATGGATCATTCAAACCAAGCATCGTCTCACGTTTAGCTGCTCGAAGCACCAATTTCTTGGCAATGGCATACTCCTCATCGTCGTCCCCTGCCATTTTACTTGAATAAAATCTGTTTAAAGTATGAATACTATATAGATGATAGATTATCTTCAAATTTGATGATTTAGTTTGGGTTGACTTCACGTAAAAGATTAGGACAGGTGCTCAAAACGAATAATTCTTGTGACGGATATTCGAAATCAAATCCTATTAATAAACATATATTTTTATCATATATTGTATACTCTAAACGACTGAGCAGCTATCACCCATGGATATAGATATAAATTATTATTCATACCAATCACTGCCGTTTTAACTTATGAAATTTGGGAGATGTTGCAAGGGAAGAACTGACACCTGATTGTGGTTGTTGTTGTTGTTGTTGATGATGATGATGATTGATGATTCGTACTCACTCTCTTTGAACTCTGAACACGTAAATGTAGACTTCTACCACAACATATGAACATCTCGGGTACTGTGTAGGATCTACATGTACAAGAGATTTTTGTTTCCGGACGACACCAAGGGAGTTTGTACGATCTTCCATAAACGAGCTTTCAATTTGTCCATCCAGGCTATTACTGGCTAACTTAGTTTCATCCTCAGCATAACGGGACATGAAAGAAATAGGTATACATATACACATAGCTATATAGTCCCTATCTGATATATACCTTTGACCGTTTCGTGACACGCTCTGGAAGCAAAAGTTGGGAAATGCAAGCATATAGAGCATACAGAGAGAGACATGTATATAAAAGACACAGTATAAAAGAAGAGAGATCATATTTTACCGAAAAATAGATAGGGAACATCAACCATTGATTGTAAATTAGAGAGTTGCATGCATTTTGAATATGACGGATCATGTGACGGTTGCAAGATCTGACGAGGAAACATCTAATCGCAAGCGAAAGGTGGAAACGAAAGGTGGGTGGGGGTACATGTACCCGTTGAATAAAGTGTGTACAGCTGTTAGCAATTGTAGCAAGGTGCTTCGTATTGTGCGATGCGTGATATGTGGCATTTGGTCAAGTTCGTGAACGTACTCTATTGTTTCATTTGTTTCATCCAAACTGTTTTTTTTTGCTTTTGACGTTCTCTGTCTTGTTATCCGTTTTGCTACTGTCACTGTTACGTAGATACAAACGAGGATGAGGAGGATGATGAAGGATCAGACATTGAATTAGCCTACAAAAACGACGAACGTGAAACAGTACATTGGGATCCCGATTCAGATGAGGGAAAGATTGTTGGTTATCGTATACAGATATTGGATATGTGCGATCCTTCCGATGTGACGTTTCGCTTGGGTAGAATTGTCGGTTATGATGCGTTTACGAATAAGCATCGGATTTTGTTTGATGATAGCAACTCTTTCAAGTGGATATGGCTTGAAGAAGAAGTCGTTCAACTTTATGGAGAGGTTGTATGGGCTAAAGTAAAAGGATTTTCTTGGTGGCCTGCACAAGTGCTCATTCGGGATGATGCGGATGAATCATTAGACGAACTTGAAAAAAAGAAGCCCGAGTTTGCGTGGCGGCGGGTATCGTTTTTTGATCACCCTGACGTAACAAATATCAAAGATGCTGCATCTAGTTTGAAGCCGTTTACATTTGAAGATACTAAGAATCCTCCTAGGAAAAAGAATGTGTTAAAGGTAAGGATAGGTGTTTGAACGTATTTGGCAAAAACATCTTATGTATCAATTTTACAGGCTTACAATGATGCAGTGAAAGAACTGACGAAAACAAACGAATGGAGAAAGAAAGCAATTATTGATCTTGCTACAAAAGCTTTCCGCATTGCTCAGAAGGTCAGTAACGGAATTCTTGGTCGAAAACTTTCTATTTTCCGAAATGACTTAGGTCAGTTTGGAAAAGAAGTAAAGTGTATCGTGAGAAACTACAGTCCTGCTACTAATAAATGGCTTGTTGCATTTGATAATGAGGGTTATGACGCGATGTGGATTAATGTATTTGATCCAAAGTATCGATATAAGATAATGGACCATCCTAGATCAGAACCGACCCCAGCCGACTTGGCACCCTTTTCTTTTGGCTTGAACGAGTTACATGTATTATCATCAAACAAGTTGAAAAATATGACGTGTATAAGTTGTATGCAAGAAATAAAAGATCCTTTAAAGGTAATTAAATGCTCGTGCTGTTCAATGGTTTATCATCCAATGTGTCTCGATCCTCCAGTTTCCTGTCAAGAAGTGGTTTCAGAAATGATCGATGAAGGGTGGGTATGCGGGAAATGTACTGAGTGTACTGGCTGTAATCGATATGACATCATTTTTGGCTGCGTTCCATTTCATCCACCTCCAAAGTCTTTAGCAGTTGACGATCCTTATTTGTGCTCAGCATGCATCCCACAGTATCAAATGGAGCGTTATTGTGCAAATTGTGGGCATTGCTGGGACGAAGTTCGGTACGAAAAAGATCAAAAAGCAATTGAACGTATCAGAGAAAAACGTGGATACTTTCATTCAAACAAGAAAGCTCGCACGAATCACATAGAAACCAGTAAGCCATTAACTCAGCCAATCAACTTTCAGCACAGTCAAGAAAAGTATTTTGATCCATTGAAACTAAACCCGTCTTTATTTCGACCAGGCTCATCAACATGGGGCTTTAATGAGGGTGCTATGCTTGCTTGTGATTCGTGCAATGTATGGGTACATGCTGGCTGTGCAGGCTTGACCGAAGATGAATACGAGCGGACTACTTCGGGTGAACACCCAATTTATTCCAAAGATTTTTTATGTCAGTTTTGTACCAAAAAAAGAAGTGAACTCTTGATTAAACTGCTAAAACAGGAAGATGTTATGGGTTTATTTGCTATGCCAGTCACTGAAGATATGGCGCCTACCTATAGGGATGTCGTAAAACATCCAATGGATTTGCACACTATGATGCGCTATGCTCATCAGGGACGCTATTTTACCTACTGTTGGGTCCGTGACTTTTTTGAGCTAATGACTTACAACGCTTTAATTTTTAATCGTCCAACCAGTAAGTCTTATTCAATCTGATATCATGAATTATTTTTGAAACACCCATGTTCCGTCACTTAACACCAATATTGTTCGAAGGTAAATTTTGGAATGAAGCCAAACGGTTTTACAAGATTTGCCTTACCCGAGTTTTTGAAAGGCATGGCAAAGCTACCCTACCCGGAAATTATTTCATTAAGATAGTCGAACAGTTTCGTATTGGAGAAGACATTCTGGTTAAAGAACTAAAACGCATCCAACAAGATAAATCAGTAAAGAAGAAAGATATGATTGTTGGAGAGGCCGTCGAAACAATGAATTACCAAAAAACGCTCGCGACGCCGACAGACGCTATTTCTTGTGTGCCATGCGCAGAAATTCAACTTTCGAAGTTGGAAGCTCACTATTGTTCATGGATGGAAGCATGCTTCACTTGTGGGTCAAGTGGGGCTGCGGATACAATGCTTTTTTGTATCGATTGTGGTGAAGCTTATCACTCTTTTTGCGTTAATGCTCCAATATTCAGTATGAATTATAAAGCAATTGCTTCGTGGAGATGTCCTAATTGTAAAATTTGTGAGATAGCTGGGACCGTACCAGTGGACGAAACAAAGCTGTTATACTGTGAAATGTGTGATCGAGGATTCACATTGGATCTCTTGGATCCACCTCTCAGCGCCGTTCCTCCAGGGTTATGGGTATGTGGAAATTGCGTAGATTGCAAAGTGTGCCATAATAAAAGTGACCAAGTGATTAGTCGGAAACATTGGTCTCGAGACCCTGAGAGATGTTATGCCTGTGGGGGTTGTTCTGGTATACCAATCGTTGACTCACTTATAAAGGACTGCCGTTGCAATGTTTGTAACAAGTTTTATCGAAAGGATGATCCAGGGGTGATTCGATGTAAAAAGTGCAAATCACATGTCCATTTACGTTGCGATTATCCTAATAAGCTAAATATTTTGAGAGATGAGGAGGTAAGTCTCGTTTAAAGTCTATTTTGGATACACATATATACTCAAAGAAAATTCTATTTTTGCACTCAAGAAGTGGAAAGGATATTGTATGCGTTATGAATGTCCTTCGTGTCGACATCGCCCTTCCAAAAGAAAAGTACAAAATGTCACAACAAGCCGTCTTGTTCGTCCAAAAACTAACATTAATTTGCCCTCTCTTCAAGTCGATCCAAAGATATTGTTGAGGCAAATGAAGCCGTTCGTCTCGGAAGAAATAAATTGGCAAGTGAAATCTCTCTGGGCTTCAGAATACAAAGCTATTGCAATTGACGGTGTACGGATTTTGATTAATGCGAAGCAAAAGTTAGGAGTCGGGTGGGAAAATATTGTGCTCACAAAGGATCCAAGAATTCCAAATTGGGTTCTTTACCGCTCTGCTCGCTTTATGCGATTTGTAAAGAATAGTATGCGAGCACATATTAGAGAGCGCAAATGTCAACCTGTTTTTGATTCAACCCATTTACAGCAGTTCTTCACGTCGTTTAGTCATATAAGCTCATTGGTAAACGATGCGAAGAATGCTGCAGCATTTATTTACCTGGCATGTATTTATCTTCGACTCGATGTGAAGACACAATGCAAATATCGCGAGCGTCTAAGAGCTCTAGTAGTTCCTACGGACTTGAATGGCACATGCCAATATCCAGTGGATTCTTTGAACATTATAACTCCCTTTCTTGAACAGCTGGAACAGGAAGGAGGCGTTTCACAAGAGGAGACTGCTGCTGAAGCCTTACTACGACTTGTTGTAACCGACAGAACTTCTTTCACCCAAAGATCAAAAGACGTTTATAAGCAATTACCGATAAGTCCCAAACCAGTAAGAAAAAGTGGTGAAAGTCAGTCGTCTGCGTCAAAAGAGAATATATCTCGTAATAGTACCAAAACAAGTGATTCATCTTCATTGGGTGTATTCAATTCAGAAATACCACATAAGGCCTGTGCACAGGGCAATCCACATAATGAAATTCAAGGTAAAAGTTGTGCTTTGGATGGGGCCACAGAAGGGCAAAACCAATTCTCATTATCAAATATTTCCAGTGAACAATCACAATCCCTCGACAAATTGTCCAGGAATGGAAATAATCAAAACGGCAAATGTTTGAGTAAACCCTCTACGCTATCAGAGATAAATTGTATCTCCACCAATGGTGCCACAAAGTATGGGACAAAACTAGCAGTGGATGATATTTCTCCAATGGAGTCCCTTCATAGAGCATCATCGACGAAATGTATAAATGATATCACATTTTCACGTCCACTTCTTGGTTGGAGTGATGAGGTTTCGAAGACAAGATGGAGAGATCCACGGTCTTGTTGTTTATGCCGCATTTGTGGTGATGATGATGGTGGATTAGCACCTTCGAATTCCTTTTCAAGTTCTCCTTCGGGTCACCAATCAATTGGACTTGGACGTTTATTGCCTTTACCTGGAGGAAGTTGGGTACACACAAATTGTTCAATTTGGAGCTCTGAAGTTTGGGATTCTGGTCGGGGTCAGTTAAGAGCTGTTGAAAAAGCAAAATCTCGAGGTGCAAAGTTAAAATGCTTTGGATGTGGACGCAATGGTGCATCTGTTGGATGCGCAAAAGCAAATTGTTCCCGTAATTATCACTTTCTTTGTGCCATCAAATGCGGAGCCGTGTTTACAACCAAACAAACAATGTATTGTAAAAACCATGCGTCAACCGCACAGGATATAGTAGACGCGTCAAGCTTGTCTTTCGAGATTATGAGGACTCTCAAAATTGTTTTCAATGAAGAAGTTGAAAGAAGTTTGACTTCCTGTATGAGGATTGGCACGTTAGTTATTCATACTTTGGGTGCAATTGAGCGTGAGATTGATTGCTTCCATGATAGACATCATATATATTGCCCTGGTTATACTGCGACCCGCATATTTTGGTCATCTAAGTCATCGCGACTTCGAATTCTATATTTGTTAAAAATCGAAAAGGGAAAAAATAATAAACCTCGCTTTATAATTATTCCTTCGGATTGTACTAATACAGAATTTTCTGGCAAAACTGCAGAAGAGGCATATTCCAAGATGATCGATCGCGTGCTAGAAGTCAATGGGCGATTTTTCGCTCAAAATGATCTTGCGTCTCATTTACCTATAAAGAGAAAAGTCCGAAAATCACCAGAATTTCTGTTAAACGGACATCAGGTAAGAACAATATCGTAGGTGTGGGTCTTGACCATACGTTTTTATAATTACTTACGTTGTTCACTTCATAATCAGTTTTTTGGCTACGGCCTACACAGTGTGCGTAAAGCTATCGAACAGCTCCCAGGATGCGAGGCTGTCGCGTTGCCGCTGAGTGAAAGCTCACAAGCGTACAACTTTTGTTTTCACCTGCCAAATGAGAAAAAATTGAAAGACCTTCAAAGAAAGCGTGCAGCGAAAAAGGCCGAAAACTCTCTTTCAAACTCGACAGGTTGTGCAAGGACTGAAGGGTTCGGTGCAGTACGAAAGAGTGGAGGGTCCGGACGAATAACTCGGGCACTAGTGAGAAAAACGGGTGCTGCAACTGAAGATAATTCCAGACAATCAAAAAAGACCGATCTTGACAAACAAGATTTGGACTCAATTACTTACCAAGAAAAATACAAAGATTTAAAGAGCATACCAATGGATGAAAGGTTAATTGCAAAACGCAGTCATATTCATGGTTGGGGATTATTTACAAAGGTTGACATACCGAAAAATTCAATGGTTGTGGAATACATGGGGGAGACAATTCGACAACTTGTCGCTGACAGGCGAGAACGTGAGTACGAGCGTTCAGGAATTGGGAGCTGCTATATGTTTCGCTTAGACTTGCAACGTATTGTTGATGCTACAATGATTGGTTGCATGGCCCGCTTCATGAATCATTGCTGCCAACCTAACGCATATGCGAAAGTGATTAACGTCGATCTTGGTTCAGGAATCGAGAAGAAAATTATCATATTCGCCCAAAGAGACGTTGTTGCCAACGAAGAAATTACGTATGATTACAAGTTTCCTGTTGAGGATGGGAGTCTGAGGTGTACGTGCGGCGCTCCAAATTGTATTGGAAGGATGAATTGATGACCTCAATTTTCCGAAAGTATAATCACACAAGTAAGTTGTAACTTCTTGTGTAATAGTACTTAACAACACTAAAAGTAATTTATACCTGGTGCAATAGTAGAAGTTAACAAAATAAAAGCATACAGATTAAAAAAAAATATGCGAGTAATTACGGAGATGTATTTTTAATAATACAATATAAAACAAAATAGAATAAGTATATGAGTTGGGGATCACATTATGTGACAATCCTGACATTTTGGCTGGATTGGGTAAAGGAAAAAAACGATCCGAGAAATGTAACGGTAGTATGTTTATAATAAACAAAAGTCCTAAGTGCTTTCGTATTATTTCACCAAATCCAAACAAATCTGCACACTTTGATTTGTGATACCAAGAGTGTATTGCAGATTTCCAAAAATGCATTGTAGATTTTCAAACTGATGATAATAGCTTATCTCTAGAGAATATTTGGAAAAATAGACTGGCCAAAGCTAAAAGTAGTAATGCATAATCCTGCACTGATAGTGATTGAGTATTTGGGAGCGATCGAGCCCTCCATGATGATAACGACGGACTTGCATTAACACATAGTACTGGGAAAGACCGTAATCTTTTCACCGTCCTTCAGGGCAGTCACTCCTGGGATGCCACTACTACTACCGATCCATACCCAGTAGTATCATTATCAATGTCACCACCATTACAACTAATACAACCACTATTCATTTCTCTATCTCTGAACATGTCCTTCCTTGTATCTTTCAATGCAGCATCGAAATCAAATGCATCATTCCGTTCAATAAAAGCAACACTAATTAACATACGTTGACCACTTTCATTTTTAATTCGAAGTACAAAGTACCGAGAGGAGCGACACACCGTTCGACGCTTGTGACATTTTCTCGTAGTGGAACTATAGCAAAGATTGTTCTCTCGTTTTTTCGAGTGGTAGCCACATCACGATTTCATTAGAAGAAGAAAGACTTAGTAGAGGTACAACCACTTTTCTTAGAACTAGAATTGTTATTGTCCCTCGTCTCTTTCTCCTTCATTGACAATACGCGTGTTCGATATATGCTTGAAGGTTGAATGCATTGTAATTTGTAATAGGAGATAAAATAGCTTGTCAATCTAGTAGAATCACTAAATCATGACCTGTCTGCCAACTGCCAACACTCGTCAAAGATACACACAAAACACAAACACTAGAGAAACCACATATAAAATCCCTCTAAATATCGTGCAGTCGTACACAGTACACATCGATCCTTGAAAAAGTCAATAACTTCTTGTAATGAAAAAGAACGAGCAAGCAACTAGCAATTGAGCAGATTGGTAATATTAATTAGCGTCGAAGATAAGTATTGCTATGGGAAACGCGATGAATTCTCTTGGCCCCACATATGACGACGACGACGATGTTGGCATCGTAGACGTTGAGAACAAATCTCTGGTGGCATCATATGATAGCGAAGATAAGAAGCTGGACGATCGATTGAAGGGAAAGCGAGCTAAGGGAAAGGGTATACTGGATTCTGAGGACGATGACATTGTGAATGGCAGAGCAAAAGAGGGCGGTGGGTATAACTACTTTCAAGCCATCCTAACTTTGTGCAAGAGCCGTCCTTACACGGTTGGGATGACGTTAGTTGTAGCTTTGGTGTTTATATGCGGAGGCAAACTTTTTGGGAAGAGCGACTCTGGTGATTTTGATGTCAGTCACGTCAATAATATTCAAGAAATGGAATGGAGTTTGGGAAAAATTCATCACTGGTGTATCAACGGTGACGATAGCAGTTGTTCGTGTGAAGATCCTTTAGTTCCACAGAGTGGATCAGGAAGGGAATGGTACGAAAAACACAATTTAAATATACATGATGCAGAAGATTTCACGGAGCAAGTGTTACCAGGCAATCAGGATATGGTCATTATTGGAGACGATGTGGTTGCAATGATGAATGCGCAAATTACGAGCGGCACAACGCAGAAACTGAAAAAACAAAAGATTATTCGTAAATTCAAGAGTACATTCACAAGAGATGAGGGTGGTTCCATGGATGCGCTACCACTTGGGATTACAGGTGACAGGGCGCCAAATTTATTATGGCGACTTCGGAACGGAGAACTACCTGATGAACTCAGGCCGAAGATTTTTTGGGTAATGATTGGATTGAGAGATATACGAACAACCGGATGTAGTTCTGAGGTCACAGCGTTGTCGATTATTCGTCTTGTGGAAGAGATACAGATGCAGAGACCTGGCTCGAAGATAGTCCTCAACGGAATTATTCCTTCCGCAGGAAAGAATGGATTTGCACCCCTGGCATGGAATACTTCGATGAGAGTGAATATTCAGCTAAGGAATTTTGCAAAAAATCACGACAACGTTTTTTATTTTGACTTATCAAAGTTCTTCCTTGAATTCAGTAAGAAAAAAGAGCCAACGGTCAGCTCCGAGCTGTATGAAGGGGATGATATGCTAAATCCTGCGGGTTTTGAGTTTCTTTATGAAAGGATAGAGAAAGAAGCGCTCCGTTTGATTATAAACTAAGTACGCTTTTTGGGTGCATTCAAATCTTTATGGGATCATTGTCCCTATATCTTGTTGCACATCCAATCCTTTAAAAAACAATCCACGACATGTGTTGTCTATTGTCTACCGCGGAAATTCTTGATAGAGCACTTTCGAAGTTGAACTGGCTGCGGCTGTTGTGGTCAGATTTGTTTTGGCTGTTGACACTTGACACCTCTATCTCTGTACTCTCTCTAGAGTCTAGAGCGAGACAAGAGATAACACTCGAACGAGAACGAGAACGAGGTAGGCAAAAAGCTAAATAATTTTCACGTCTACCGCAACCTCGCGCAGGTGTGACCTCGCGCTTCGCGCTACCTCGCTGATTTATATTAGCGGAATGCAAGCATTCGTAGTAGTCAGTGGCAAAAGTGTATGTTTAGAAATACAAGTATTTATTAATATTATGATTAGAAAAGGGAGACGTATATGAATTCTTGTCTGTCCGTCAGTTCGCGCAATCATGCGCTACACGTCATTTACAAACACTCCCCTCGATTCATGTCTGGAGAAGTTCGAAAGAATTCACAAAAGATAAGGATCGTCAATGACAATAATTCTCTTTCTTAATAAAATATTCACTGCAAACAATAAAATCTCCACCTTATTTAAGGTGGTCAAAACTGATGGTTCGACAACGAACATCGTCATCTAGTCCATCAACGGAAATAACACTTGTCATAGACAAGTGTAACGATTTTTTCTGTTTCTTCAGTTGCGTTTGCTTGACGAGCGGCGATGGCGTTGAGGGCAGTTAGTATCTTATTGTCGACGGCGCGCGCATAATAGAGTAGGGCACCAACGATGCCTTGGATGCGTTTAATACGGTGTTGTGGGAGAGTTGGCGAGTCGTCGGGAATAGATGCGAGTTGTGTTTTGCTGCCGTAGTTGATAGGTAAGTGGGGGTGGGGCGATAGTTGCTTTTTTGCTGGTGTTGGATGTTGATATTTAATGAGTATTTTTTGTATATATCCAGGCATGCTGAGGTGACAGGATCGATTAGAGTGGGTAGTGTTGTAGTTCCATTTTAAATTAATACCTGCGAATTTTGTACCATTCCAGTCTGTCGTTGTTTCATAATATTTGTTTAGCGTTTGTTTGAGATGAATGGCGTTGTCTTTTCCCACGTATTGTATGGCGAAGTCATCAACCGTGAGGACGAATACGATGGGGCGGGATTTGTGTTTCCACAGACCTGGCGTTGTGGTTGTTTCGGTGTAGCCGTCGTGGTTGAGGCGTTGGCGTAAGAGATCGTTGGCGAGGCGGCCAGCTTGGGGGAGGCCATACACCCCTTTCAGGATTTCGAAGTGTATCCATCCGTTGTGTGAGAGTGATGTTAAGTTGTATTCGTTTACGAACTCTGCCGGGATGT
>Ga0209092_10002385_pt1 | contig 17281 bp, 19 predicted proteins | sample FraStrMetagenome_FD_187446 | JGI IMG/M metagenome (GOLD analysis project Ga0209092, IMG submission 187446) | Marine eukaryotic phytoplankton communities from Arctic Ocean - Fram Strait ARC3M Metagenome (SPAdes) (version 2) | ecosystem: Environmental > Aquatic > Marine > Oceanic | place: Fram...
GTGTAATTAATAACCAAACTAAAGAAACAAAAGTTATAGACGTAACAGGAGTCTTTATAGCTATTGGACACACACCAAACACCAATTTATTTAAAGGGGTATTGGATATGGATGAGATAGGATATCTAATTACTGAGGGAAAATCTACTAAAACGAATTTACCAGGTGTTTTCGCTTGTGGTGATGTACAGGATAAAGAATATCGTCAAGCTGTTACAGCTGCCGGTACTGGCTGTATGGCAGCTCTCGATTCAGAGCGTTATTTAGGTACTTTGCAATAGAAATGATAATTCAAAAATGAAGATTTTAAAAGGATTAATTATTAGTCTAATTTCACCCTAATGATTTACCCAATTTTTAATAATCTGAAACCCTTGTGGGGTTAAAATACTTTCCGGATGAAATTGCAATCCCCTGACGTCATAGTTTTTATGTCGCAATGCCATATTAATTTTATTTTTATCTTCGGCTATAGACTCCAGGCTTTCAGGCAATGTTTTTGATACTGCCCAACTGTGATATCTACCGACTTTTAATACCTTAGGGCAATCTTTAAATAAATAATCCTTTTGAGTGAAAATAGCTGTTTCAACGCCATGAAAAACTTCGCTCAAATTGTTTAATTCACCTCCAAAACACTCAGCAATTGCTTGGTGTCCCATGCAAATCCCAAGAATAGGTTTTTTTTTATAATAAGCTTGAATTACCTTTTTTGTAAGCCCTGCTTCAGATGGTATTCCTGGACCCGGTGAAATCATTATTTTGTCATACACTGCAAGATCTAATATTTGAAATTGATCATTTCTTATAACTGTAACAGTTACATCTAACGTCTCTAGGATATGAACTAAATTGAAGGTAAACGAATCGTAATTGTCTATAATAACTATTTTTATTTTTTCCATTTAGACGAAAAAGGGTTACATTTTTTTTATACTTCCAGAGGAACCATCATCTTTAATAACAGAATTAGGGTTTCCGTAATATTGAATATTTCCTCCACTTGACGTAGTGGCTTCAAGTTTATTTTGAGTAGTTACCATAATTTTTGATCCACTGTGAGCCTTTATATTACTATTTATAGTGTTTAAATCCTTTGCGTTTAATTCGCTGCCACTTGATGTTTTTGCATATAGCATTGTAGCTTTTCCATTAATATTAATTTTTGCACCACTATTAGTTTTAGTAAATAATTCTTTTGCAAAAACTTCCATATCTATATTTGCACCACTATTACTTTCAAGAGTTAGTATTTTATTTCTAATAATTGATTTTCCTATAATAGTTGTCCCACTATTTGCTTTAACGACAGATAAATTTTTAAATGTAATTAGCACTCTCTTAGCTTCTGAACTAATTATGTTTTTCTTTGTTTGGATGGTTAATATACCGTCAGAAATTGTAGTTTTAATGATTTCTAATAGATTCTCGTCAGCTTCAACAATTATTTTATTTTCAGAACCTTCAGTTAGATAAATCTCTAGCCCCCCCGAACCGATAATTTTATCGAAGTTTTGATTTACATATCTTTCCTCAGTATTCAAATTTCCATTTCCATCTTCATCTCCATAATTAACAGCGAAAAAACAGGAGTTTAAGGAGACTCCGAATAGGAGAAATAGTAGAATTTTAATTAATTTCATTATAAAAGTATATTAATTATTTATGGTATTTAAATTTTTAAATTGATCGTTTACCTTTTCTACCCATTGGTTTGAATCGTTACTTTTCTTTTGTAAATTGATTTTTGGAGTGTTGGGAGTAACTGGAATCAATGATTTTGCTTTTATGGACGCGTCTTCACAATCCAAACAATCAGTTTTTAAACTATTGATTAATAAATATTTTTCTTCATCTCCATTCTTTAAAATATCTTTATAATTTGAATTATTTCTATGATACGAAAAAGTGTTTTTATCTGCATATAAAATAGATCCAATTGGTAAATATACAACTACTTCAACTAGTTGATCTCTATACTTATTACTAATATTAGTGGTGAAATAACTATCTAAAGTTAATTTATTGTTATTAAAAGTGTAATGATAATCGATTGCTTTTGCTCTTTCTTTTGCATTATCAAAGGTGTTACCATCAGCTTTACGATTTATGAATATTTTTGCAGTAGCATCATTAGTAGATCTAACTATTAGTCTAATATTACTTGAATAAATGATTTTATTTCCATCTTCATCAGATTTTAAATGAAAGTTACCACTTCTAGATTCATTGTATTCATAACGATTATTACTAACCATTTTCAATTTTAAGGTGTCATTTTTACTAATCGGAATCATTTTTTCAGATATAAAGTCACCATCGTAAGCTTGTTCAGTTGCTTGTTTTATCCCTAAAATACTCAAGCCTACAATTGAAAATATCCAAAAAACTATTAAAACAATTTTTGCTGTCATACCTATTGACTTCAAATTAGTTATGATTAATTTTAAACCTAATATAAAGAATGCAAAAGCTGGAATTCCAACAATTAGAAAAACCAATAGTACTATAAGCCAAAAAGGAAAGAAATCTACTAAAACGATTGATGAGTAATCAAATATCTCATTACCATCCCATAAAAATCCAAAGGTTATCCCTGTCGTAAATAAACCAATTATTAGTGATATTATAGTTGAAAAAGACAGGATTATTAATGATATTCCAAGCAATTTACCAAATATTTTAAAAAGCCCTCTTGCTATTTTTTTTAACAAAAATATTTTCAGTTCTATAATTTTTTTTACGGTATTAAAGAACCCAGAGACGCCTTCTTTTGCGTTATTTTTCCATTGGTTTTCATCCCAGCTTATTTTCTCACCTGCATTTTTGAGCTCTTCTTTAATTTTTTTTTCGATGTTAGAAATATTTACAGGTTCTCTTTTCATTTTTAATTTTTCGGAAGTCGTAGTGGCTTCAGGAACTAAAATCATAAGGAGAATATATATTAATATTGGTGCTCCAACACCCAAAAATACTAGTGCTACCCAAACTAGACGAATCCATATAGCATCAACTCCAAAATAATGTCCTAAACCAGAGGAAACACCAGCTATAAATTTGTCGTCGATATCTCTAAACAATTGTTTATGTGAAGATGTCCTGGTTTGTTGTTTTTCGTTGGGAGCAGAATCGTTAAATATTTCTTCATCTACTTTATAATCCTCAGGTTGCCCCATTATTAAAATTACTTCGTCTAATTCTCTAATAGTAATTACTTGGGAAGTATGATGTGTTTTTTCAGAGAAAAGTTCAGAAATCCGTACTTCAATATCTTTTATTATCTCATCCTGTCCATCTGGATCTGAAAAAGAATTTCGTATTGCATTAAGATAGTTTGTAAGTTTTGCATATGCATCTTCATCAATATGAAAAAATATACCTGCTAAATTTATGTTTACTGTTTTGTTCATTTCTTTGTTTTTTCTCTTGTTACTTTTTTTACTGCCGTTTGTAAATCACTCCAGGTAGTATTTAATTCATTTAAAAATAGTTTTCCTGTTTCTGTAAGCGAATAATATTTTCGAGGGGGGCCACTGGTGGATTCTTCCCAACGGTATGCTAGGAGACCAGTATTTTTTAAACGTGTTAATAATGGATAGACAGTGCCCTCCACTACAAGCATTTTTGCATTTTTCAATGTTTCAAGAATATCTGAGGTATAGGCTTCTCCATCTTTTAATATCGATAAGATACAATACTCCAAAACACCCTTTCGCATTTGTGCTTTTGTATTTTCAATTTTCATTTGATTATTTTTAGTAGATTCCTTTTAAGTGCTTTGACAACTCTTCTTCAGTAATCATATAATGAGATTTAAGTTCTTTGACGCTATAATTTTTATTTTTACATTTTTTTAGAGAATGATTAAATGAAATTTTTGAGGGAGTATTATCATTTATTCCACTGGTTAGAAAATTAAATACGATCGATAAAACTAGATAAAATAATGCAATCATTTTTTGGTTAATTTTAAAAACTATTTTTACTAAATGTGATAAATAAGAATTATTTAAAATCAAATTTTATTAAATTCCTATACAAATATATGTTTAAAAACAGGTACTTTGTTACGCATAGTACTTGTATTAACAATATTTTAACATATATTTTTTTTAAATCATTGAAAGACAGTTACGAGTAATATTAATAAATCTTAATTTAAATTATTACTAGGATTTTATTTTTAAATATATTTGTTAAAATTATGATATGTCTTTAAGTATAAGAAAGATTACTTTTTTTACATTTTTAAAACTGCCTTCTGTGTTTTGGTTAGGTATTCGGGTAAAATCCATGGATCATCAAAGCTGTTCTGTAGCTGTTAGGCATCGTTGGATCACTCAAAATCCGTTTAGATCATTATTTTGGGCTGTACAAGGTATGGCTGCCGAATTAAGTACAGGAGCGATGGTAATGAGTTGTATTCGAGCATCAAAAAAAAATGTATCGATGCTGGTAGCTAATAATAAAGCTACTTTTTACAAAAAAGCTACTGGAAAAATTACCTTTACCTGTAATGATGGAAAATTGATCGAGCAAACAATCAAAGACGCTGTTTTAAGCGGAGAAGGGAAAACATGCTGGATGAAGTCGGAGGGTTTTAATGAAGATGGTATTTTGGTTTCTGTTTTTGAATTTGAATGGACATTAAAAGTGAAACCTCTATCATCTTAACTCAATAATATTACTCTTTTTAATTAGTGAATTATACTATAAATATCATTTTATTTTGTTATATTTAGATGAATTTAAAATTTTAGCCTATAGCAAAAAAATACTTAATTTAATATTCTAAAAATGGCAAGAGCGATGTATGATTACACCAAGTCTGTACTGAACAAAGTAAGTTTTGATGTAAACCTTTTCTGTATCGAATTAAAAAAAGCTTTAACACGTTTACTTCCTCACGAAATCGTTGAATTAAAAATATGGTTAAATGTTCTAATAGAAAAGAAACCACAATTGAATGAATGTTTAATTTATTTAAAGTCATAATAAAAATCCTTCGAAAGAGGGATTTTTTATTATAAAATTTTATTTCAGAGGACTCACCACTTTGATATTATGAAATGCAATGGCCCCTCTTATCACTCCAGATATACTGTCATATAAAGCATTTATAATTTGCATTTTAAGCTCACTCTTTTTGTAGAGTAAACTAACTTCTCTTGCTGGTGAAGGCTCATTAAAATACCTCAAATATTCTTTTTGTTCTTTTTCAGAAAAATCTAAAGTATTTAAATAGGGTAATAGAGTCATGCCAAACCCCTCATTCGATAATTTAATGAGAGTTTCAAAACTTCCACTCTCTAATTGAAATGAATCTTTAGTATTACTATTTTTTAAGTTTTTACAGATGTTAACTACATTGTCTCTAAAACAGTGGCCATCTTCCAATAATAAAATGTCGTTAACATCTAAATCGGTTCTATCTAATTTGTTTTTTGAATTTAATCGGTGACTTTTGGGGACATAACCAACAAAAGGTTCAAAATATAAAACACGTTCCTTAATTTTCTCCTGTAAAAGTGGAGTTGCTGCTATAGCTGCATCCAAATGATTATCTTTTAATTTTGAAATTATTTCAACAGTCGTAAGTTCTTCAATTTTTAAATTAACTTTCGGGTATTTACTTGTAAAATTCTTTAAGAACATTGGTAATAGGGTAGGCATGATGGTCGGAATTATTCCTAGTTTAAATTCTCCGCCAATAAAGCCTTTTTCTTGATCAACCACATCCTGCATTCTTTCTGCTTCGTTGACAATATTTCTAGCTTGATTTACGATTTTTTTTCCTACGTTGGTAAGTTCTATGGGTTTTTTACTTCTATCAAAGATTAAAATATTTAGTTCCTCTTCTAGCTTTTGAATTTGCATACTAAGTGTTGGCTGTGTGACAAATACATGCTCTGCTGCTCTTGTAAAATTTTTGTGTTCAGAAACTGCTAAAACATATTTTAGTTGTGTAATAGTCATGATCAGTATTTTATATCAAATATAAAAAATATATCAGTATTTCTTATAGTTGTTTGCGATTATTAAAAAAAACTATTGATCTAATATTTCTACAGAAATATAAATATTATTTAATGGCCAGTCTTGCTCGTCAGCTGGCAACTCAGAGAGTATCTCAACAATATCCATACCTTTTGTTACCTTACCAAAAACAGTATAATTTCCATTTAAATGTTTATTGCTTGTAGTTGAACCTAAATAAATAAAAAATTCAAAAGGGGAGGTCATCTTATCTGGATTTTTTCGATATTCTTTTGCACCAGAAATTGAGCCATAAGTGTGAATTCTGCTGTTTCCTTTTTCATAAGGTAATCGGTAATGGTTTCCTATACTAGCTCTTTTTTTAAATGTAGATTTTAAATCACTACTTCCAGCTTGAATAATAAAGTTAGGAACCACTCTATGTAAAAAGGTATTATTGAAATATTTTTGTTTAACTAAATAAATGATATTAGCTCTATGAATAGGCGTATCTTTAAAAAGTTCTATGTCTATATTACCATATGGTGTTATAACTCGAATGTTATTTTCTGGATTTTCCCTCCCAAATTCAGTTAAAAACGAAACCGCATTTTCATTTGTAAGTTTAATTTTTGGTTTAAGTTCCTTTTTTTGTGTGTTGGAATTGGGAATTAACTCTTTTTTTAAAATAGTTTCTTTAATTTCTGTAGTTCTCTTTTTACTATCTTCACATCCAGCAAATAGCGAAAGTATGCCTATAATAATCAATATATTTTTCATAAATGGAATTTGAAGAATTTAAACATAAGATTGTAAAAATAAAAAAAATGAAACTTCTGGGGGAGAGTGCTCAATTTAAAATGGCACCAAAGGAACGTATTAATGAATTAAAAAAGATAGCTGATGTTAAAAAAAGTGCAAAAAAAGCCGGGGTATTAGCTTTATTTTATCCTTCAGTATCAAAGCAAACTATGTTGGCTTTAATATTAAGAAAAACATATAAGGGAGTTCATTCTGCCCAAATTGGTTTTCCTGGAGGTAAATTTGAAGCTACGGATAGTTCTTTGAGAGTTACTGCTCTTAGGGAAACAGAAGAAGAAATTGGAGTTAATCAAAACAAGGTAACAGTTTTAAAAAAACTTACCGAAGTATACATTCCACCAAGTAATTTTTTTGTGCAACCTTTTTTGGGTTACACCAATAAGACACCTAACTTTATTTTGCAAGAAGATGAAGTAGAAGATTTGATAGAAGTGCCACTAAGACATTTTATGGATGATTCTATTAAATCATTTCAAAACTTCTCTACATCGTATGCTAAAAACATAGAAGTTCCTGTTTTTAACTTGAATAATCACCGAGTTTGGGGAGCCACAGCTATGATGCTGAGTGAGGTAAGAGAAATGCTCAAACAGCTTCTGTAAGAGCTGTATTTTTGTATCTTAGTAAACTAGTAATTTTTGTGAATTTATTAAAATTAATAATTATTAAAGAATTTATCCTTTGATATGAGAATCTTTAAAAAAAATCCTTTTGGTCATATTTTATTTATAAAACTCTGGATAATTAGAGTTTTAGGGGCTATGTCTCATGGACGCTTCAATGGTTTTAATGAATTGAAAATTGAAGGTAGCGAGGTAATAAAAGAATTACCAGAAACCAATGTCCTTTTTGTGTCCAATCACCAAACCTACTTTGCAGATGTAGTGGCGATGTTTCATGTTTTCAATGCTAGTTTAAGTGGAAGGACTGACAATATTAAAAATGTTGGTTATTTATGGAAACCCAAATTAAATATATATTTTGTTGCAGCTAAAGAAACTATGAAGTCAGGGTTATTACCAAAAATAATGGCTTATGCAGGATCCGTAAGTATAGAAAGAACATGGAGATCTGAGGGAAAAGAAGTAAATCGACAAGTTAAAATGAGTGACGTAAGTAGTATATCAAAAGCGCTGGACGATGGTTGGCTAATTACATTCCCTCAAGGAACAACTAAGCCCTGGCGTCCGATCCGTAGAGGTACCGCACACATTATAAAAAAAAATAAACCAGTTGTTGTACCAATTGTAATCGATGGCTTCAGAAGATCTTTTGATAAAAAAGGATTGCGAATTAAAAAAAGAGGAGTCTTACAATCTTTTATTATTAAGCCTCCAATGGATATTGACTATGAAAACGATTCGGTAGATACCATCGTCGAAAAACTTCAGTTTGCTATCGAACAACACCCTTCCTTACTCAATGTAATCCCTGAGAGTGAATTCGTTAAAGAAGAAGAGTTCAACAAAAATAGGAACTGGGAATATTAGTTTAAGAATTAATTTTTTTAAGTTCTCTGTAATTTCCCTTTAATTTTTTGAGTAAAATTCCATAGACAAGCCAATAAAATAATATTAAGAGTGCTATAATTATGAATCCGACTATTATTTGAGAAATTATAAAAATATTGGCAAACCCTTCTTTTGGAATACCTTGTTTAGCGAGGCCCATTACCTCATACAGTTTTTCGCTATTGTTGTATAAATAAGTATCGATAGCAATACTAAAAGCTATGGCCATTCCAACATTATAATATACAAAGTACCGAACTGTTTTACGGGTGTTCAAAATATTTTGCATTAATACATTAGTGCTATCAGTTACTTGTATAGATTTATAATTTTTATAAAATAAGATGATGAAAATACCAAATATAAAAAAATGAAATATTTCACAATAATACATAACTCGCTCTAAACCCAGTTCTTTCATCATATTAATATTATCCTCAGGCAATATAAAATAAAGACTAATCCAAAATAACAACTCAATAATACTAATCACAAAAATCCATTTTACAATAGAGGATGACTTTTTTAATAGTATTTTATAAATCTTATCAAAACTCATCTTGGGAAGTTCGTGTTCTTCAGACTGCCAATTCTCTTTTAACTTATCTAGCTTATCCATAGGTTACGGATTTAATATTTTACGTAGTTTATCTTTTGCTCTATTCATCTTAACTCTTGCGTTTACCTCTGAGATACCTAACGTTCCTGATATTTCCCTATACGACTTGTCTTCTAAATATAAAAATACAAGTGCTTTATCAATGTCATTTAATTTCTTTACAGCATCGTACATTAATTTTAATTGTTGCTCGGTGGTATCATCGTATTCCTCAGATTTTATTTTAAAACTGATGGACTCAAAATCTTGAGTATCGATTTGCCGTTTAGATTTTCTATATAAAGTAATGGCAGTATTAAGAGAAACACGATACATCCAAGTACTAAATTTTGAATCTCCTCTAAATTTTGGGAAGGCTCGCCATAATTGTATGGTTATTTCTTGAAATAAATCATCATGCGCATCTTTATCGTTGGTGTATAACCTACATATTTTGTGCACAATGTTTTGATTCGTCTCAAGTAGTTTTACAAAATGATGTTCCAGTTTTTTGTTCAATGAGGGTAAGTTAGTTACAAAGTTAGTAGCGATTCATCTTTTTTTGTTACAGCAAAAAATCAATTAATATAAATTTAATTAGTTTACGAAAGGATTCGAAAATTTTTCATCGATAATTAACTCGTAATCTGTTAATGTTTTCATGAAAGCTACCAATGCTTCTGATTCTTCAGGTGTTAAATTTAAATGTCTAGGCTCACCTTCTCCATTCTTCATATGCGCTGACAAATATGGATGTGCTAAAACACCTGTGCTATAGTGTTCTACGACATCTTCTAATGTTTCTAGTCTTCCATCATGCATATAAGGCGCTGTTAATGCTATATTTCTTAAAGAAGGAGTTTTAAAATGCCCATAAAATGATTCGACATTTAAAACAACTCCCAAACCGTTATCTTCAACATTTAAATCGATATCCAAACCAATATTGTCTGGTTCAGCACCACTAAAAATAACTTGATTTGCATTTTCTGGAATGGGTTGATCAAAATGTAGCGGAGTACTATTAGGAAGATGACAAGTTATACAAGTACCAATAGCTCCAGGGGTTAGTTTACCATTAAAAATATCTTTACCAAGATTTTCTTTTGTAGTAAAATTCGGAAAGTCAATAAAGATATCTTTTGTAATTTCAATTCCTCTATCATATTTTGTGTTATATGAATATATAGATCTTACAAATTGAGATAATGCTTTTGAAATTTTGGTGCTTGTAATCTGACTATCACCAAAAGCATTAATAAAAAGAGGTTCGTAATAAGCTAAATTGCTCAATTTTTCTACTAAATTCTCTAAAGTGATTCCCATTTCTAATTCATCTGTTATAGGTATTAGAATTTGATCCTCAAGAGTTGCTGCTTGGTGATCCCATGAGAAATTTTCTGCAGCATAAAAGCCTGCATTTGCAAAGCCGATTGAGTTTCGGAAGGTATGTTCACCAGAAACACCTATACTTTTCGGTGTGTTATCAGAAAACCCAAACTCTTGTTTATGACAGCTTGCACAAGAGATAGTATTATCACTAGATAATTTTTTATCATAAAACAATACTCTTCCCAAAGTAACTCCATCATCACTTATGATATTGTCGGACGGTGTGTTATCAAATCCAAAAACATAAGGAGTAAATGTATTAGGAAAACTTGGATTGCTATAATTATAAGGAGTTTCAGGTAAATTATAGATGTCATTATATCCATTACGAATAGTGCTAGTATCGTCACTTTCACATGACACTATAACTATTGCAACAAAAAAGCTAAAAATAAAAATTAATGATCTCATCTTATGACTTCAGAAAAAAAACCTGATTTAGACAAAATTAGGGTAATTTTTAATAAAAAGTATGGTATGAATTCACATTCTTAATCTTTATGATTTAGAATCTATTTTATTTTCATTAAAGGCCGACGGTAATAAACTCGGAATATATTTTATTAATATCGGTAGCAGTAGACTTCCTCCTGGAATTAAAAATATAGTTAAGGAAGGAATTGTTTTACAAATATCTAATAATTGTTCTTTTACTTTAATTTTTTCATCTTTTGTTAATTCTCTAAAGGTAGATTGACTCAATAATTTCACTAATTCTCCGCTTTCATTGAGTTCAAGTAACAATCTTTTTTTATTTCTTTCAATCAATAACTTCACCGTAGAAGTAGATTCTTTATAAATATGTTTTAAAGGGTTTTGGTATTCAAATAATTTAATTTTTTTTGAATACTTCTCAGAAAATGTATTGATGTAATCAATATTCTCGTTTATTCGTAAAGGGCTTAATTGTAATTTGTCTGCTAGTTTTATTAAAAAAGAATGCTCCATTTGATCTAATTCTTTGTCATTCCAAACTGCTAAGAAGCTAATATCAAAAAGATACTTTTTTTCTAGATTATTATAATTTAAAAGATCCAAATTAGTTAAGCTTAAAAAATTATTTTTATGGTACTGCAGATTAATATAAACTGAAGAGCTTTCAATTTGCTTAATGATTTTTTTGTCAGATTTATCTTTATTTTTTTTAGAGTTTATTGCTAAAAAGGAGAGGTTAATTAAGTTTTTTTCTAAATCTTCGATAAAAATTTTAGAATCATTATTAAAACTTAAAAATTTATTGAAGGCAAGAATATCTATAAATAGAAGGGTATAGGTAAATATAGAATTGTACTTTTTATTGAAAAAACTATTGGTTTCTTGTATTCTTTCTGCTAATATTTGCTCAAGATTATCAGTAGCTTTTTCCGAAGTTGAAAATTTATACAGAAAACCTAATTTGCTTTTGTCTAATTTTTTATAAAACAAAATGATGTGGTCTATTGCTGTATTTATATTTTCGTCTGGATTTTTTTTGAAAAATATAAATAGTAAACTTTGAAAAAGATTAATTTTAGTACTTTCATTTTTAGTAAGATTTAAATGACTAGGAGTACTACTAATTAAAATTTCCGATGAATTTCCATATAAAAAACCTGTAGACTTTAGTTGATTATAAAAAAGCATTAAAGATTCTGAATTTGTAATTATTTGTTGTTTATCTAGTGTAGTTAAAATTTTCGAAATCCAACCTTTTGCTGAGGGGTTCATATGAACTAATTTTATTAATTTTGTTTTTTAAATTTATTCATCATTAAATGTAAATTTAAATAATTAAGTTTGAACTATGAAAAAAACAAAATTATTTGCAGTAATAGGAACTTTATTTCTTTTGCTACTTTGTGTGACTTTAATTTCTTCGGATCACTTAGACGGAACTAATATTGAAGGAACTACTTCTGATATTGCAGACTTTTATGCTTTTGAAGGTGAAGATCCAGATTCAACAGTTTTTATTGCAACCATTCAAGGAAATTTAAACCCGGGTGGAGTAACAGACAATGCTAATTTTGACGAAGATGTTCTTATTGAGTTTAATATAGACAATACTGGAGATTTAGTAGAGGATTTAGTTATTCAGGCTATCAAACGTGGAGATTCAATTCATTTTTTTGGACCTGTTGTTCCAAATCAAACAGGTTTAGAAAGTCAGATTATAACAACTACTTCGCATAATGTGGTGCAAATATCTACCAGTACTGAGACGTTTATTACAAATGATAATGGAATGAGTTTTTTCGCAGGTCCACGAAGAGATTCTTTTTATTTCGATATGAATCGTTTTATAGACATAAAAATAGGGAATGCTGCTCCTTCAGGTTTCTATACTCCTGAAGAATCAACCGATTTTTTTAATGAACTAAATACTTTGGCTATCGTAATAGAGGTACCTAATATACTTTTAGGTGATGCTCCAACTCATATACTAGAATCCCAAGGATATATAAATGGTTTACCTCAAGCTTATAATGTTTGGGTTTCATCAAAAAGAAAACAATAAGTCATGAAAAACATTTTAATTCATACTAAAAAATTTAGCCTATTATTATTATTATTTAATTTTTTACTATTTGTCCAGTGTAAAGATGATGATGATAATGGTAATGTAATATATCAAGTGAATTGCGAAGATGGAATTCAAAATGGTGATGAACTAGGGATTGACTGTGGTGGAGAATTTTGTTCTCCTTGCGAAGATTCTGGAATCAACTTTGACGGTACTTTTATACAAGAGGATATAGCAGGAAGACCGGCAGTAAACATGATCTTTGGATTTAGTGATCTTGCTCAAAACGAATACAATGTTTCAACGGTTTCTAATAGAAGTAATTTCCAAGAGGAATTTAGAACTGTTTTAGAGGCTTATCATGATATTTATGCAATTTCATTAGAGGTACCTGTAGATGATTTAAATTTTGAGACGAATGTTCTCAATTGGGATGCGAATAATTTTTCCACAGTGATGTCTCAATATGATGCACTTCAAGTAGCGCCAAGCGGACCTACCACTTATTATGATGCAAATGAAAACTTAGTTTTTACAGGCAGATCCTTATCAGATGACGTAATGGATATAACATTTAGATTAATCTTTGGAGGTACAGATGGTGATAGATTTGATGGAAATAATAACACTCCACAGTTAACAACTGATGGGGTTGGTCCTGGAAACAGAGACTTTTCATTACCATTTCCTTATTTAGAACCTGCTCTGACAATCGAATAAGAAGCGAGTTAATTTAAAAAGCTTTTTTATTGCAATATAGCTCCACAAATAATTCTAGAACCTGCTGCACCAGACGGTTGACTCGTTAAATCGTCAGTTCCTTGGTGGACAATAACTGCTTTGCCAATAATATTCTTTGATTCATCTTCACAGTTGATACACCATTCGTTGGTTTCCATTGTAATAGCTCCATTCCCATTTTCATCCACTTCAAAATTACCGATGTCCCCTTTATGATAGCCATTTTCATCTCCCCACTTACCGTGTTTGTTAAAAGTTGGATTCCAATGCCCACCTGAAGATTTTCCGTCAGGAGAAGAGCAGTCTGCTTTTTCATGCAAATGTATAGCATGCATTCCAGGTGATAAATTCTTAAATTTAGCTTCTAGTTTAACAATTCCATTGGATTCATTAAATCTTAATTTTCCGATAGCACCACTTTCATTTTTTGGCTCTAGTTGAATTTGTATTTCTTTTTTTTCAGATAAATTTAAGTTAGTAGTCATTTTTTTAGTTTCTTTTTTTTCATTTTCTACACAAGACGTAGTTGAAAAAAATAGAATCGTTAAAATTGAAAGAATAATTTGTTTCATTTTTTTATTTTTTTAAATATAAAGGATTCCTAATTAAAATCAAATAATTCATCCTAATCTATCGGGGCATTTTCTGTTTTATTAGCGTCTATTGATTGTAATCCGTTGCCTTTTAAGTATTTATTAAGAAATTGCAATACTCTGCTGTAGGCTTCAACTTGATTAACTTTCTTTACAAATCCATGGCCTTCGTCTTCAAATAGCACATATTCTACAGGAACTCCGTTATTTCTGACACCTTCTACGATTTCATCTGATTCAATCTTTAATACTCTTGGATCTTGAGCACCTTGCAAAACAATTAATGGTTTGGTTACCTTATCGGTATGAAAAAGTGGAGAGATTTTCTTTAGTCTTATGGAATCCTGTGTGTTAGGATCTCCCATTTCTGTATACAATGCCTCCTTAAATGATTCCCACCATGGCGGTATATTCTTTAATGTTCTCATCCAGTTGGTAACGCCAAATAAATTAACACCAACCTTAAACTCTTCTGGAGCATAGGTCAATGCAGCCATGGTCATATAACCTCCATATGACCCTCCTAAAATTCCAATTTTAGAAGAATCTATGATTGTTTGAGATGTTAACCAATTTTTACCAGCTATACAATCTTTTAAATCTTTATCACCATGATTTTGGTCATCCATTTTGTAAAATGTTTTCCCATAACCACTACTACCTCGGTTATTTACTGCTAAAATTGCATAACCATGATTTACTAAATATTGTATGGTAGAATTAAATCGTTGATTTGACTGGCCACCTGGCCCTCCGTGTACCCAAACAATCGCAGGGACTTTATTGCTAGTTGAAGCTTGTTGCGGTGTATAATAAATAGCAGGAATTTCTAATCCGTCAAAGGATTTATATCGGATCACCTCAGCCCTAACTAAATCGTTACTATTAATTTCTTTGTTCAAGACGTCTGTTAATTGTTGATACTGATTTGACTCCAAATCAAATGAGTAAGAATTTGTTGGCATATTAGAGCTCGAAATAGTTAGTATAGCCATCGTTTCATCCCTGGAAAATCTTGCTCCTGTAACGTTTTGATTACTGATTTCTGGAAACGATACTAAATTACCAGTTGAAACTTCTTTAACTTCCATTACAGATTTTGCATCTTCATTTGTAAACAATATTTTATATTTTCCGTTTCTGGTAAAATAGAAGTTAGTAATATCCCATTTTTTTTCAAGTACCTTTGATTTAGATCCATCTTTTAAATTATAGCTCATTAAGTAAGAAAACTCTGCGTTATCGTCTGTGGTGTAGTAAAAAGAATTTCCGTCAGGAGCAAAATCCTGTGGAGAATTACTACTTAAATTTTCATTAATTTTTAAGATGTCTTTTGTTTGATTATTTAATAAAAATAAATCGCTATCATTGGTGTTTATAGATTTGGTTAGTAGGATATATTTTTTATCCTCAGACATGCCACCATAACTCATTCCATCATTATTTTGGTAAATCAGTGTCGATTCGAACGTTTCGATATCCATCTCATAATGATCCATAAATTTAGCATTTCTTTCATTACTCCCATAAAAGAAACTTTTTCCATCTTTAGACCACCCCCTAAACAATGCGCGTACATTTTTCAGAGGAGTTAAATTTTTAATGCCGGAGGAATCCTTCATAAAAATTTTGAAAATCTCATCTCCATTTCCATCCATTCTAAACAAAATACGATCATCTTTTGGAAAAAAAGATATTCCAAAAACAGATGCGCTGTCGGACTTCGTTATGGGTATTAATTGTTCTCCGTTGCTTAAAATATTATATATATTATAAACACCAGATCTATTGCTGGTCAATAAGATATTTTTTTTGTCAGGTGAAAATCCATTAGCAAATGAATTTTCGTTTTCTAAAAATTGTTCAATAGTATATTGATTAACTGGATTTACTTTTTTTTCATTATTCTCTTGACATGAATATAAAATAAAAAGGCTTAATAAAATGAGTATTGAATTTTTCATAATAGTGTATCTAGTTTGTTTTTAATATTTTTATTTCCTTGAAAGGTGATAGTTTTATTTTTTCTATTTCGGTCTGATAGTTTAACCAATCAAGTTCGAAAAATTTATTGGTTGTTACCAAAACTTCTTCCAGTCTGATTTTAGATTGATCAATTAATGTTTTTTCGGTAGTTGTTAAACCATTGGGTCTACTCGAAGCATACCAATTTGCAGTTCCAATTCTTTGCATCACTGAAATATCAGAAGACTTCGTTATGCCTTGTCTTTTATCTTTTTTACCAAGATAAAGATCAATTAAAGAATCCGCTTTTTTAGTAATTTCTTCACATAATTTAATTTGATGCTCGTAGGTCGTTTTATCTTTCTCTGTCAATCGATTTTTAAATGAGGCGGCAATATTTTTACTGTCAATTAATTGATTTACTGCAGTATTAACCGTTTGTATTAATTTTTCAATTTCTTTATTAGCTTCATAAGCATCATTTATCGAAGTTTCCGAAATTTCTATTCTCGGATCATTCTTTACTTCGATGGTGTTCATAGATTTTTGGTTTTGATGGCTTATCACTAAATTATAAACTCCTGGCTTTACAGTAGTTCCTCCTGGTTCATTTGTTATCGCTCTGCTTTCTCTGGAAGGACGGCCAACTCCAGCTTCATCCATAAACCACCTCCATTTATATACACCTGTACTATCAGGTACTTTTCTTTTTAAATTTCTTATCAATCTATCTTTATCATAAATCTTCAAGTATATAGAGTCTTTGTGCGCTCCCGTTTTAAGTAAGGCTTTATCTTCAGTTAATTCCTCGTTAGTTTCAGTTTCATTTTTTGTAAAATAAAACATAATTCTGGCGCCATATTCTTTATTGTCTCCATTAAATATGGCATCCGCTCCAAATCGACTCCCTGTAGGTTGTTGATAGGCTGACAGATAGGCTGTTGGTGCTTTAAATAATTTAATTTTTGATGATAAAACTTCACTGTTGTTTGCCATAACTCTTAATGGTGTTATGTCATCTAAAACCCAGGCAGCTCTTCCAAAAGTTCCAATCACTAAGTCATTTTCTCTTTCTTGTATCACTAGGTCTTTAACAGATACTGTTGGAAAATCGTGGCCCCATTTTTCCCAATTAATTCCTGCATCCATAGAAATATAGAGACCATCATCAGTTCCTAAA
>Ga0209092_10002386_pt1 | contig 17280 bp, 17 predicted proteins | sample FraStrMetagenome_FD_187446 | JGI IMG/M metagenome (GOLD analysis project Ga0209092, IMG submission 187446) | Marine eukaryotic phytoplankton communities from Arctic Ocean - Fram Strait ARC3M Metagenome (SPAdes) (version 2) | ecosystem: Environmental > Aquatic > Marine > Oceanic | place: Fram...
ATAGATATTGTTATATCCTATTTGGTTCTAATACTGCGCATATCTTCATTGGATTAAACGTTCGTGAGGGTAAGGATCTAGCTACATTGGCTGATTGCATATTATTAGGATCAAATATCAACATAATCCACCTGTATGACTCCGACAATTTGCATGAACTGCTTAAGCTGAATCAATAAATGTTAAGATTTCAGTGAGCGATGTCGCACCAATCATTCTTCTTTCATCTATTGTTCCTTTGAGAAAACCAATCACCCGTCTTAGTTTCTTCCAATCATCGACATTACTCTTTGATACTCTTTTCATGAGAAATGATACTGATGTTTCTATATCTGATCTAGCTCGTTGCATTATATAAAGTAGTTTTGCAGTTGTTGAATGAAATCCCTCACTTTTGTTCTTATCTAACTCTTCTGCATCGTCGTTTACATTGAATAAATAATTTGCTGCTGGGGTTACTGTATCTGGATCTACACTATGATCATATTCTTCAAAGAAATCGATTTCGTATAGATTCCTTCATATCAATTGTCACGGTTCTGTCTTCATTAATTTTTATTTTTATTCCAAGAAAATCATGTTCATTTCCTTCGGTAATCTTCACCTCTCCATATTCTTTCTGCATTAAGTCGCTAATATATTTCAATACTTTCTCTTTCTTATGTGATGCTAAGACATCATCGACATGCCAAGCTAATGTGCATTGCTCTTCGTCGATTATTTTATTCGCCGCACATTTATCATAGGGATTTAGTTCAAATCCTTCATCTTTGAGTGTTCCAGTAAACATCTTGTACCACTGCAATGCCGCTTCAATTCCGATAAACGTTTCTGTTAAAGTTCGTTACGCAAACATCAAAAATAGTATCTGTCGATCCTCCCAAAAACCACGAATCAAAATATCACTGCGATCTGCATGCAGAAAGACGGATGAAGAGGAAGCACTTGTCACATGCGCTTTGGTACCATAGGTACGGATCAGAGCAGGTTTTATCATATGTTCGCATCGGATACGGAATGGACTAAACACATATGCAAGTAGATCTCTGAGTTCATCACGATTTTGTCGTGTCGAGCTGTGACCAAACCACCCTTATTGCAATCAAGGGCGTAATTCACGTCACACAACTTGAACTCGCCACAGCCGTCGCAAGAAGTTGGCAGGTTCGAAGGTATACGTGTATATCGGAGCATTAAGCCATCACGAAATTCTGTCGAAGATAGAATAGTTTCACCGACGTGCGAAGGTATGACGCCGAGTCATCATCCCGTTTTCTGGGTATAGCGGTTGAGTTCATTGAAAGCGTTTCTGGTATCTACTAAGATAAAACTCTAATCATCTCGTTAGTGGTTTCCGCGTACGATTACATTAGCCGAAAGCCGAAAGTTGTGCTACCTCGATTCCCGCCGATATAACCCCGCTGAGATTTTCGATGCTGCACTCGTCCGCCGCGTCTTTTTCTGCTACTACGAAAAGGTATTTGGTGAACAAGCGGCGCCATGATTTACTGATGCCAATTGGACGAACGTCTCAGTTCTTGTCGAGTGCGATACGACGCCCTGACATTCGTTTACTAAAAATGCCTTTCCACTATCCTATGAGTATCCTATCGTCAAGTGAACTTACAAATTTCAACATTGAGACAACTGGCACAGGCACCAAAGAGAGGGGCTATCCTATGACGTCACCTTTCGAAGCAATGGGAAGAAATGTTGGTAGCGAACTTAGAAAGATTCAAAAGCGAACGATATATCGTGAAGGATCAGATCGGTGAGAAATTTTTGGACTCGTTTATTGAAAGCATCGAAGAGCATCACAATGCTGAAAATAAAGGGTGCTGAGATTCAGCTATTAAAGAGTAGTTTCTAGGCATTTATGACGACTGTGGTCGTGATTTCCGATAACAGCTTCGCAGATATTTTGGCTCGAGACTGGCAACTGCCACCCTGCCTTGTAAATTGCAAAAGGTAGCAATAGCGTTCCGTGATAGCTATTAGAGGACGCGTCTTCTTCCCACAACCCTTTTTTACGTATGTTACGATTTTTAAAGGGCATTGCGGGTCTGTGGAGTTATAATGATTCTTCTGTCCAGAAGAGTTACAGCATTTGTACACCTTCCCCATGGTATCATTGTATTCTTTCGCAGTCGTGACCACATCTGAGCCGCAGCTAAAACACATTTCATATTTAATGCAATTCATACGTTCGTATTAGAAATTGAACTCGAAGAAAATCTCGGAATGAATTTATATGTTAATGTGCAAAAGACTTAAGCAAATATAGTGCGAAAATCAACTTACACAACCTCTGAACTAAAAGTTATTCTATTGGCGAAAATTCAAAGATAGAACGATACTATAGACTAAAATTAAGGGATACGATATTCATTGGCCTTTAGAGGTAAAGGTAACAATAGTATGTGGTACGCCTTGATGATTTTATTGGCCTTAGGGGTACGCCTCGTAATACTGATTCAAGTCCGAAGCTAGCTTTAATCTATGAGCTAATTTTACATCTCTCTTCTACTGTAGGCCGGTAGGTCAATACAATAACTTAGTCTTCATTTCATTTGGACTTCTGTTTACATTTCAAACGTAACTTCTTGCTGTATTCTAACCTAAGAATTGGAAACTTTAAAAGCCGGGCTAGATTTTCCCTCTTGTCCAACTCTATATAGAAATACTAAAAGTTGAAACATTATGAGTCGCTCCATCTCACCGATTTCTTCAAATTGATGAGTTTCTTTCAACAAGGTAGCAAGATTACGTGCTTGCCGAGCCTTGCGATTCTTTACATGGATAACCTTTAGTACCTCTTCTAAATTTCAAATTAGTGTCTAACTCAATTAACGTTACACTCTTTCATGTAAATCTTCTAGCTGTGTTGATACGTGTAGTGAAACAGTGAGACATGAAGTAAAGATGTGCAGCACTCGACCAGGAAGGAGTATTGCGAGAGATTAAAAGATGATGAAGGAAAATGCAAGATGATAATTATAAGATTAAAATGTAAGTGATGAAGAGGATGAGTTGTAACTACAAAGTAATTTATACCCGGTACAAGAGTAGAAGTTAATAAAATAAAAGCTTACAGTTTAAAAAAATACCTTTTACAAGAGTAGAAGTTAATAAAATAAAAGCATACAGTTTTAAAAAAATATAAACTACCGGTAGGATCTTCTGACTCATTCGCAGAAGATAAACTCAAGATCAAGATAATCCGTTATTATGGAGCTAATCTAGTATATCATGCACTGTGCCTACTGAAGATGAGTGCAAAAGACCGAAGTTTGGAGCGAACTTTGGTTAGTTATGTAAAATACGGATCCGTTGATCTTCGCGATCATCGATAGCCGATAGCCAACCATCAAGAACCAACTTCACGAGGACGAGGCCCTCGTCACTCTCTCTCTCTCTCTCTCTCTCTCTCTCTCTCTCTCCTCTTGGCAAGAACATAGTATTCGGTCGAAAGTCAAAACAGTAAAAGCGTTGCAAAATAGGAAAATGCCGGACAACATTACGTCAATATCAGCAACAATTGATGCATTGATGCGTTTAGCGGAGACGCTAAAGGACTTAAATGAGAGAGGCAGCGATAAAGAATTAGTTAGTCCAATTAATTTTCCTTTATCAAGTGATAACGATCAAGAGTCATCTGTGGATGAAATGAAAATACTTCCAATTTCGTTTTACAGGAGTATTCCGGACGAAGTTGCAAAAGCTTATAAATTGATGGAAGATGCAGCGGAATTGATTTCAGCTTCAAGTACGAAATTTACTCTCGTTGAGCGAATTAACGAAAACGACGGGCATAAGCTTGTTGCAGAGATGCTCAGAGGGGCAGAGATCATTGCAACTGGTGCTCTAGTCATACATTCATCAAACATGGGTCTTGGAAGAAGTGCGAGGTATTACGCGAAACATTCAAGTAGAGCGGTTGTCGCGTCGTTAATTTCTCTCTTTAAAAGCTTTGATGCTGGTACGGCACGAATACGTGATAGTTCTGTCGGGGCACAAAAAACTGGCGTAGTTTGGCAATGCTGTGGTAAGGTTAGAAAGATTCCGAAAGGAAATCGGAATGCAATGCGACGTGATTTGCTTCAATGGATTAAGGATTGCAATGATACTTGGGAAGAATTTCGTGAAATGATTGATGCGCCAGCTGTGGACGCGGAAAATATAGACGACATTAATTGGGATGAGTTTTGTGTCCGATCGGGTGAGCAATTTACGAAAACTGAGCTTAGAATATTACAACCATGCGTTGCTTTAGTCAAATGTTCCCGAGGTACCATTAGCGCTATTTTGAAGTCTTGCGATGATGTTGGTAAAAGTATAGCATCAATTGAAGAAAAAAAAGATATACACTATCTTTGGATTTCTTCTTTACACGAATTAGCGAGGATAATAGGTGAGGGAGTGACGGAATTAGGAAGTATGCTATACCCACCCCTAGAGATAGATGATGACGGGCTCGTGGAGGAAATAAAAAGCCTATCGTGTGCCCTAAAGAAAGCTAATCAAGCAATTCTTGAGATGTCAGAAGACGAAAGAGAAAATTGCATCATTTCCTCTGAAACATCATCATTTGCACGAAAATTGATTGTCGCGTCGGCAAAGCGGTCTGCTGAGGCTTTGAAAGACATTTGATGACGAAAAATATTCTTCGCGAGGACTTCACATATTTCTTTTGAAGTATGTATCCGTTGTGTTTGCAAAGATTTTGGTGAGATAATTCCAAGCTCAAATTTGTTCTTTCTTCATCTGATAATTGGTTGGCCATTTCGACGGGAAGTCTTCATCAGCGTAGTCGATACGGTGACCATAGTAGTCAAATAAGACACGGAACTGGTGATGTGCTCGCTTTCCTCCGAAATGAACAGCATCCCAACACTGTCCGCTACAATACGTGCAATGTTAGAAAGTGCACATCGCATAATTACTGGTTTCACGAGTTTCTCACCAAAAATTTTCAAGACAATTTGCGCATTCTACATGCGCTTTAAAGTACTCGCAGTTCGAGCAAACAGGGGAGTCTTGTTCAAGAGCTTGTGTCATAGATATTGGTTTACTCCAACGGGTTTCTCCAGTGCATTGATTATAGAAAAAATATTTTTCAGATCCCTCATCATAAAGCTCTTTCCATCCTTGTTTATATCTCTCTGAGTCCGAACGTATAGATAAAACGAGGTTATGAGCCACTTTTGCTCTCCAAGCCGAACTAATTGTCGTCGCTGCCCAAATCTTCGTTTGCATTTCGAACCTCATTCGATCTAAGCGCTCTTGTGTTCGCCTTTTTGATTCTTTTCTGCCAAGTTGACCTCTCCACCATCGGCGAATTAAGATTGTTTTCTCTTCCTTTCTTTCACGAAGGCATTTTTGTTGTTTTTCAAGGATTTGAGTTTCAAGAGTTGCAACTCGACGACGCCAAAGGGACTGTAATCGAATAATAAGATTTTCCTTTTTTCTCCTTAATTCCAACATTACCATGGATGCTGAGTATTTCTTGGCGTAAGCAGCTCGGATAGCACTTTGAATCACAGTGGCTGCATTTTTACGGGTCCTTGAACCCTTAACTTTCCCTTCCAGTGTGCAGACGAATATGAAACGACGAAAGGTACATGAAATTATTGATGCGGACTGAGCTCGAAGCTTCCTTATGGCGCACAGCACTTCACTAACTTTATACGACTTGAAACATCGATATGCACTTTGAATCACCAATGCGTGAAAATTTAGTCTCTTTTCAAATAAGACGAATTCATATTTTAGTTTTTTTATCTGGCAATTGGCTAAGTATACTCTTATCATCTGTTGTATGATGATAGATGAACGCTCACGTATCAAAATATCTCTTCGATATATTTGTAAGAGGCGCAAGAAGTGGGTGCTAGCCTTCCAAGTTCGAAAGGCGCTCTGTATAGTGATAGCTGCACATGGCGCTTTAGAACTCCACCGTTCTATTCGAAGATAAGTCATCGATAATCTCGCAAATCTACAGCGGATAAAACATTGGATGCAAACCGCCATGTTCCATCTAATAGAGATATTTTCGAGCATCTTTTGCATTTTCGAACGCGACTTGGAATTTTTCAAATTATATTACGTTTATTTCAAGAATAATTTATCTCAATTATTTACGAATCTCACCAATATAGCACGCCATGCAGATTGTATTCGTACAACACTCATCTTATACATCCTTTTCGACCGAAGAATTTTGTACTTCTTTCGCGCATGGAAAAACATACACAATGATTGGAGGAGTTCAGCTGCTTTCGAGCGAGCCGCATACTTCGTTATATACTCTACATCAGATGCGCGTGCAAGAGGCCAGAAGCCGAAAAAAGAAGGATTCGCTTTGACAGAAGAATATTTGTATTGTTCTCGCACCGCTATCAACCCAGTTTTCGTGACACTTTTCATGAAGTAGAAAGTGAAAAGTATGGTTTGTATCCTCAAGACAAATTAACACAATTTCTACAACATACCTTGTGGACTTCAAGGACAGCATTTTAATGGATGAACGACCGTGCAGATTGCTCTTACCATCTGTAATCCATGTTAAGCCAATATTAGAAACGAGCTTGCACCCAACCAGATAAAGCGAATGTAGACCAAAAATAAAATCTCCCTCACTAAGAGCCATCAATGAAGTATCATCGATAAGTATACAGTTGGTAAGATCTAGGCGCCGAAGGAAGCGACATTTTGAGATTGCCACTAATGATCTGCTTCCTATACAAGGTGATCCCGAAAGCATCACGTTTTGAAGCTTTTTCATACCCGAAGCTACGAGTTCAACCATTTTGTCTGTCACACAAAGACCGCAATGATTCAACGATATCGTCTCAATTTGAGAGCAGTTGGCGGCTACATGGGTCATTCCCTCCGAAGTTATGTTTGTACACCCATTCAATATTAGTCTGCATAGATTTTTCATTGTTGAAATTGATTTCAAAGTAAGGGAACCAACTCGAAAGCAACCTCCAATATTTAAGTCTGTCAGACACAAGGTACATTTAGATCTTGCCAAAGCTTGTAATCCTTCAAATCCAAACTCCCTTTTCTTTCCATCAGACAACAGATAGAGGCCTGTCACTGCGACTTCTTTTTGAGTGCACGCTACTATAAATTAGATATAGGTCAGTCTTCCTTACCATTGAACTTTTTCAGATTTGGACACCCGTCAGCGATATAGCGAATACCGACGTCAGTCACAAGCTTCAGCCTTGCCAAATTTATCTCTTCCAATTTTAGACATGCTTTAACCAGAACCAAGAAAGAAGAGTAAGGCGTGGAACCTTACAGGATATAAGCTAATGAAATAAATGCCATCGTACCATTTCCTATGCTTCTTATACCAGCATTACTTATTTTTGTATTGTAAGATAAGTCCAATCTTACAAGATTTTTACATCCCTGTACAAGCCAAGAAATACCCGTGTCAGTTATCATATCACAGCCTCCAAGATATATTTCCAAAAGATCCTGACAACGGTCTCCAAATGAAAGAAGCGCAACATCCGTGATATGAAACGTCATTGCGTTCCTTGAAACATCGATGTAGGCTAGATGTGCACAATTATTTGATAGCTCAACCAAACAAACATCACTAATTAAGTTGCATTCCTTCACATTCAAATGAGACAATTTCAAGCAATTTTTGGAAAGTACTTTCATTTCTTTGTCACTTATGTTTCTGCAATACGAAATATCGAGCTTCTCCACCAATGTGCACCCTTCAAAGATCTGAAGTAGTGACCTAGAAGAAATTTGCCAGCAACCAGATATTTCTAGACTTTTTAAATAATGCAAATTAGATCCGATTGTTCCAAAACCGTTTCCGTCGATTCCCAAACAACCAGACAAACTTAATATTTGTATCAGATTACATAAACTAACAAGACGATGCAAACCAATGCCTGTTATTTGGAAGCAATTGGTCAAGTCGACCGAACGAAGCCCATCGCATCTGGAAAGATATTCCAACCCTTTATCAGATATCCTACTGCCTCCACTGATATTGATATGATTCAGGCCGTAATTAATCTCTTTTTTTATATTGCCATAATTACTTCCTACTCTCGATGGTAAGTTCTTCAAACTATCTTTATCTCTTACCCAATCTTTCTGAGCATCTGTAACTCGCTTTAAGCACTCATCTGTAGCCACAAGCGTCCATCTTTCCAAATTAAGCACATTCCACCCCTCATTATCGAAACATGCACTACATTCAATTTTTGGATTTGCAAGAACTTCTAAGGGGACACTTCTTTGCGAACCGGTTATTCCGAAAAAAGCTTCGCTCGAATCAAAAAGCTTTTCATTGCATGTGGTCTTTAACTTTCGATCTTTTGAAGTAACTCTGCCCTCAAATAAAGGCGTCTTCTCACGAAAGATTGCGCTCGAGTTGCTTTTGTTGAGCAATGCAGGCATCTATATTAACTATTTTCGCCATCATTGGTCCCACATCCCGAAAACGAAAGAAAGCTTTCGGTTATCAATGGAAAATCGTTGAATCGTGCCAATTCTCACGACTCGGCATTAAATTTTGGCCACCAAAATATAGTACAAGCAAAACCTAGAAGAGCACCCACGAGTTTATAGGAAAACGACTGAAAGAACGACGATAGCACAAAATAATACAACGGAAAATACGCTTGATAGACGGAAAAACCGTATGATGCTTCAAATTAGTTGTGGGAATAGCGTTATATCCTAATACCTTCCTCTTTTCCTGCAATCTGAATCTATTTTTTCTCATTCTATCCCAACAACATTCATGTCTATTGTACAATGTTGCCGATTTAAAACATAAGATACCTCAAAATGGAACATATTGAATGAAAACATCATCTTCATGTATTCTTGCGATGGAGTCAAAATCATATGATCACTTCTCTCTACCAGTCGAGTAGATCTATAGGTGTAAAGCGTAACATTAGCCACTTATCAAATAAAGCTGGTCCTTAGAAAAACATTCCATATACTCGCAAAAATTCAACACAATTGAGAACTAAATTGAAGAAGTAACACATTATAATTGGTTCCCTGGGCATCACTACGATCAGCTACATCGAAGCACAGGGTCTCTAACAAAATCCGAAAAATTTTACAACCTAATGTCTACAGAGATAGTAGCATCTTGACTTGCTCTGGATTGTGACCAATAAATGAAATATCCCCGTAGCCTTTCTCATCTTCTAGCACTTTGGTGTAAATGGCCTTGTAAAAGTTAGCCACTCCAACTACTGCCCTCGTCCGAGCCGTATGCCTCTTCTTCTGGTCTTTTATGTCATCAAAACTAGGTAAGGGCGGTGCGTAGAGCGAGGCATAAAACATCTTGAAACCTTCTTTTAATGTTTCAAGGTCAAGTCCAGGATACGATGAAATGGAGCTTGTAAGCTCCGAATTTTCGAATTTCTGAAACGATGATGCGATATATCCTAGCCCGCATTCGTCCAAACACTTTTCAGTTTCTTCTTCAACAAGCCTATCGACAATTTGTGATTCTATAGTACCTATCGAGTCTATCCATCTCTGCGACTGTGTTGAAGTCAAACCTGACGAGCGAGAAAAAAATATTGTGGACAACAACATCTCAACTCCCTCCAAAGTATCGCAAGACTGAACAACAGATTCAAAAACCGTTTCGAAAAGACTTCGAAGAGAAAAAACGTCAATGATGTCATTTCCCGCGGAGGACTCAACATCGAATCCTGGGGAATTGTTTCTCACTTCTACAATAGATTTTACAAGTGACGTTACAAGTTCTATTCTGTTTCTTTCCTCATTATCAACAAACACATCAACCAAGGCTGTGTATACCTTAGTTGAAGCTGTAAAAGCTTTTGCTGTTTCCCTTGAACATTCAACTAATACGTCAACCAAAACACAATTTTCACCAGAAGACGAATCTTCATTTGATATTTTTTTTAAGACTTTTAATGTAGCGGAATGATAAAATATAAGAAGTCCAGCAATCGAATATAATTCAGAAATATTTTTTCTTAAGATTTCTTCCTCATCGGCGTCTTTGAGGTCGTCGTCGTCAACTCTTCTCGCTAGGGATGCGACCACTTGCGTTATTCGAGCTTTCAATGGCCGCGATACCCCACTCAAAGCATGTGAAAGCAAGTTAGATGCACTCATGGATTTTGCCACTGCAAGTTCATCGTCGTTGTCATCAAACAAATCATCAAGTTCCTGCTTTCCAACAACACTTGAAGATATTTCACATTCTAGAGATAAGGCTCGATGAACATGCGCCAACATGTCCCCAACATAATTTTGAGGATCGTGAGCCTTCATTTCAATTGGAGGCATACCGTTATAACCCCTCGTCAAAGCAAGCAGAAATCTACGGGTTACTTCTGAACGGCGTAAGGTACTTATCAATTCCAATGTATGACTGTGAAACGATGGAGTATGCTTCAAGGTATTCAGGGCACGTAATACACAAGGATGGGACAACGCTTCATCGAGACGGTCGTCATCCAATTCCATTCCTTGCTGCGAAATATGGCCATATGATACGTCGTCCAGTCCAAGATATGACTGCATCGAAGAAGAATAAGCAAAGGCCAAAAGATATATTCTTTTCCAATTACTCATAGCATTTATACCATGTTCTGCTTACCTGAATCCATTGATAAATCTTTTCATAGGCTTGCTCTTGCCGCGAGCCCAGCGACTCCATCATTTTTATTGCACTCGTCGTACCGACTCCGGTTCCACTCTTGAATTCATGTGAAAGCTCTAACCGAACTTTATTTATCCTATCCAATGCATCCAAGAATTCGTTAATCTTTGATGAAGAATCATCGTCGGGTGCATCGCGTCGCAACCCTTTATCTCGCTTTCCCTCTTCAGCAAGATCGTCAGAAGACAACGATAAAAAATCAAACGTTTCCAGTAGCGCAGCATCTTCTGGTCCAATCTCAAACCTTTCTAAGAATGCCGACACTGTGCTTGCACGTTCCTTCGCCTCGATATATGCCTGAAAAACTCCATCAATCTCCCCTACCACCTCTCGTTCCGACGGTCCAGCCAACGAAAAAGTACTATCTTCACCAGTATGACTACTCAAAGCATGCACAGCCCTACTCACATCCTCCACCTGTTCCCTCAACTTAGTCGCTCCACCAACGAGCATCCTCAGCTGCTCCTCAAACTCCTTTGCTTGTAACAATGCATCATACTCGATGGCACCTCGCACCACTTTCGCATCAATCGACGAAAGCAGCCGATTTGCTGGTCCTCCTCCTCCTCCTCCTCCCTTACCAGCATTTTGATCCTGTTCTTGCTGTTGCACGACTAGACTGCTCGATAGTGCTGCAAGTGCATTCATCATTTGTGCCGTATCGATGCGGAGGCTTAACGATTTGGATACCTTCTCGCTTAGGATTTCATTCTTGTTCGATGCATTATTGGTCGCGCTCATGGTTTTCCTATATATTATTTTGATACGCGGTGTTTACGTTTGTATCTTGCAAACTACAATGTGAATGTCCTACTGAGGGTATTTTAATGTTTGTTCATAAATAATAATATAATAACGTTGATAGTGAACGAGTATAGGTAGGTAAAGATCCTGAGAAATGAGGGATTGATATTGAGGTTGTTGTGTTGGTGTTTGGGAGTTGTCGGATTTTTGGTACGAATCTTTACCGCGTGTCATACTCATACTCATACTTTTCTAGAATGGCTCCATTTACGTTATATATTTGTACGAAAATACCAATATCGGTACACATTTTATACATGTATACCGGTCATAATGAGTGAACTAGGTTCGATACTGAACGCGGAGAGAGAACTAGACTTAGAGAGGGCTGGTGTGGCAAGATAAATTTGAAGCGTCAATCAATATATTGGCTTACTTGGGTGTCACACGTCTGATGGTCTGGTGCACTAAAGTCGTTGATAATTCGTCTACTTAATCCTAGATTTAGAGCGCAGAGAAGACTGAGTAAGAATTCTTTCAAATATCTAATCTGGAATGGAAGCAATGTGCAGCAATATGATTCTGCTATTACAATAAATTACCATCTATAACAAGATATTACATTGTGTATTCAAATTTGGCGAAATTGATGTCAATGCTCGTCAAAATAGAGCGTATCTTTCTATTCATGTCATCTTTACTACGATGTAGCACTCCTACGAACTCGCTTTTGACTACCAGTACTATTGTCAACTTTACGTTTGTAAGATTTTAACTTCGCGAGTTCATCCTTCACTTTTTCAAAACCCTTGATCGGATGTCTACTCTCTCGTACTGACTCGATAATTTGCTCACTTATACCTTCGAAAATCTTACTAAGTATACATCATGACTTTTAAGTGTAATATAAAATAAAAACATACCAATAAGAACTTCAAGGGGTAATTCAAGCAACGTCAACCAGGTTTCGTCTTCTTTCGTAGGTTTAATACCTGCAACCACACTAGCAAGATATACGCACGTTCCACCGATATCTTTCGATGAATATTGAAGACACAAAGTAGTGCACATGCTATCTTTCACAAAACTTAGCGCCTTTTGCATTAAGTCATCGTATATTTTCAAACGTTTTTTTCCTGCTCTTAATGCTTCTGGTTTGTATTCAATTTTCTGAGCCTTTGTCAGCAATGGCACACTACTAATTACAAACTTATCCGGGTGTTCTATACAGAGATCAAAACTAATAGTATGCAGGACTACTCTTTCCAGAAGGAGAACGCTTTCCTTCAAGACAATGTACTCATGACTTTTAATATCCATTAGCGCCGCAGTTGGGTTCTTTAAACGATTGCATTCTAAACACGTACGCATATTCCAACAATTAGATCTATTCTGTTCGCAAGAAAAGGGTCTAATACACCATACCTTGAATGACATGCGAAATCTTTCTTGGCACTTCCTCAGACTTCGCGGCCAAGAGAATGCACGCAACAGCAACCTCAAACCGATTATGGTCACTAAAGTTGTGTGCGCTAAAAAATCTATGAAAAAATACCATGGCCGTCGCGGAAGCTACCCTGCCTAAGCTCAGCACTCGACCGGCCTCTGAAATAAATCGACAAGTCTTTCTTCGCAACCCACGCTCTTCCGCTTCAGTTGTAGGTACCTTGGATGGAGGTTCAGAAGACTGCATGCTGGTTCCGTCGATGATAATGTTTTTGTTACTGGCGGAATGTGGGTGGTCGAGTGGCTGGGAGCTGGAACCTATATGAAGAACAATGTATTAATATTATTAATTGTTATGCTGTGTAGGAAATTTTGGAACTCTTGGAACGGAGCAGCTTACATGCGACAACGTACAATTTATGATTTAGCTAACTGCACCTCTGCAGTTCACAGGCGCGAGGAAATCCTGCTTACATGCGTGAGCACGTTCCATCTGCAAAAGCGCAGCATGCAGCATAGAAAATGTATTCATCTCGTACTCACATCGGTTTCTAGAATCGTATGCAGGTACCGGTATTACCGATGGGATGAGATATTAGAACCATACCTAACGTAGTACTATTATTAGAAAAACGCTACCTCTATATTATAGCTTTTCGTAAACATAGCCTGTGTTTAATACCAAATCACCAGAAGGGTCGTCAACAGTGGTCACAAGGCTGTAACCAGAGCCGAGGCGAAGATCTATTGTCATAATCTTCGCTCCAGATGGCAATGTCGAGAGAGCAGCTCCTACTTCGGCAGCATTTAAGTATTTGCCATCGACAAATGCCATTTCAAAACCTGATAAATCCTCATCCCCAAAATCAGCAGCTTTAAACTCAACTGACGCCTTACGGCCTCTGACCTTTCCAACAAATCCTTTGCTGCTCCGTGCCAACATATCAAGAAATTCAATACCTACAACCTTTGAAAAAGAGGGGTAAATGGTGGCTGCACCAATAGTCGAACGTCCAGTACCTGAACCCAAATCCACAAGTTTGTAACCTGGCTGGGGATCGGCAGCGCGAAGAAGACAAGCAATAAATCCAAGATTAGCTTCACTATATCGTAGACTCTTGTCCTTCATCTCCCGAAGATTTGATACAGTTGATTGATACTTTTCTTTAGCTTCCTCAGCTTGACGTCTGCGATTAACGAATCCTTTCGTTCCCTGCTCAGTTAGTTCTTTCTCCCAAGCTTTGTTGTCATATCCATTCTCAACTCGAGCGATTGCATCTTCTTCCTCTTCAGTTAATGCAAAACTGACAGATCCAACTTTAGGTATCAGCGCAGCCTAAGAGAAGAAAGAAAAATTGGAAATAAACTTAATTAATAAAAATCGTTTGTTTCTTCTAGGAATTTCTACTACTGAGAACTCACAAATCCGATGCCAAGTGCTACGACGGATACTCCAATGGCACCGAGAACAGCACCATTAATCCCCTTCAATTGATCACCAACTGGATCATCCGAATAGGAAAGTAAAGTAACTGCGCTATTTAGCGAGTGTCCCATCTGTTGGGAGAGCGTATCCGTCGAGGAAGTTAACAAATCCACCGCATGAAGCTTACTCGAAAACGAAGACTTCTTCGATACCAATACGAAGGAAGATGAGGGGGCGAAAGCGCGACTTCCCTCCAAAAACAAATTGATTGCGAATGCTGCAAATAGGAACTTCATCTTGTAGTTTTCTCCCACGTTGTGTCTCTGACAGATATTTGTAAATTGAAGTGTAGTTGGCGTTAGTCTTTAATTCTACTACATTCCACCATTTAATAGGTCAACAGTAAACACCTCAGAAAACGCATGTGCATGTGGATCCGATTATGGTTTGTGGAAAGTTCGCAAGATCATAAATTTGAAATTTCGAAATCATGATTTTATGACTTATGACTTATGACCTATGACCCTGAACTCGAGGTGTCAACTGTCTGCCAAAAAAGCCGACTGACTATCCACTGTCATTTGATGAAAAGAATGTGACTGTCAAACTGTCACAAACTGTCACAAACTATAAGCCCATTCCTGCCCACAGGTGCGCAAGATTCCTAAAAACAATCAAAAATCTAATTTTTCTAATATGATATAGAGTCTACTGAACAGATATGGATAATTATACGGATTCAGTTTGATAGTCAAAATCGACCGGACAATGTACTGTCTGATAGTTTGATAGTACACTATCCGCTGTGTGACAGTGGACAGTTGACACCTCTACCCTGAACCCTGAACCCTAACATAAAACCACAAAAACAAAACCCTAATCCTTACGATTTCCACAGTACCAGTATGCGTAACGTAAGTACAGTGGCTTTTGAGGACGAGGAAGAGGGAAGAAAAATGCTGCTCAATACACACTTGTTGCCTGTTTAGTAATGAAAGCTTGGATTCAATTATTTGAAATATCATTCAAAAGGAAACCTAAAGATCCGAGCAGAGTTCCAAGTAACATCGATTTAGCCGAATGACCGACACTAGCACTGAACCTCGTTGACATAAAGAACCGTACGAATGTAGAGAGATGAAAATAAGCGTAACGCATAACAGCTAAGAAACTTACTTCCCATCATTATGTATACTTGCTTTCATATCATTATTATTGTATGTTTACTCATATCATCGATATCAAATGTTTGTACTTGTAAACGCGAAATAAGTAAAAACTTCGTGGAAGAAATATATACTTTACAATCGGCCGCTTGAACGATAACCCCATAATCTACCAGTAGTACCTTCTTCTTCAGAACGCAGCAGGTTCGATTACGTATCAAGCTTAACAATATAATACGCGATCAATTGCATTTCTATCGCTTTTTTTGCCTCCTTGCACGCAACTCGCGAGTTTTGAAAGCCATCACGGCTTTTTCATAAACGCTTCTTTTCCTCTATAGAGTCTATTCCAACTCGGCGCGATTTTCACTTTCGTGTCATTTGTTACTCTTACCATCTCGTCATGATATTCGTTTCGTTCAAGACTTGAATTTCTATACACTCTACCCGTTTTTACAGTAGGAAATTTCCCTTTGATTCCACTATAACCCTTGTGACCTGACTTCGGTATTCCGACATACCTTCTGTTTCCATCTTTCAAAGGTGGAAACCAGATCTTGTCTATATTGTATGTGTCATTACGTGAAAAGTTAAGGCCAGCTGACCCTAATCCCAACTTTTCAAAAATATGTTTTCTAGCATAAGGCTCACCGATGCTCATGAGGGATTCGTATGACACCAATACTAGCGATGGTGGGGTATTATCGTCCAGCCAGTCTTCAGACAAATTTAGAAGGGCTTCTCGAATTATTTCCAAACCGTACTTATTTTCTTCTTTACCTAAGGTATGATTGTGACAATGATCACGAAACTTACTGGCATACTCAATAGTTTGATCACGCACTACGATAACTGCCGTTGCAATACTACCTCGTTCTTGATACCACTTAATATGGGAAGTTAAATTCAAGAAATATCTACCAGGGATACTGGTAAACTCGCGAATGCCAAGTTCACGGCACATAGGAAGATACCTTATGTTATTCGCATTTAAGGTCGCGGAGTTTCTAGCTCTCGAAAATATACATTTTTTGGGTATGAGAGCATCGATCGTATTGTTTGTGAGAATTTCGGTGTGATTTCGATTTGCACGATAACTACATTCGCCACCCCACGGAAGCGAAACATGTTGAACTTCTATTCCTCTCCATCTAACTCGATCCTCAAAAGGCGATAGATTAACTTTTCCGCTTTCTTTTTGCTTTTCTAAAATACGATATGCCCCAGCAGCTTGAGCTGCAATCATCGTGAGAAACTTTGTACCGGACGATTCCAACCCTGCCACTGTTATCAGACGTTTCGGAATCAACAAATTAATCGGATCTCTTCTCGTCACTGCCGCATCAAAACTTGCATTTCGAAATTCTGCTAAAAATTGATAACCGCTCACGGCTATGCTTTCATTGCTAGGAAGTTTCTGAGGTGGCAATTCTTCTTCTGCAGGGAGCTCATCCACGCTTCGCACTTCATGGATAAGCATTTCCATTTCGTCATTTTCTAACAAGAATGAAACGTTCGAATGGTTGCTGAAGACCACCTTTCTTATTCCTATTAGGCTAAAGAAAGCGTATGCTAGAATTAGAGCCACCACCAAATTTCTGAAAAGTTTTCCTCCTTTTTGCTTCTCTCTACGACCGATCATTGGCATGTTTTGATTTCTGCGTGGAACTTTGTAGAGGTAGTGGTGTCACTGCTAAACTAACAAGTGGTAGTTTTTTTTTTTTTTTTTAAATTGTATGCTTTTTTTTTTTTAATTTTTACTTTTTTACAAGGTATAAGTTTTAAAAAATAAA
>Ga0209092_10002388_pt1 | contig 17278 bp, 10 predicted proteins | sample FraStrMetagenome_FD_187446 | JGI IMG/M metagenome (GOLD analysis project Ga0209092, IMG submission 187446) | Marine eukaryotic phytoplankton communities from Arctic Ocean - Fram Strait ARC3M Metagenome (SPAdes) (version 2) | ecosystem: Environmental > Aquatic > Marine > Oceanic | place: Fram...
CAAAGGATAGAAGGATTAACAAGAAAAAATATAGCCAATCCCGGAGTTTCTTTTTTCAACAGGAAAGGCCTCATGAAAACATTTCAATGAAAATGATAATGAATTATGTTTTCTGCAACCTTTTGCTATGGTTGGGCACATCCAAGCAAGCTCATGCGTTTGTATTGACAACGAACGCTCCATTGTCTCAATCGTTCGTAAACCCTTCAATTTTCTCCAACTCAAAAGTGACAAATCACTATGAAAGGCATTCAAATCACCTTCATCAAGCAACTAAGGACAGCAATAACGATAACGAAGATAACTATGACTTGGCAGTGATAGGAGCAGGTCCAGTGGGAGTACGAGCAGCAATAGTTGCATCTTCAATCTATAACAAAAAGGTTTGTCTTATTGATGCACCTTCCTGTTCCGGAGTATTATTAGATAATGCTCAGAATAACAATCAAGATTTAAGCATTGGTGGACCCACTGGTCTCTTTTCAAAAGCATTACGTGATACAAGCAAAAGACTGAATGTGGCAACCTTACGTGGAATGCAATTAAGGGAAGAAAGTATATGGAATGAAATTTTATCTACTTGTTTGGATTTTGCCAGAACGAATGCAGATGATGTTCGACGGCAATTAGTTTCCGTGAATGTGGATACTATAGAGGGATTAGGAACATTTACTGGGAATGGAATTGAATTATGTATCGAAAAACCTTCTTGTATGTCATCTTCTGTGAATAAAAGAATGCTGCATCCAAAGAAAATTTTAATTGCGACTGGGTCCAAACCCTTTCGTCCTGATAATATACCTTTTGATGGTCAACGTATCTTTGATTCCGATTCTATTAATGGACTAACTTATTTACCAAAATCTATCGCTATTACAGGATCTGGTATCATAGCTATTGAATATGCAAAAATCTTTCGAAACTTGGGCGCTGATGTGACATTAATCATTCGTGATAAAATCCCACGAAAAGCTTTAATGAAAATTGGGCTGGATATTGATATTGCGGCGTCTTTAGTAGCAGATCTAGTACGAAGTAGGATCAAATTTGAAAGAAATGCGCAGGTAAAACATTTTGATATTCCTAGTGGACCACAAAGTCCCATTCGTATTCAACTAGAAGGGAAAAATGGAGAAGAGAGATCTAATGGGAATGATGAGATTTTCTGTGATGCTTATTTAGCAGCTGTGGGGAGAACACCAAAAACTATGGAACTGAAATTAGATTCAATTGGTGTTAATCAAGATGATTATGGAGGTATCTTAGTCAACGGTGATTTGGAATCAAATGTTAAGAATGTATTCGCTGCAGGAGATGTATTGGGGCGTCCATTTTTGGCTAGTACTGGTGTAGCGCAGGGTGTTGCGGCTGTGGAATCAATGTTTGGATCTGGCTCAGATGATATAGCCAATTCTGATTGTGATCCCAGCACGTCTGACTGCCCAATAGATACTGACTTGAGTAGAACTGGAGATGCTTTTGATCCGAAGTCCCTGGTTTCTAATCCCTTTGCCTTTCCTATTGGAATATGGTCGTCCCCAGAAGCTGCCTACTATGGTTTATCGAAGCAGCAAGCAGAGGAGCTTGGAATTGAAGCTGGAGAAGGAATGGCATTATACGCCGAATGCTTACGAGGACAAGTATTTTCTCCTAACGGCATACTCAAACTTGTGTTTGAGAAGCCTCGTGGTCGTGTATTGGGTGTACATATATGTGGAGATGATGCATGTGAACTTATTCACTACGGCATGGAACTAGTTCGAGCTCAAAGAACAGTTGCAGATGTTGTGAATAATTTATACTCTGCAGTTACCTTTCATGAAATGTATAGGATTGCAGCAATGGCTGCATTGGACGAGTCTGGTGCGAGAAAGCGAAGGGCTGCAGCTGGAAATGCTTTGGCAAGAAGAAACAGACAAATGTATGCATCTAATAAAGAGAAAAAATAATTCGAAAGTGAAATTAAGAATGGGTAGAATGACAATAAAACACTCGGAATTGTGTCTTGAATTGATATACCCTCTGCTATAATATTAAAATGAAACATTAAGGAATCTAAATAATTACATTATCATGTGAATAAATCACAGTGTTTTGATTCTACATAATTTAGGGATGGCTCATAAAAATATTTAAGAAACAACATAAACCTAATTTTACACCAGAAATTTACAAGCACACAACTCACGAAACCGGTCCTCTTTGATAGCAGTAGCAACAGCCGAAACCTCTTCTGAAAAATTAATTTTATATCCTTTCCATTTTCCAGTATACGAATATCCAGGAATATTGGGAAAAGATACTCCAACATCGGATGCAACAGTAAAATATAATTCACCCGAAATCATTTTTTGCATCATTTCCTTGGGGTGTATATGGTTTGATAATGATATTTCTCCACCATTGGACAAAGATTTTAGAAGGGGGGATGATATGTTTACACTTACTAAATCATCGGTTATTGATTCAGCTTGAAGTAACATTGAATTTACTTCAAAGGTACCTAGTTCTACGCCTTCGTATTGAATGGATCCTTGGGCAAGATCCAATGATACGTCAACTTTATTTTTGTTTTCCACTGAGAATAAAATGTCGAATGAAGCTACTAAATTTCGGTTTGCTATGTTTTTCATCATATTGGTCCATCCCACTCTAGTCGAACTAAATTAAAAAAGGAATTATCCCAAAAATCAGTATTTCAATTATTCTAGAAAAAACACACAGCCAGGAAAATAGATCCTGAATTTCCTTACCATATATTCACTTTAGGAATTTTTGGATTGAAATAAAGAGCAACAATGCCAATGCTACAAATGATGAATGATATTGCAATGAGTAACATCCTGAGCCAGAAAAAGTTTTTCGGTGTTGCTTTATGTGTACAAAAGCATGCAACGATATTATCCATAATTATAGTCCAAATTGATTGTAACCAAGAAAGTTCTTGTTCTTGTGGTTGTTCAATTATTTCATTCTGTCTATTGGTGTCTTTTGTATTGATATCTTCATCTTCATCGTCATTATCATCGATAGAAAAATTATTTATATTTGTTAATTCAATAACATCATTTTCTTCATCGAGATCATTTTCTACTTGCAGTGTGAGATCGTCTACATCTTCAATTTGAATTTTTGTGAATCTTTTAATTTTGGAAGCATTTTTCAGATATGGAAATGATTTGAATTTGAGGAATACCATGCTAACCCCAAAGAAAGTAAGAATGAACAAAAATGTTATCCAAGAAACTCTATTCGAATCATCGGATAAATTAGTTATTTTTTCAGGTTCCACACGTTGGCATTGGCTATTAGAGGAGGAAGACGACGATAAGGATGAAGATGTAAGGGTTGCTACTGTTTGTTCCATGTTGCTATCAAAGGTAACATTATTTTCCACAGCACTACAATCAGTAATGCCAATGACGCACGAATATTCAGTCCAATGTTTTGTGGAATGACAGCTTTGATCAGAGGAACACCAGTGGCAATACATCTCGGAGGAAGTACATTCTGAGCAATTCGTATGAGAGCTACAAGTGGCTTCATGACCATTCCAATCATGATCCTGAATCACACTTTTGTTAGTGTAGGATGGGTTGTTTTTATGAATGAAGTTTTGCACGGGACCTGCAGACAAAGCAGATGGAATTGAGGACAATGAAACCAAAAAAAGAAAGAAGATGTAACGTCGAAATGGATGAGACGATGAGATATTATCTTCAGAAAAGTGTCTGTTGCATTTGATGTTCATTTTGTCGTGACTCTGTAATCAATGCGATTACAAATTTAATTCTGGTGGCAAGGACACAAGACTGTTTTGACCCGGGAACAAATTTTTGTCGTAGTACTACATATACGTGGACTTCATCAGTAATTTAATTCTGGTGGCAAAGACACAAGACTGTTTTGACCCGGGAACAAATTTTTGTCGTAGTACTACATATACGTGGACTTCATCAGTATCGTTCCAGATTCATTCTTGCTTCGTCACGCACAAAACTCCATCTCTCTAGTTGATCTGCCCCCTTTTTCCTAGAGATGTTTTTGATATGAAATTAAATTGATTTTAGTACTACTCATTTTATCAATTATAGTTTGACAGGTAATTATAAGGCAATTGCAAAAGCTTTTCTTCTATCAAGCAACCGTCATATATTGTAAATTGGTTGATTCTTCAGCTGATAAGCGATTGAATATGTAATTTTATGTATGCTTTTGCAAAAAAAATCGTATAGGTATTCATGTGCTTTATTTTGATAACCCTAACTCGAACCGTATGTCAAGCCCTAGGTCTATTTATCTAGCCAGAACGGCTCACCCGTTTTCCACTCTCAAAATCACCGTTCTGACGTACATAGCTTATTTCTCATATATAAATGGTTATTTTTGCTTTGAACTGTTGCTGTCATCTATCTCCTCAAGATCATCACCGGAATATGAATTATTTTCATTTTCTAACAAGTTTAACCCATGCATATATTTGTTTTAAATGGCAAGATTATTTTTTCATAATTCATTGAAGCGAGACTATTTTATAAAAGAGTGATGAACTCATTAATTAAACACTGTCTTCATTGAACAAATCAAAATAAAAATCATCATCATCGTCATCCTCGTCTTCACCAATTCCATTCTTTTCCTTGCGTTCCAATGCTCCCAGCATTTCCGATATTTGTGTTAACTGCCCAGATTCCAACGCTTCCTGCATTTGCTGTGCCACTAATTCATCTTCACGTTCGCTCCCCTCCAAACATTCAATAATGGCATAATTTACATCTTCTTGAGTCGGTTCCTCAACAAACGTTGCTGCTACTTCAAAATCGGCATCTGCATCTGGCGAAGTGTCCACAAATACATGCCATGGTCTATTCCATTTTTAATAAAGAGCGTATCGAGACCAGGTTTTTCAGATGAGTTGGAATAACATAATTAAAAAAGTGTAATAGTAAAATGAAAAAATTGGAAGTTACTCACCTTGGGTAAGCTCGGATAACCATCGCTCTTGTAATACCCTGAGCAACACCTATTTGGTGTGCATGTTCCATTGCGGCTTCCAGTGCCGCATCTTCATCTGATGCCAAAGTCGTATTCATATCTTCTTCTATTATATCTATATTAGACATATCTTCCTTATCTTCTAGCATTAAATCCATTTCATCGGGCTCTTCTGTATCTCCTGCACTCGATAAGTTATCTATATATTCAGGATTCATATCCCCCGTCATATATTGAACACTCAATAAACGTAAATGGTAAACTTTTGTAAATTTAACCCCAAAATCAATTATTGGAAGCATGTGGTAATTCACTACAACCACTGGTTGACGTAATTGCTCATTCACATTCTTTGGATTTAGCAGCCGATTCAAGTGAGCCATTCCCTCTTCATCATCAGGTCTTGGAGCAACTACTACCACCAAACTATCGCTTTCTTCTACGCTGTCAAAACCCAATGTACTTAAGGCAACGACATCTGGCGCAGCTAAAGCCATAGATTTGCGATATTGCAATAATTGGGAAACGGTTGGAAAAACAATCTTAACACGATGGCTGCCATAACTTGTAAGTCCTTCTAATCCTGCAGCTACTGGTAATATAGCAAGTTCAATGAATTGTACCAAAATATCACTTTCCCGACTTAATTCGGCATCACGCACATCCACAAGCATTCTAAGCTTCCCGCCTAACATGGCTGCAAGTATGGCCGCTCCTGCTGTGTCAGCAGCATCTATCACAGAAGATGGTGCAGAACCAAAAATTTCAGTGTCATCAAAATACTCATACGCTTTCTTATTTTCCTCAATTTTTTCTTTCGCTGGTGCTTGTATCATTTCATCTTTGTTTGGTTTACTGATATCATCATCTTTTATTTCTTTGCTTTCTTTACCGTCCAAAGCTGGCGTAGTCAGTCCAGCTTGGCGCAGCAACTCAACAACATATGAAAAAGCAACTGCAGCTTCTTTCAAATCATTACATTCTTGCTTAAGTTTAGTTATTTCGACGGATTGATTGGACACGAGACACTCCAATTGCTTTAATCGTTTTTTTAAGGCCTTCACATCTGCATTCAACGTATTAGAATGATTTTCTGATGGAATGGGAGTTTTTTTGTTTTTTTGTTTGTCTTTTTTATTAATTGATAAAGTTGTGTTTTGATGATTGCCCGTGGATCCGTCATATGTTTCAAAATCACTATTGCTTTTCTTCTTATTCTTTTTATTTTTTTTGTTTTTATCAGATTTATTGTTTTCTTCATCATTATTTTTATCTGTAGCCATGAGTAATTGAGATCCATAATGGTGAGGAGGTCTTTTCGTGGATTTTGTCCATTGTGTATTTTGATTATGGTGATGGAAAGAGCCAAGTTTATGAGTGGAGTAACAGGATGGAAATGTTATAGAAGTCTTGAAGCCAGTAACCACTGATTTTTGAAGCAAAAATCTCACATCAGATGTCATGATCAGTATCATTGATATCATTGAAGTAAAATTTGCAGTGATTTTGTTGGACCACGATGCGTTTGTTCTGCATGATTTGAAGCAACTCATTTTTGTATTCAAGAAATTGATTGCCTCGCTTTAGTGGCAAAATATACGCAAAGCGAGATAATAAAAGTTGGATTAGGTAGACCAGCAGTCTATACTATTCTTGATTACTTTGCTTCCAATGCTGTGAACTCTTCTTAGTGTCTCAAACAAAATACTCCGCCTTTGACTCGATGATGCTCTTGAAGTTCCAAGAACTTCAAAGTAAGTAAGTGCGTACTTTCTGAGTATTTGCAGTTTTGAGGTTAGTTAGGTATTGGTCCTATACATTTTTCTGATCTGCTTCATGTCTACGTCGTTATAATCTACGTGAGTGACACATACCTAAATATCTACACAAATCAGATCAAAATTCGAAAGAAACGCATTCTGAACCACCCACCAACAGCATTTTTACACACCAAAAAACAGTTCTTATCATTTTCATATAATTCCCAATTAAACTTTATTTACCCTTATTTATCTCACAAAACGTACATCATGTAAGAGTTGAATGGAAAATTACACACTACTGAATACAAAAATGTTTCGTGGGCGAGACCCTTCTCACTTTTAGAAACAAGATAGTTTATGCACGTGAAAAAATGATAGATAAAATGAATTCAATCAAAATGGCCCAAAAATTTCAAGTAAATGAACTTTCAGCAGACATGATCAATATACTATTTCTAACGTTTACTTGCACAAATTCTTGAAGTGAATTCAAAGATCTGATATTTTATATTTCTTTCAGTAGACATAAACCGAAAAATCTATGTAAGCTTGTCTATCAGATTTTGAATCCAGTTGAGTGTTCGTGGTATTTCATCCTTTCAGAAAAAGTCATTACCTACATTAATTTATTGATTACATATCGCACAAGCAGCTTATTTTTTTCCTCAATTGAAATGGCATACAAATATGGTTTGGTCATGTTTCCCAACCATTAAAAGAAATGCTATTGTCATGAAGAAAAATGAGAATAATTTTGAGCGTGATGGGTTTTCTTCCATTCGCTGGATTTTTTCTTCGGGCTTTGCGCATCTCTTTCTCATCTCATTGTGGAACTATATTTCTCATCAAGCTAAGAATAGCGGAACATAATACAAATAATTACATGCATACATTTCAATTATTTAGAACTAAATGATTGATTATCAAATTCCGATACATTATCTTCTTCTTCATGATAATCTTTTGGAGTTATGACACAAAGAGTTGGAGGGGCTTCTTGCTTTTTCAATCTGTATCGTTTTCTAATGAAGAATCCGAAAAATACAATGGTGAAAAGCATAGCAAGACCACCAAGTACAATAGACAAATTAGGAACAGATTCATTGGTTCTCTGAATTTGATTATTGAACACAGGAGTGTGAATAGCAGCAGTTGGGGATATTGTAGGAGAAGATGTTGTTGGAGGACGACATAGATAACAACTAGTTTGTTCCTGGTCTTGAACTTGTTGTGGGGTGAGGTATGTTTGAAAGGCATCACAAGAATCGGGAGAAACTGCACAAAAGATGGGCGCACCCGAATATTTACATCCTCCTACAAGAACTCGATCGCAAGTACATGTGGAATTTTCATTTGCTGGTATGAAAGTTTTATTTTCTTCACAGACTTCACTCGACCAAACACATTCTTCATCGCATGTACCAAAGAGTGCCTTTGTGAGTTTACAGTTAGGATCTCGATTAAAAAGGGCACCATTGCTCGCAGGAATAGAACCATCTGCAGGAATAAAATTGTTTGGTGATTGACAAGATTTCTGAGTGACTCCACAATTCGCATCTTCACATTTTCCAATATAAACCTTTTCTACTTCTCTCCGATTATAACAACTTGCCATACCACCCGCCGAAAGCGTCTCCCTGGAAGATCTATATATTTGACCTGCACTTCGACATTGTTTGAATTCAAGTGCACAAAAAGATCCTCGCATTCCATCATTGCTAGTGCCATCGTCTAAGCAATAACCACCAGAGACATGTTTGCGTGCTGATTGTTGTTCTGTCATTTTTCATTTCAGCAGATTAGCATATCCTTTATTTATGCTTGAAAAATGAAATTCTTTAGGCATGGCAGTTTTTATTGCAACCCACGTGCTGCACACGAGTTTATGAAAACCATGTACTGTTCCTAATGTTCGATGGTTTGAGAACTATTTTGATGCTATTTGATTTGAAATTTATGAGACAAAAAGATATGTTGAAGGTCATAAGAAACCCATAGTAGAGCCAAACATATATTTAAGCGTATGTATGTAGTGATCATAATAAAGTTCAAATGATGAACAAAAAGACCTAAATCATCATAACTTTGATCGGGGACTCAAAGTTTCAATCGAGAATGAAAGAGAACGCAATGGAACACACCAGGAGACACAATGACCACAATGAGCTTTCACAAAGTAATGAAGATATTCAAACAGAAAATCCCGAAGAGCCAGAAGTAGACGAAGAAGGACTCTCTAAATCTGGGTATGATGTCGTGCTTTGTGGAACTAATCTAATTCATTCCATATTGGCTTCGGCATTGGCCTTGGCTGGTAAAAAAATATTACATTGTGATGGGGCAGATTATTATGGGGAGGTAGATGCCAGCATGGATTTGAAAAATCTTTTAGAATGGGCAGAAGTAGAACAGAAGAAAAAGTCAAGATCAATCTCAAACTGCAATCAAGGTTCTGATAGTGGCCAAGGTACAAAAGAAAATATTGATTGGGAAAGCGTTTCATTGAATGCAAATGGAAGTTGGGCTGGAGTCACGATACACTCCTATTCTTCTACACACAAAAGTAAGGATGACACCTGTTTAAATGAACTGACGAGAAATGTTCCTAAAAAGGTCGTAACACCATATGGGATTGGATCTATTATTGAAACAACGGATTCTATAAACAGCATTGCAATATCACTTGATGGATGGACATTAGCTGATGGGAAATCTCCAGTACTGTTCACAAAAACTAAATTTCCTCCTGATGAATCATCAAAATCTATATTGGATTATAAAAATGAAGCAATCTCATTATCTAGACGGTTTATCCTTGATTTAACAACTCAGGGACCACTTCTACTAGCCAATAGTAAAGCAGTATCGGGACTTTTGTCAAGCAATGTCGCCGATTATGTCGAATTCAAATCAGTTCAAGCTCTACATATTCTACTTCCGTCTAACCCGTCTTCCAAATCTAGAACTTCGATTCGTATGAAAAAGTCCTCCTCCGTTGCTTCACAAAAAAATGCTGATGAAAACAAGATTGATAAAGATTCAGATCCACTCTCTTTGCATAGAGTCCCATGTTCTAAAGGAGATGTCTTTCAAACCTCCTTATTATCTCCATTGGAAAAACGAAAGTTGATGAAATTTTTACAATTGATTTCTGATTATGGCATTTCAGAACAGGAGCAAAAATTACTACAAAAGTATCAAGAAGAACATCAACAAAACCCACCATCAGAAGGAGAATCAAAAACCATTAAAAAAGACATGGAGCAACAAATGCAAAATCTTGCTATTCAATCTTTAAATGAACGAAAGTTAAACCAGGGAAGAAGTCTTAAACGACCTCAAAATAAAACAATTTCCATAACATCATTGCAAGACCTCAAATCCATCATGAACTCTGAAGACAATGATTCAGATCAACCTCATTACTTCCATACATATCTCCAAAAAATACTTAAATTGTCTCCCCGACTTACAGATCTCATTCAATACTCTCTTGCCATGCAAGCTATTTCCACAAATAAACAAATAGGTGAAGATCCCTATCCCTGTAAACCCACCACGGTTCAAAAAGGGATAACAGCCTTGGTAGAACATTTACATTCATTGGGACGATTTGGGAAAACAGGATTTCTGATGCCATTATATGGTAGTGGAGAATTATCACAATCGTTTTGTCGTAGTGCGGCCGTTCACGGAGGTACCTATTTGTTACGACGATGTCCTAAGGAAATCGTCATGTCCAAGAATAAAGATTCCTTGGGAGTACGAATTTTAGGAGATCCAGAGTTTGATATGGAGCAGAGAGAAAAGGTTGTAAAAGCAAAGCATGTTGTGGTATCCACTGCGGCCATATCTACTAACTCTTGTGACGAAGAGGATATTGCATCAATATCTACCAGTAGAATTGTCAAAAGGATTAGTATTATTCATGGAGGATTTCCAAATTTACAGAAGGATTCCACTTCCCCTTCTCTAGGGGGGGAAGAAGATGGGAAAAGCATGATAGTTATCATACCACCAATGACTCCTCACATCGAAAATACGCATGCCATCCAAGGAGTTATATTGGATCATTCGGCAAATGTGTCTGCGCAAGGATATTCTGTCGTTTATCTTTGTACTACTGCAGAAAATCATGAGGTATCAAAAAATATGAGTGATGAAGTTTTGGTACGAGCCACGTCGTTATTGTTGTCCAAGGCGAACTCGAACCTTAAGGAAAACGAAACCAAACTTGAAGAAGTCCATCACGTTTGTTTCAGTGTAATGAATGAATTAAACTCAAACACTGAGCAACAAACCAAAGAGAAGCTTTCGTCACCTAATGTTCATAGGAGTAACCTTCCTTCTCAATCATTAACGGTTGAAAATGCTTTTGAGGAAGCCAAGCGTATATTTTTTTCTATTTGTGGAAACAATAAGAATAATGAAGAAAATCAGGAGGCACTGAAATTCTTACAAATATGCACAACATTACTAAAGATTCGAGAAGAACAAAGAAATGGAGGTTATGGAGATATGGATGAGGATGATGAAAAGATGGCTTTGGAGAGTGCTTTGAGTATGATTGATTCTGAAAAAGAGAAAACAGAAGCTTTCAATCCAAAGGATAATGAAGCAATGAAAATGCAACCCGAAATAGACAATAATTAAACCTTGAATTCCTGAACATGTCAAATACTTAGAGATAAGTAAAAATAAAAATGTTGTTTCCAAATATATTTAATCTTTACTTTCCAGATTTTGATCTGCGAGTATTACGTTTTTCAACTATTTTCCTTTGGATACGAGCTGTAACCTCTCTCTCAATCTTCTTACTTTCGTCATATGCGTTCATATTTCCCTTAGTTTGCCTATGCGGATCATTACCATACTCATCTCGTTGCTTCATTGCAATCTCAGCAGCTGCCTTTTGAGTTGCTGCATGTGTATCAGGGTTTTGAAACGAATTGTAAATAAATCTTCCAGGTACATATTGTACCCGATTTGTTTTCGAATTTTTTTTATCATTCTTGCCATTTTTTGTTTCTTCCTGTATCTTTATTTTTGGCACAATTTCGATAGAATGAATAATTTGATACATGGATGGTGGAGAAGATTTGTCCTGTTTGCTTTCACGATCCAACGGTAAAATGGGTTCCTCGTTGCGAGGTTTTCCCTGGACTAATTTGGACGTTACTTTAGTTTTCATATGCTTCTCAGCACTGAGTGTAGCATTAACAGACGAAATTTTAGAGGTTTTCGAAATCAAATGAATTCGAGGTAAAGGGATTCTTGCATTCGAATCAGACGTATCACAAGAGAGTTGAACAGTTACAACATCAAGTGTTTTAACACAAAAATTTCGCTTGGCCTCTGGAACGACTATTGATAGTGAGTTTTCTATGCTTCGTTCATCCTGTTGCTTGTTGTTATTATTTAGTTCGAGCCTTCCAGTTGAAAACTTTCGGTATTCTTTTACTGCTAAGAATGATGTGGAGGGAGGAGACCCGTCCTCAAGATTCAAGCCTAGAAGTCTAGGATCAATATGAATGGCTCCATCTTTGTCACCTAGAAAAATAGCTCCTTTCAGATCGAATTTTGGAACATATACTAAAAGACCATTTGACCTCAAATCAATGATAACAGCAGAGGTTATTTCTATGTTCTCTCTGAAATACAGTGACAGGAACAGTGATTGGCATTCCATTGATGCTATTTTTGACATTCGGTTTTGATGGTTTAGATTCATGCATATATTGCATACTTCGCTTGAGCCGTACGGAGTAATTAACAAGTTGTTACTCTCGCTAGCCGTCCTCTTTGGAGGTACGACTAGAACATCTTTTTGATTTGGACTTTCTGTGTCATCAAGTACGAGCCCTGTAGCATCTTCTATCAAGCTGTCTAGAAAATCGTCATCAATTTCATCATCGCTATCTTTATCAGCAGCGGTGGATTTTCTTCCTTCTCCCTTGAGCACAGAAATAGCGCTTGATTTAGGGATCACTATTTGCTCTTGTTTCTCTGACTTTCTAGGATCATCTTGATGTGAATGTTGTAATGGCTTCGAATTCAATCCTATTTCTCCAATTAGCACAGATGCCAACAAAAGCCGATGGACTACTACATCTGCATACCGCCTAATTGGACTAGTAAAGTGAGTGTATTTGTCTATTCCTAATCCATAATGTCTCCAACCTTCCATGGGAGCTTTCTCTGTGCAAACGTACTGAGCCTCAGACAGAACCCGTGTCGCTAAAGACTGGACATATGATGTTACATTTTTATCACTTTCAGTATTCTGTATTTTTTGCAATGATGATGCCAAACTTAGTTCTTTATTGGTGCTGATTTTTGTCTCATCAAGTGAAATACCACGGGTTTTCATCACTTCTTTCAACTTTGAAGTATCTTTATCCACTGTTTTATGTACACGGAGTAAACTGGATGTAGGAAAATATTCATGAATCTTTTCTGCAACACATTGATTAGCCATTATCATCATTTCGGCTATAGTATGATGAATTTCTTTATCTTCTTTTGGTGTAACCCGGACGGGATTTCCATTAGTATCTAATTCGAATTTTAGTTCTGGGGAAGAAGATGATAAATCGATAGCTCCTCCTATTGATTCGCGGGAATGTTTACGAAATCGAGCGAGATTTGTTAGGAGTTGAAGGGACTTCAGAAGTAAAGAGATTCGTTTGGGGGGCACTGGCGTTCCAGCAGTAAGAGGAGGAACCATTATAGGTGGACTTGGATCGGGCGGGATCAAGTGCAAAATTTTATGAGCTTGATCATATGTCATCGCTAATAATTTTACAGCAATGACGAAAATCAAATAAGAACTTGAGCATGATGACCCTATTGCAAAAAATAAATTGAAGCATTCTCTTAAAACTTACCCTGACAATTATGAATAATTGTTCTTCCCATCCATACAGATTTCTTTTTCCAATCTCTATCAAAAATCCATATGACTGAAACGGCAAGTCTATCTTTACCGCCTTGAAGAGAACATAAATCTAAGTCGCAAAAGATAGAAAGAATGAACAGGTTTCCTAAGATTTGATTTCATCAAAAATGAAGTAGTTCGAACGTTACAAACTCAACATACCAGAACTTAGTAAAGATGGCAACATGTCAAATCTACGATCTACTAGATAGAATGTTGTGCCCTTGGCTGCAGCTTCTCTATCCAATGCGCACCCCAGAGGAAGAAAATAACAAACATCAGCAATATGAACTCCTACCTCTATGTCTCCATTTTGAAGGACTAACGTCAGGGAGGTCAGGGATTATAAATGAACGGTTAAAATAGTTAGATATTGCATGAAGTGAAAGAGTGAAAAACATTCAACAGCCTTACCACGTGCATGCATAGTATCATCAATATCTTGGCATCCGGGGGGGTCTACACTATATATGTGAAGATCAGGGATATTCCTCAAATCTCTACGCACAGAAATTTCCTCGCATGGGACGGACCAATCTTCACCACTTTGGATATCTGGTAAAAATGTTAATGCACTCATACTAAATGGCTCCATATCCAATTCATTCTCGATAAGCAAAGAGGATATCTGCGTAATAAATATTCGATGAGCACTTAAAAATACGTCCAAAGTACGACATATTGCTGCATTTTAGTCAATCTATTAGCTCACCTCTGCTTCTAAATCTCCAACAGGACCAACCAAACGGAGCAGATGACCATTCGCATATGAATCTCCTTCATCCCATGAATCAATACGAATCAATATCCGATGATTTGCCCACTGTTGTCTATTTTTTCCAGATATACGTATTTTTGGATATCGAACATCCATTGGAGTAACTAATACCATATCACCTCCTCCTTGCAATGGATTTTTTATTTTACTTTCAGAAGAATCTTGTTGTTGCTGTTGAAAGGTTGCAACAATATCACGTCTACCTGATTCTTCGAAAATTGTAATAAACTTTGCGGTTGGAACAGGGGGTCTACTTTGCTCTTCTATTTCATCATTTCTATTGATATTCTCCGATGTGGTAGATGAAGATAATAATCGATATGCTCCAACAGGAGCGGGTTGCCATTCTGATCGAGGTAATGCTTTCACCACTATTGTATCACCTTGAAAAGCCCGAATATTGGAACTATCTTGCAAATAATATTTAATTTGAGAGAGAATCACGTAGGGTTCTCCTTTAAATCTTTTTGGTATAGATAATATGGCTTTTTGGAATGATTTATTCTGAAGGCCTTGCTGAATATCTGTTTCTGTAAAAAATTCTATTGCTTTCGAGAAGGGAGATGAAATTGATTGAGTGGGTGAATTCCGGAGTTTAAACTGTTCTTCACAATATTTAGAAATTTTCAGAAAATGTGCAAGTTGTATTGGTGTGAATATATTCCATCTTCTATGTAGCATCTGAAGGAGGTCGTTGATAGAAGATAATGTAAAACTCCTTAGAATGTCCTCTTCGTTGTGATCTTCTTTTTCTTCATCTGAAAGTAAAACAATGTATCTCTCATTTTCGTTCGAAACAGAATGCAATATACGCCCAGCTCGTTCCAAGGCATACTTGGAACGTGTCAAAGTTGTCATTTGACTGTACTCTAACATATCTATTTCATCTTCTTCTAATTTGTATGTCAAGTCATTCCATATCTCAACCATAGGTTTATTTTCAGTGGAGGAACAATGCGATAGCAAGAAAACATTGCTATTGTTTTGCATTTTATTATTCAAACTTTGACGTGCGCGGAGGAAAAGTTTCGCGATTCGATCTCGTTCATTCGAATTGGCAATTTCATTATGATGTGAATTACGAACATCCATTGCTTCAGCTGTACTTTCCAATAGGAGTAAAGTAATGGATACATCATTTATTGTGACCGAATGATTATGATCATAAAATATTTTTGATTCGTTGTTTTGGTTGTTTGATTGAATTGATTGCCAAAAAGAAACAAATTCCTCCCAAAATGTCAAATACTGGCGTAGAAATGAGGCATTTGGAAGGATAAACAATTCTGATATTTGCTGTTGATTGGAATAACGATGATGATTTTGGTGAATATCCTTCTGCCTAATTTCATGATAGTATCGTTCTCGGCAACGCAGTTTCTCTTTTAGGAAAAGACGATGTTGCCATGGTTGTTTTTGTTTGAGTTTGTTGGCGACATTCTGTTTCATTGCGTTTGATGATAAAATACTTAATGCTTGTGCTCTGTGATTCCCAACTTTTAACCCTAGCTAGGGTTAAAGCTATTTTTCAACACAACGATCAATATCTACTGCTGTGTCAACGTTAAAAGAAAAAGCACTAAGAACCTCACAAAGCAACTATAATCTTGCAACCTGAGAACAACGATCTTATGATGATAATAATATTAACCTAGCTAAGGAATATATGGTTTCATACCCTCGTTTCAACTTCAAAATAGGCATTGCGTTTAACATTTGTATTAGAATGATAGAGCAAAATCATTCGCAATCTATCAGATTTTACATAATCATGTCGTAAGTTAAATTCATTTACTCTTAATCTTTATTTCCAAATATTAGATGAGGCGAAAAATCTGGGCTTCATCTCAAATATTGAAACTATGCATTTAATCTGTGGGCAGAAAGGAATCATTTATTCTGCGTATTTCAGCCTTCATTTAACTTACAAAAACTTGTATTCTGGTGGAATGAAATGAAGGACATCATCAGCAAGTAGAACTGTTGGAAGAATCACAAGAGGCCTGTAAAAAAAGGTAGAGTATTACGAATATTTGAGACACTTTTTCTATTATGTGCCGAAAAGCAAAATTAAAAAATGAGCGAAAATTTAGTTATTGAAATTAATTTCTGCTTACCATGCCCACCTGTAGAAATGATAATAATTGAGAAATAAGTGAGAAAACTTTTCTTTTGATCGATTTTTCAAAAGTAATCAATATGAGTTTAGCTGTTGAAGTGCTAAATTGTGCTTACCAACTTAGCTCCACGTTTGTATTAGCTTGCATATCACCATCAGTCCACTTTACACTCCTTTGTGTTCCAGTGGGGATATCAAAAACTTCAGTTGTTTCTGGAGCATCGCTTCCAGAAAACATTGCGGTGGGTGTCTCAATATCAGCTTCTTTTTCATTTTCTTTGTTCATTGCTAAAGTCATGATACCGAATGTAGCAGGAGAAGGATTACCTTGAATAGTTCTTCTCCATGGAGTTGTAGATGTAGTTTGAAATGCGCGTGTCATTGAGACAATGCATGCAAGGAAAACTGCAATCGTGGACTTCATAGCGTATTAAATGGGGTTCAAGGTTTCTGAAATATGTATTTTAAGCCGAGAGATTTTAAGCGTTCAATAATAATGAATTCTCCGTTTTTATATCTTTTGCGTCGGAAGTTGAAGTTTGCACGATTTTGCTAAGAAACTTTGCGTATGTAGATTAACTATCTATTTTTTCAACTCCCATCATCTGTTGGTCTCCTCCATGTGTACGCAGATATAATGAGGGACAAAGTTTTCTTCTTTCCATGAATCTGTGCAAGCCTACTAG
>Ga0209092_10002390_pt1 | contig 17271 bp, 9 predicted proteins | sample FraStrMetagenome_FD_187446 | JGI IMG/M metagenome (GOLD analysis project Ga0209092, IMG submission 187446) | Marine eukaryotic phytoplankton communities from Arctic Ocean - Fram Strait ARC3M Metagenome (SPAdes) (version 2) | ecosystem: Environmental > Aquatic > Marine > Oceanic | place: Fram...
ATGTCCTTCAAAATAGCAATACGTTGATGATTCCATTTAATATCTTCCGCCTTCTTATCAATCATTTCCTTTTGCAATCTCCAAATTTCTTTCTTTACATAAAAAATGCGTTTTTCTTTCCATACAGTAATAAATTCTGGAATCCTTGGATCAGGAAAGATCGTATCTACAATGGACTCTTTGATATTAAATGCCGTCTTGGAAGAAACTTTATAAATATCGGCAAGTAAGTCATAAGCTAGATTGGATGTATAAGTGACAGAATCTTTGAACTCAATTGCTAGTTCGGACGCGAATTCCATCATGGACAAAGGTTGTACATCTACCATCTGTTGTAAGATGGATATGCGCTGTTTAATCCAATCCAACAAATCCTCTGTCATGTCTTTTTCCAGCATGTTCTGTAGACGTAAAATTTCCTTTTTTAACATATCTTCCTCTCTGTCCTTCCATTTCATAATGTATCGTATCGCTTTTTCACTGCAAATATCTTCCAAATTCTTTTTATTGGGATTGCATACAGCCTGTAAGTTTTCTATGACAAAAGTATTCATAACTTCTAACCCACGACCACCAGTATAAGTTTCCCTAACTCCATCCTTATAATAATAAATAGTGGGATATCCAGTAACATCATTTGCCTCACAGAGTTCCTGTTCTTTGGAACAGTCTACGTCAGCGATAAAGACGGAAGCGCAGGAAATATCGGATAATTCATCCCATGCCTTTTTCATGTTTCGACAGTGGCCACACCATGGTTGATGAAATTTCACCATACCATTTTGGCCTCATGAATAGATCAAGAACATCATTTTTAATCAGTTATTTGAAATGTTGTGTAAGAATAGTTAGAGTCAAAAACACTGATCTCACCTGATTCGATTGTTTCTTTAAAGTTATAAGAATTGAGAAGCTTTGTGGAAGAGACTGGGCTAACTATCATAACCCCTAAGGCCAAAGAGACCTTATTGAAAAAAGATTTCATTTTGTTAATGTGAATTTGATTACTTCTCAACTTGTGGTCTTGTCTGGTGATCCTCAATTTAGATTGAATTCGACTGCGATTATAATAATCTTTGTATGGTAGTCGATCTTTTTTAATTGTGAACTTAATGTTGAGTTGAACTCCTCTTTTGACTCACTTCGTCAGTTTTGCTCTTTTTTCATGTATCTTTTAATTAATAAATTCAAATAGATCTGTCGTAGAATGAGGAAGTAGCACACGCGTCCTGAAAATACGTTACTATATTTATTCCAGGAATCAACGTGAAATAGTATGGAGGAAACGAATGATAAAATTCATGGCGTATCTTCTAATGTGTTCCAAAAGTCGTATAATACTGAACAACTATTTTTTGATTTTTTGATTTTTGTCATTTTCTAGTAATTTTCGTCAGAATTTTAAGTATAAGAATGTATCATACACTTTTTGCGTAGATTATCTGATGGGTATGAATCAGAAGTGCATGATGATAAAAATAAGCCATTGGTGGTAGATTGATGGGCAACATTCGAGAACACAATTTGAAAGCTGCAAGAAAAAAAAACAACAACAGCAATAAATTTCAATTCTTTCCAATTGAAACAGATCAAGGATGGGAGTACCAAAATTCTTTCGCTGGTTGTCGGAACGATATCCTAAAATAAATCAACCTATAAGCTGTGACCCAAACCCAAAAACCAGGGAAAAATATTTCAAAGAAGATGATACTCCAATCGATTTTGTAAACGAAGTGAATCAAGCTCAAATTCAAGGACAGAACTCAGACGTGATTGATCCATCTATACCTGAATTTGATCGCCTATATATAGACATGAATGGAATCATACATGGATGTTCACACAATAATTCAGACCAACAACAAACTCTTTCTTCAGGTTCAGATGATGCAGTGCAGATTAAGCAAAAAGAGCCTATCACTGAAGAAGAAATCTTTGCAAATATTTCTTATTATTTAGATCGCGTCATCTCTGATATCGCCAGACCGAAGGAATTGGTCTACATGGCCGTTGACGGAGTTGCACCTCGTGCTAAAATGAATCAGCAACGATCACGTCGTTTTAGAAGTGGAAAAGAAAGTGAGATTGCAGAAATTCAAAGGAAAAAATTGGAAAAAGAAAGGATGCAGGCGTTGGATATGGAGTTGGAGATGGATCGAAATGAACAAAATGAAGAAGATAGATTGATTCAAGAACAGTTGGGTTGGTATGATGATGAATTTAATGATGATGTCAGCACTGGTGATGCAAAAAAGGATCTACAAAAAGGTCCTGTGTCACTTGAAATGAAAGGTGATGATCTTGTCACAACATCCACTGGAGGTTTTGCAGGAACGATTAGAACTGGTAAATTGAAGAAAAATCATGAAGAGCTTCATGAAGAACAAGCTACGGAATACACAAATATACTTGCTGATCTTGGTAGTAAAAAAAGTGCAACCAAAGACTCTGGTGAAGAGAGTGCTGATAGGGAAAAAAAAGGTCGACCCTTTCATCACAATTCTATCACTCCAGGTACTCCATTTTTAGACCGTTGCTCCAATCACATCCAAAATTTTATTCGACATAAACTCACATCTGGGGACCCAGCATGGAAGGATTTAAAGATCATTTTCTCTGGTCCTCATGTTCCAGGTGAAGGAGAGCACAAGATTATGGACTTTATACGCAAAGAGCAGCACTTAGAAGGAAAAAATTCAAAGTCACAAAGAAAGAGACATTGCCTTATGGGACAAGATGGGGATTTAATCATGTTAGGTTTAGCTACGCATGAGCTCAATTTTTGCCTCCTTCGAGAAAAAGTGCACTTTGGTCAACAGAACAATGTTCCTCCTATTGCTGAAAGTAATGCATCTATGAATACCACACAAAGCTCAATTCGTCAATATACTGATAACTCCAATTTTCAACTTCTTCACATGAATGTACTACGAGATTATCTCGCATATGAATTCGAAACGAGTGATGTCGTTCCTACTTCACCTTTTGATCTAGAACCAACCATCGATGATTTCGTCTTCATGACCTTCTTCGTTGGTAATGACTTTTTGCCTCATATGCCTGCATTAGATATTGGTGATGGAGCTTTTGATTTACTTTTTCAGAAATATAAAAAACATCGTGCAAAATGGGTAAATGAAGGGAGAAACACAAAGAAGAAAAAGAAGAATCAAAAGGCAAGTAAAAAGATATCAGATTATCCGTATTTTACAAGATCTGGGGAAATTGTGAATGGGGGACGTTTAGAAAAATACTTAATGGATGTCGGTGGTCATGAAGATCCTTACTACGAATGGAAGAAAAGTAGAGAGGATAGAGCTTATGAAAATATCAGAAATGCAGATATCAAATATGGTAAGTCTTTAATTTGAATTCTTTTTCATTGAATTGTTGTATTCATTCCTTGAGGAGTAATGATTAATTTTCAATGGATGTTTCATTTTATCTTGATAGGAAGAGAATTTTCAGTACCTTCGAAAGAAGAGCGTGAACTCTTAGAAAGTAAAAATAGACTGAAATACAAAAGCATGCTTGAAGATATCGCAATCAATTCCGCGAATGATATAGATAATGGTGAAAAGAATAAGCCTGTTTTATCATCAAAGTCTCTTCCAAGCATAACGTTTATTCCTGAAGCTGAAGAGGAAGATGAAGATGGATTATTGTCTCGATTTTCTAGTCTTATAAGTAACTCCCTTTCGCCAACGTCACAGAAAAAGGAAGATGAACACACAGGGCAATTTCTTGTTGATGATTCTGACATGACAGATCTGAAAGGAAGGTATTATTCCGATAAATTCAATTTTTCGCCTCTCGATAATGACAAGCACCAAGCTTTACGGAAGGCATACATTGAAGGTCTTATGTGGAATCTGAAATACTATTACCATGGATGTATTTCATGGGACTGGTATTATCCATATCACTATGGTCCAATGCTCAGTGATCTAAAAGGCATTCCTTCCATACTAAAAAGTGTGAAATTTGATTTAGGAAAACCTTTCCATCCATTTGAGCAGCTATTGGCATGTATGCCTCCCAATGCTTCACATGCACTTCCTAAACCCTATCGATTCTTAATGACTGATAAAGAAATGTCTCCAATAGTTGATTATTACCCTGAGGACTTTGATGTGGATATGAACGGAAAACATACTCCATGGGAAGCGGTTGTATTACTGCCATTTATTGATGCCACAAAGCTCATGACCACAGTTGAAAAATTGGTAGACAAGGATTTGCTTACAGAAGATGAAAAAAGAAGAAATAAGTTTGGGAAAGCCTTGATGATGTCCGTGGAAAGAAAGAACGATCTACCAAAACTCAAAGAAGATGTGTATGATGAAATATCTTCAAATCAGTTTCCATTTCAAATCCCAAAATACTTGAATCCTGACGAAGAAGATGAATATGCACCAATTGATAATTTACTTCCAGGATTTACTACTCTTCGATCCGTCCCAATTTCGGCATTAGAACGAAAGAAGTTGCAGATCAATGTCTTCGGAACAAGAAGTCGATATAAGACGGGTGTATTAAATATGGAAACCCTTTCATATTCAACACTCCCACCATTGCAGATGCTGGGGAAAAAATTTATTGGTACAACAATTTTTTATCAATATCCATATTTTCGAGAAGGTTTTGTGACATCTCTTTCTGATTCAACTGGCAGCATTCGCGGAATTGGAGAATATAACTCTTGGGAAAGCGAAAGAGAAGTAGCTGATTATAAAGATACCTCTGACCGGTTATACCGAGAATATGAATTTGGTGATAGCACTGTTGGAAGTGGAGGTTGGCACCTTCCAACTGAACAGTTCGATGGGCTTGGAGACGAAAGGAATATCAACAGGAAAAATGAAAAAATCATCATTACTCTCCGTCCACTCATTGGTCTTGAGCAATTAGAAAGTGGAGAAATTGTCAAGGTGTATGACAAGAATGAAACGCAAGTTCCATTTATTGCTGCATTATGGAACCCTCATCGATCAGATCCCAGACTATTTGGTATACGTGCAAAATTAGAAAGGGACCCCTATTCATCGGCATTGAGGAAATATCAGAATAGAGAGAGACGAAATACTAGCAGTAGTAGCGATAAATTGAAATCACCACAGCTTCCCTTGGGTTTCGGTACCCCATTATCAAATTTAAAAGCTTCACAAGGCAACCCATCTTTGGGTCTACCACCATTGAGTAATAAAACTATCACAAAATCTTACACGACTTTTTCCAGGTCAGTACACATACCTGATCCATGGTTTCAATCTTTTGCTACACGATCACAAAGTTTTGATACAATGAATGTTCGTTCAAGTAATGTATTTCGCAAAAGTCTAGAAAAGAGGTCATATTTAAGTCAGCAGCACTTAGAGGTCAGAAAGCAAAGAAATTTATCTTATCACTCCACAGCTCTGAAATTACATAAAACTGGTCTTGGAAGAGCTGCTGTTTGTTTGATGGTCGCCTCTACGATTCTTGGTGGTAATAGCCATAGCTTCATTCCCTGCGCAGAAGCAAAATTACATTCAGATATAAATGTATTGCAATCCTCCAAGTTCGTGAATGCACCATTCAATGATATAGTCTCGTCGCTGCATAAAGCACTTTCAGTACGCTGTGGTGATTCAAATCTAGATCACCATGACAGTAATGAGCGTGATACCCGTATTGATGATATGTCTTCACCTCCACCGCTGGAGTTTGCACATGGAACTACAACCTTATCGTTCATTTTTCAAGGAGGTATCATAGCAGCTGTAGACTCACGTGCAAGTATGGGGAATTTTGTTGGTTCCAAAACGACTCAAAAAGTGTTACCCATAACCAAGTAAGTATTAAGTTTTCACATGGAAATTGGGATAGGAAAGAAAAGATTTTGATAACCTCTATTATTTATCATTTTTTTAGGCATATTTTAGGAACAATGGCTGGTGGAGCTGCGGATTGTTCTTTTTGGATCAGGAAACTTCAATCTTATGCAAACTTGCATTCCCTTGCAACTAACCATTCTATAAGTATAGCCAGAGTAAGTATCATTCCACTATTGTAGCCATTTTATAAAGTCTCTTCTTAATGCTCATCATTTATTTTACATATTATAGGCATCTCGTTTGTTATCGGATTTCTTATATCAAAATCGACAATTAGATCTATCAGTAGGAACAATGATAATGGGATTTGACGCACGAGGTGCGTCTATATATTATGTTGATAATACCGGGTTAAGGATAGGAGGAGACCTCTTTTCAGTGGGATCTGGTTCAACATTTGCCTTGGGTATTCTGGATACTGTAAACAGAGAGGAAAGATGGGAAATGACTGAAAAAGAGGCAATAGAGCTCGGAATAAGGGCTATTCGTCATGCTACGTTTCGAGATGCATTCAGTGGTGGTTACATTGGTGTATATTTAATAACGAAGAAAAATGGTTGGAAGAAGGTCTTTAGCGAAGATTTGGCGTTAATGTCTGGACGATCGTAATTTAAGAAAAATGATGAACGTACAGTTTCAGGATGAAAGAGCCACAGTTTTCGTTCTTATGAGAAAATACAGGACGCATAACATCGGAAAGTTTGCACGAATTTTCGATTAAAGTGCTAATAATATTTAAATTTCGGGCTCCGACCAGATTCTTTTAGCGAGAACATCATCACCTACTTTTGCTTCTTTATCTACCTCATTAGACTGAATTATTGTATGATATATTGAGGAATGTCCACATTCTTTGCATATTGATGGTTTCAAAGCATGTGCTTGGAAACCTTGAAGCATGGTTTATGAAACAATAGAGAATTAGAATTGGAGGAAAAATGTCAATTTATACATCTTTGCTTAGAATTTACCTGGGCATTTAGGTTCAAGAGTACAGAGACGCTTACTGGTGAGAAATTTGATATCTTGTAATTGTTGTTGCTTTTTTATTTCGTTCTCCTCTCTTTGGCAGAGTTTTTTTTTTCGCGTCGCAGTTTCTTGTCTACTTTTTGAGTCTTGCTGTTTTTTCTTTTGCGTGAGTTGTTGAGCCTTTGCTTCTGTAGGACCTTCATAAGAATAAGTCGCAACAACAGTGAATTCTTTCCCACATGCGATCGATCGTGGTAACCCTCTACCTATCCTATTAACAATGACACCAAAAGATGAACAAACGCCAGGCTGAGGTGTAAATGACATCCCTTTTTCTTCTATTAGGCGACCTAAACATCCATTTACATTTGATCCCCATGTATAGAGCTCGCCGCTAGAAGTGATTGCAGCATTATGGAAGGCCCCACAATTGATTACCCGTACAAAAATTTGGTTATTACAAAAATCTCCCATCAAGGCTGGTTTCAAAGATTTCTGAAAAAATAATGATTTTTCATTCATTATGAAATGGTAGAATTAGGTGAAGTACTTCAAGTGTATTTACAGTTCCCTGACAATAAAAACTCACTGTAATATTGTTTTGGCCAAGTTGCCCATGCAAGCCAGACCCCTTTTTGTTTTAAAAATATTTTAAAGCATATATGAGTAACACAAAAAGATACTTTCAATGATACATATGACCAAACCACTCACCCAAGTATATACCCAACCTGAATCTTTCAATGGCGGGATTTGAACAATACAAGCACTATGCCATGTACCAGCAGAAATTTCAAATACATTCCAAGAATCTAGTAACACGATTGCTTCCGGAGAAAATCTATTGGAATGATCACCATGTCCAAGTCTGCCTCCGTCACCTGATCCCCACGAAAATACTCTAGAAGTGCCTCTTGCAATAACATGTTCTGTTCCGCAAGAAATCTGCTTCATGTATTGTGAGGAAGGAAGTTTTTTTACCAATGCTGGCGCAGGAAAAAAAAATTTCTCACTATTTGGAACACCAATTCTCTCTGTAATACCAATACCAAGCCTTCCAGAGGCACCATGTCCCCAAGAATAAACTTCTCCTTTAACGGTTAACGCACAAGTATGTTTATCCCCAGCAACAACATCTTTTATTATATCCTGTTTGCGAAAGCTGTTCATTAAAATAGGCTCAAGATGAGAAGTTGTGGACCCTAAACCTAGCTCTCCAAATTTTCCATTTCCCCAAATGAAGCAGTCCCCACCTTCACTTAATGCACATACATGTTTAGACCCAACGGTGGTCTTGACAATTTCTTCTCCATCTAAATTTTCAAGCTTATGTGGCTTATGGAATGGAATATCATTCTCTTCAACTTTTAAGCCAGATGGACCTACCCCTGCTCCTCCCCATGTGTAAACAATATTATCTTCTGTGACTGCAAAGGTAATGTTATTGCCACATGCAACATGGTTAATTTTTAAGCCTCTAGTTGAAGGGATAACTGTAAAAGATTTCCTATGATCTAGGTCTTCTAATCCAAGCTGACCATCCTGATTTGAACCAACGACATATACAGCACCACTTTCTTCCAAATCAGCAACCATACGGTGTTTCCTTTCTAATTCCTCAGCATATGCTATTCCTTGTAACCTTTCATCTTCGAGCGAAATCAAAAGTTTTTCTATAAGTTGTTTTTTGTTTCCAAGTATGGGTTCATTTCGTGCCAATAAATGTTTTTTCAACTTAGTTCTGGATAAGCGGTATATGTCTTGACATTTCAAAAATGAGTAAGAGCCCCAATGTACTGATTCATCGACGACTTTGATCAATTCAAGAAACTTCATTTTTTCTATTCATCGCAACATTTTTGATCTGATAGTAAAATAAATATAATGAATGCAGTTTCAATTGCCATGTTAAAGGCATACTTTGTTATTCTTCTTCTTTATACTATCCATAGTTTCAATTCGACTCAATTTCAAAAAAATTGAATTTCCTTTCAGATTGGGATATTCCTTAATTTGCGTGAAAGCTCTATTGCTTCAAATTAAATTTCTAAAAAAAGTTTTTTCAAACATTGCTTGCATGCAAAAGCTAGAATACTGAAATCCATTCATCAAACTCTTGGCCCTGTGTGGGTTTGGAATGAAAATATGCAAAAAGAATCACTGACAAAGCTGACATAAATATACTACTTTTTCGTGAAAAGTAAAAATACACATGTAAGAAATCTGAAGTAGCTGTAATGCATCATAATCACTATAGCTTCTAATCAAGATTATTCCATGCAAAGAAAAATCTTATTTTTTGATTTATTTCATCTTTGCTTTATTACCCCACAGTGAATATAGAAGAAACAAAAAAATAAAGTATGAATATTGACAAGACAAATATTGACAAGACACGCCTTTACAATAAATTCTTTTAAATACAATCCCCGATCACATGAGAAACAAATGCTGCATCAAAATCCGGATCCGTATTTTCAATTTGTATTCCATCAACAATTACATTGTAGTCCCCAATACCATATTCACAACATAATCCATCGCTAAATTCATCATATAGAGTAAACGTATAGCATTGCCCCCTTCTTAAACATCCATGCTCACTGAAAGTCTCAGTGGAAAGAAACGGCCCACCAGAATTTAAAATCTCGTTAGAAGAATCTTTAATATCCCAACTTGTTTCGGAATAAAAATTATCAGTACTAATAAAGACTTCATAAAAAAATTCATCTGGATCTGGTAGACATGTTGAGTAATCTAGTGTGCAGTCTTTTCTACAAACAGGCCTTCCATTTCTGCAACTGCTACTCGCACATGACGCATCACCAAAATCATCATTGTCACATTCTTCAAATTGTCCCTTAATCCCATCACCACAAATATCGTCTGTAACGTCGTATCCACAGCCAACATATATATTTTTGATAATCTTCATATCCTGGCTTGAATATCCAAAGTTTTCAGCAGCTTGTACAACTGCCTTTGTGGCATCTAATTGGTTGGAGAAAAAGTTGGTCATTGACATCCCCACCAATACAATCTTATCTGTCTTTTCTTTCCCGATTGCTTCGAAGATTCTCATGTTGCAACTTGCCCATATTTGACCATCAGTGTGAGGATTGCCTTTCAAACCATCAGTATATTTTGCTGTGGAAGCAGTGGTCCGTCCAGACCAAAATTCATTATGTCCTGTGGAAACGAAGCATTATTTGTGAGCATATGAAATGTCGAGTTCAAAAATAAAAGATTGAGTTTTCTTCAAGCTTACCATCCCATCGCATTAACCACTGTATTTTAGGATTATCACGAGAGAGATGCTTTAAAGCTGATTCCCGGCCATATGATGCTGCAATATAATCGCTAAAACCCTAAGAAGACAAGAGATCATGCGGATAAAGAGAAAACAAGTCAAATTCACATTCACGTGTGTAAACAAGTTGTTTGACTCTCTTTTGTGAACTTACCTCTGATAGTCCCTCTGTTATTGATAAGCCACCTTGTGTCAACCAATCATGGATACCATGCCCTAACTCATGAACAATGACTGAAGCGTCTTCTCCATCGTCAACATTACCTTCACCGTAAGCGAGTTCTTGAGTAATCATAACATAATGAGAATTATCGTCTCCCGAAAAACCATGTGGATCAACACGAATTGGTCCATCATACCTGTAAGGACGGCATGGGATGGAGAGATCAACATTGATATAACGCATGATTTTGTCAACGTGATAATAGCAGTTCACAGCTTCAAATCCGTCATCGTCTCGAGAAAAATAAAAATCAGGAGATGGTTGTTTAAAAAGACCTTTCTTTGGAAACTCCGTATCGACAATTTCTACCCAAGGGCCCTTCAAATAATACTGATTGCCATCAAATGTAATTTCTTCAAGTGCTACATCGATAAGTTGTGCTTGAAGTTGTGGACTGTTTTTATCTCCATCATCAATGAATCCTCTATCGCCATAGTTCGCATCTGAAGTTGCTATAGGATCTGGATCAAAAACGTAACCTCGTGCAGTTGCGACATTTGGACTTTTGGACGGAGCGAAAGAATTTGATGGTTCAAAAGATGTAGTTGGAGCACTTGTTGGTTTTCTTGACGGCACAGTAGATGGCATAATTGAGCCGGTTGGCATTGCTGACGGCATACTTGTTGTATCAAACAGGTCATATGCATAGAGAAACATAGATTTGATTATCTGAATGATGAGACCCTTAACAATTTCCTTCCAGGAGTTTAATCTCGATATAAATCCTTGACTTTCTTGAGTTTTTCTTTGCCTTGTCACTGTTTTATGTACAAATCTAAGCGATTGGGATTGAGTAGGCGCTTTCGATGTATCCTGTGATTCCATATGAGTCTGATCGTTTTTTTCTTTTTGTTCCTGTTCATATCCACGCTTTGTAAATCTCCCAAATCTCTTCCTTTTTTGAAGAAATTTTCCAGTTTTTGCATCCATCAATATTTCCATTTCTTCTTTGTAGTCTCTTTGAATTGCATTCAATTTCCATACCAACAATGATGGACCTTTCTTTTGATAAACTACGCTTAATTCTGCATCTTTGTATGTCAAATCGTCGCTCATTTTGTTTTGTGCTTGTCCAATAACTTCTTTCGCGTTAAAGTTTGGTGAAACATCGTTTGATTCTAATTGAATTCCATTTTTATAAGTACTCGTCACAAAGGTTATTTGCTTTTTTGTATTGTATGTAACAACTAAGTCGGACTCGTAGACTGGTACACCTTTGTATACTTGATGATAGCGAACTGTTCCACCTGCTTGTGTACTTAATACTTTATAATGATGGAGATCACTTAGATCGTAATCGCTATCCAAGCCCAATAATTCTCTATTGTGAACTATGAAATGATCCGTTATGGATTTGGGCGAGTCTCCATGTGACTGATAGTTTAAGTTATAAAACGCAGTAGGGAAACCAGTTTCAGGATCATATCGAACTTTTCCTTTCCGCAAAATTGATTTCGGAGCCTCATTGTTAATGAGTTCATAGTTCTTTGTAATCTCATCTTTCAATCCATAAACCGTATTGCAAAGAAGTAAAATCCCTAAAATTAACATCTGTAACATTCTAATAGAATGCGATTGACCCATTATTTTGCAGATGTAACTTGTTTTAAAATCTTCCACCCCTTCAGCATATGTCCCAAAAAGGTCGAGGTATCGGATTCAATCTGGTCTCCTTTTTCTCCAGTGAGTCGTGAGAGTTCTACTAAGAATGAATTAGGAAATAAATTGTCAAGAGAAGGAAGTTATATGAATAAAATATACAACAGAAATCATTTTGAGAAGGTTCTTAATTAGACCTTAGACTGAATGTTTATACAAAAAAAAATGTGTCACAAGGAAAATAAATAGGGACAGGAATTGGTGCAATTAGAGTCCAAACAAGGAAAAATTGAAGTAAATCAAACCGAAATATTTAAATAGAGAGCGTTGTTGAATAAATGCATCATTTGTTTAGAGACTTTTACTGCAGATATTCAAACTATATAGACTGATCAGCTTTGTTTGCACAAGAATGAAATCTCTTTATCTGTAAGTATACTCTTAGTATAATGATATTAAAATTTATGTTGCATATGTTTAAAATCTGTATCTACTTTTTAAGTATTTCTACAATATGTCACACCAGCAAAGACCAACGTTCAATCAATATGTTCCAACTTTCATAATGATGAAAATAAAAAAAACTAAGTGGAAGCAGCTTGAATCTGATAACTTCTCTAAAAATAGAAAACCTCATATTTTTAGAATTCTAACTACAATTCCACAATGAACACAAACAGGAGTTCCCTGAATATAGAAAAGCTCTCTGACAAAAGCGCTATAAGTAAGATTTTGTGATAGTTTGGAATATACATTTGATCTTTAAAATTAGATTGCACGCAGTCCTTATCTTTACTTCCACATTCTCAACACTAAGTTTACACTTTCCTCACCCAATATATTTACCGTCTATATCAAGTTATTTCTTTTTATGTTTATGAAACACGACTTCCCAATCGGACATTTATTTGGAATGCATGACACAATATTTCAACGAAAAATGGATTCGAGAGATTGTGATAGATTATTGAAAAAAGCAGAAAAAACTACCGAATTCCCAAGGCATGACATGGCTTCGGAATATCTTATCACAAATAATACATATGATGTCACAGATTGAAATATTTTCCAAAGAAAGAATCGAGAAGATTCAAACTCATGTAGAGCGTCTAAGTTCTGAACGCTCCAAAAATAAATTGCGCTTAATTTTTGTCTCTGGAGCTACTTTGAACTAAATCCCTCATGTAATTTTTCGATGAGTTATGTTTCATGAATTCTAAGCGAATTTACATGTTGAGATTAATTTATCTTGGAATTTTTTATGCACACATTAACAGAACGGTTGAACTGATTGATCTTGTTGAAACGCTCAGAAAGTAAAAACAAAGAAAAACGTTCTACAGACTGTGCGGGAATATTGCTTTTCAATCTTCGAAAGCGCTCCGATCGCAGTAACAATCATAAGTAGGAAGGTTTAAACATTTTTCACCTTTACTTATTTTGATGTGCGCATATTGGTACAATGAAAAAATATTCAATGCCTATGAGCTTTCTCATCAGTTCTGAATGCTCTTCTATAACTCATTTGTTGTTGATAAGCTTCTTTTGTTAATTTCAGGTATATTCATTAACAATATGCGTTGTAAAATCCCTGCTTCTAATTATTATATCTTTCCGTCTGAATGACAACTTTCTGAAGTATAATAAATTAGCCTATTTAAAGATCATACTTTTTTGCGCGAAAATATTACTCATCCAAGAAACATATAATAAATAAATTGCGGGACTTTTTCGATCTCTTTCTTCAATTTTTAAGAATTACCGTACCTCACGAAAAATATCGTATGGTCCATTCCTTTAGTGAGTTGCAAATATATGTTCTGTCAATTTTACACATATAGTGTGTCTGTTTGTTTTCTTCCAAGTCTTGTTTGAAAATCGATTGCGTAGAAGATGCTAAAGATCTTCATAAAAAGCGATCGAAATATCGCACAAACGCAATTGATTTCTGTTAATGCATACTTACGTCCGTCAGTACCATATAAAATATACGTAGTAGTAGGATCTATTTTACATGTGTTGAATATGGTGCGATAAAGAAGAATTATCTCTAATCATATACCTAATTATATTTTCGATTTCCCACGACCTCATAATAAATAAGATTCTTCCTTCGAAAAAATTCTCAATAAGCTTTAAATAATCAAAAACTATAATAAAGAGTGAATCGAGGATGAAACTCCTAGTCGAATAAAAATGCTTTGGTTTTATCCTCTTTCATAGACGTCCTGCCAACGCAATCTAAGAAATTACTTAGAGATTTCATGTGAGACGGGCAGGCTTTCATTTTCTCTCATTACATTAATCAACTGACTTTCTTTTTAAATAGACAGGTTTTAGCTAAAGTACGAACTACTTCATTTATATTTAAGTGACGACTATACTGGTATTATCTGGACTCCTATGAATGCACGTACGACTTATAAAACGTTTCAAGTCTTACAGATTTATCTCTCTAGAAATAAGCGCCAACCGTGCTTCGAAGTATAATTTAAACTCTTGATTACAACTTCCACGAAATTCGCTTATCGTAAGTCTAACAAAAAGACCGAAAAGACTAAACACAAGACCTTCTACATTTGTCTATAATCAATAAACTTTTCTTCAAAGCATATTTAGTCGTTTTCTTCAAATTGCCTATAAAATGGCGCTTGGATTCATAAAAAGTCCCTCCATGTCGACAAATTCCAGTAAGGCTTCTTCATCACGATCTAAATCTTCTAGGTCTAAATCTTCAAATAAGAGTCTTTTGAGCGCATTCAATAGAAGCAGAAAATCTAGCAATAAAGAAAATGCGTCTAATTCAAACTCTAGACCAGCCAATGGCCCTCTTCATGGACAAAGTATGCCTTTGCCCAGAATACCAATATCGTCCAATTCTCGAAACAGATCTCGCAAGGTGCGAAACACTCAGTCACAGCAACAAAGCGTCACCAGTTCAATATCAAATTCTTCTACACAAGTATCAAGTATGTCCAAAACTACCCAAACAAAGGAGAAGCAAGTGAAACGATGTATAGATAGTAAGTTTTTTTATTTTTTCGAACTCGTGAATGAAACCCGTCAAAATTTTTAGACCTGCTGATACTTACCGAAATGCCTATTTTTTGAATTGTAGATTTGACAAAAGCAAGAAGCCATGATGCTAGAATTGGTGCAATTACCAATGCCTGCGTTGAATTTGATCATTGGAACGAAGCATTGCATGTGACAGAATTAAAGCTAGGTTCAGCACATGCTCTCTGCCAAGTATTATCGATGACAGAAGACGATGATGAAATAAGAATGATCTGCGCTGCAATTGAAATGGTATTTCGTGCATCTCAAGAAGCAGTTCATGAATCATTTCATCAAGTAGGAAATGCACTAGTTCCTTTGTTACTTCGACTTTTGGATAGATGCGAAGCAGGTAATATGAGGAATGCCGACGTTAGTATTATGAATATATCAAAAGTTCTGTTGTATTTTTCACGGATACAAGAAGTTCGTGTTCCTCTTTCGAGACAATTTGGTTTATTAGATGTTGTAGTTCGAGTTTCGACGTCTTTGTTGAACGAAGATTCAAGGATTACGAGACTGAGAATCCTTGCAAACCTAGCAAATTCAAGTGAAAATAAATCAATCATGGTCAATCATCCAGACTTATTAGATTCTCTTCTTAGAATCGCCAACTTAGATCCATCAAATAGAGCAAGGGAATATGCGGCAGCAACACTTATGGATCTAACCAGTTCATCATCTAATCAAGTGGAAATGGCTAAAAATGATAAATTGATTGCAGTACTCATCAAATTGTCTTTATTTTTTGATGACGAAACTGAGGAGACAAGAGAATTTGCAATTACTGCATTACAAAATTTAGCTTTCGCAAAAGAAAATAGAAAAAGGTTGATTTCATTTGGAGGTGGAATGGTCATTGAGACATTGAAAAAGAATTTAGTCAGTAATCCAATATACAAAGCAAGACGAAGAGCAGCAGGCACCCTTACCAACTTGGCTACTGAAGAGACAGCAGAAGAACTAGGCACTCATCCAGGTCTATTACAGGCTTTAGCAATTGTATCTAAGAAAGATGGTAATACCGAAGTCAGAGATAGAGCATCCCTAGCTCTAACCAAAATGTCGAATAACTTAACCACCAACATGAGTTGCCATGCGTCACTCCTAGATGCATTAGTTCTATCAGCATCAGATTCAAACATATCTAGTTTTGCGTTGGTCATGAGGTCAAAAACGAAAAATCCTGAAAATAAATTATGCATTGCGAAACACAAAGGAGTACTTGAGACTTTATCTAGGGTTTGCATAAGCAAATTATCTAGTCCTAAAGACAGAGAAAATGCAATGAAGTCTATTATGCATCTTGCTCATAATGAAACTAATAGAAAGGCGATGGCAACAAAAATAATTCTCGATGCTGCGACTTTATGTGCAGGCTTAGTTGGTTTCGAACACGAAAATACACGTGACTCTGCAGTAATAACTTTAGAACGTCTTGGTACTGAAGTATCTAATAGAAAGGCTATGGCATGTCACGAAGGACTTATTACTGTAATAGCAAAAGCAACTGAACGTGAAGCTCATTCAGAGCGCAAAGGTATTGATCCACAGGCCGAACGTTTAGCAAAGGCTCTTCTTATGAGCCTTTTGCTTGCGTTATAGGAGAAATTATCAAAAGAATCAATATGTATCTCTGCATTACTTCAGTTTTACGATTCGACTTTAGTGAAAGATAGTTCATTAACTTTTGAATATAAAACAATTTCTTTGACAAATTTTGCTCTTTCATAGTGTTATTTCATTTGAATTTTGAGAAGTTTTTCGTGGATGTCATAAATTGAATAAAAATTTTAATAAATCATGGCTCAATATATTCATTGAAGCATCGAGCTTCCTTCTTTTCCAATGACACTGTTTTGATATGGCAGTTACATGCAGCTAATTGCGTTTATGTGTTTGAGATATATCACAGTTATGAAGCTAATATGGAGCTAGTATGTACATAGTGCGTACGTGAAAAATTGAAGTCGAATAATAGTGATAGATTGATAATGCTTATAATTTATGTTATGCTTACATTAAAACAGTTTATCATGACCCACTCGTCTCGTTAACCTTTTGATCTTCGAATGAAGAGAAATTGTTAAAAGTAAAGACCCACTTTTTAAAAGGGGGCAATAACCGAAATATAGTAATATAGAATAGGTTTAGTCATACATTTTAGCTCATCTTTTAAATTCAAATGCCTGTTTGCTGAAGAAGCAATTAAAATATATCGAGCCACAACGTGTAAT
>Ga0209092_10002391_pt1 | contig 17266 bp, 9 predicted proteins | sample FraStrMetagenome_FD_187446 | JGI IMG/M metagenome (GOLD analysis project Ga0209092, IMG submission 187446) | Marine eukaryotic phytoplankton communities from Arctic Ocean - Fram Strait ARC3M Metagenome (SPAdes) (version 2) | ecosystem: Environmental > Aquatic > Marine > Oceanic | place: Fram...
TGCTCATGTCAAATAATGTAACATGTGACATTATTTATTTAACGCCAATCGAATAAATGCATCTTCTTCCTCTTCAGCAGTCATCGTCAACATTTACTGGTACATTTTTGTACATGTATTCAAAAGTCAAAATAATCGTTAATTATGTCATCTGATTGTATATGTATCACCTTCATACTTATCCACATGACATTAAAAAGAGTATAAATATCGCCGTAATCAGTTGGTGAGAGTTATATCGCAGGGATGACATTACTCGTACGTGAAACCTAATTATTGCATGTCGTACACGTGATCGAGGCTCGAGTACCAGGACTTACGTACCATCAGTTTCGCAGTTTCGCAACGGAGCAGGGAGAGTGCAGCAAGAGAAAATTCAACACGCGGATGTTTCTTTCGGTCATCGCTCCCAGGTGCGGTGCGGTAAAGTTATGAAGGAACCACTGACAGTGACAGGAATGCTTTTGTAACCATTGCGCAAATTTTTGTAAACCCCATTCCGTGATTCAAGAATTTGGAAAATCTCTTACGTTTAGCATTGCAAGATAGTTATGGCGTCTACTACAGAAATTACCTCTCGTTTATCCACAGGTTTGCGAGGACGTAGCCCATACGTCAAAAGAACAGTGCCAAATAATGCCGTATGCGCGAACGATTCGAGCTCTTCTACAGAATCGGAGACAGTATCAACTTCCTCCTCTCTTCCGTCTTCGTTAAGCTTTCCTAGCAGCGCTGATGCAGCGGCTGGGATAAGGACATTGGTAAATGGAGAAGATGAAGGGAGTTCGGGGGGAGAAATGGAGCATTTGTTACACCAGAAATTGGAGTCTCATGCTGTTGGTCCTCCGTTAGCATTGTTTGGTTTAAATTTGTCCACAAGATTTAGTCGCACGAATCAGTTTGCAATATGCGCCGGAGGGGTGTTTTTCTTTACATTGCTTTATGGTTATCTGCAGGAGCTGCTTTCTGTGAAGTTGTTTAATAGGGATCTAGCGCTATTTTTGGCGTCGGCGCAATTCTTTGGTTATACTGCCTGGTCGTACGCACTTCGAACGTTAATAAGGTTTAAAGGGCAGCCAAATGCTGGTATTAGTCCATATAAAGCGAACGGACTTCTGCTGGATCATTATGGGGAAAATTCAGTCAATCGAGTGCCAACCATGGCGTATGTTGGGCTATCACTCATTCGTGCAGTTGATCTTGGTATGACAAACTCAGCTATGCGGTACATTAATTATCCGGCAAAGACTCTTGTGAAATCGTCGCGGGTTATTTTTACTATGATTGTTGGGTCTATTGTTTCCAAAAAGCGGTATACGACGAAAGAATATTTCAATGTTTTCCTGATGGTCACAGGCCTTGTAATTTTTTTGCATGCCGATGCAAGCAGAGCTGCCATTTTTCAACCCATCGGAGTCATTATGCTGTTCATTTCTCTTACTTGTGATGGATTTATAACAAATTGGAGCGAAACTATTATGAGAAGATACAATGTGGAACAGGATGAATTTATATTTCGTCTGTACTCCATTGCTCTGCTTGCAATTTCGTTTGTAGCTTATGTACGAGGAGAGATATCACGTGGAATAGAGTTTCTGTCTACTCCCGGAACGCTAGAAGAAATTACGGAAGGAAGAATACCAACGTGGACAGTTTCTGATAAATTATTTGTTATTTTCATGTTCAGCACTTCGGGATTTTTTGGTTCTTCCGCTGCTGCTGCGATAACGAAACATTTTGGAGCGCTGCCTATGTCTATCACATCGACAGCAAGAAAGGCAACAACATTATTTATTTCTTTTGCTCTTTTCAACAATGATTGCTCCCTTGAGCACATCACCGGCGTTTTGATTTTTATTGGGGCGTTGTTAATGAAGACTTTTGGTAAACAGCGTAAAACGCCCGAAAAAAATAACACACAAACTCATGAGGTGTTCGCCGGGCGAATGACGCCATCACTGTCATATGTTCATATGGAGATGGCAGTAGAACGTGGTGGGAGAGAAGTTGTGTAAAGGAACGAACAAGAAAAACAAAATATGGAGAGAAATAGTCAGTAGTAACTCTATAGTCATCACTTTTGACGTTTCCTTCCATATTGATATATTGCGATGTATATACCGGTATTTCGTTTTACATGTTAATACTAATTTTGATGCGAACTCAAACTCACCTTGTTTCGATGTCATATCGGTAAGGCTTACTCCAAATATGATTGATGTCACTGGTCCTTTGGGATAAAAGAACCTGCCGCGAAGGGTTACACATTGCAATGACAACTCATAGAGATTTTACAGATCATATACTTTTCGTGCACTGTAAGGATATATGAAGGATGCAAAATTGAGTGAAATCGGCATTAGCCTATATCTCTCTTGAGAAGGTGAAGGCGATCGCACTGAGCAACACTTATAATGAAGGACATCGAATACGTTGACAGACTACATGACAGAAATATGGATCATATGTCAAAAATCTTTACATTTTCTAGATCTATCGACAGTGAATGAGCAGTTGAAGATTGTGAATAATTTTGAATTTCTACAATACTTTTCTCTATGGACTTGGGCATAAAAATATCGAGAGAATTCAATAATTTTTTTTTTAATCTGTATGCTTTTATTTTTTGTTAACTTCTATTTGTTGACAAAAATTCAGCTAAAGTTGGTTCTCTCTCTCTCTCGATACTTCCAAGTAGCGAGTAACGAAGGAGCGAGGGAGATACGAGAACACTCTCATCATGGCTACATGCTACAGGGGCATCACGGCATCATATCATCACATCCACATCATATAAAACATATATTAATAACACAAAAATATATCATCGCACCAAAAACGAGAAGACGAGAAAGCGTGAAGAGAGTTGATAAACTCGTGAGGTATCAGGCTCACGAATCTCCTCGATCTCTACCAACTGGATCATTACTATTATTATTCATCCAGCGAACCTATTTCACACTCCTACTATACACTTACACTCTGGCTCTAATCCCCATCATAATCATAACCATCATCATAACCATCATCATCATCATCATCATCGTCATCATCATCGTCAATACTTTTAAATTCGAAGAGAAATAAAAGTTCATTTTGAGTGTACGTCACCTTGGACTTATACATGCATTGCAATTGCCAAGCGTCTCTGTTGAAACATTGTACAAAGTTGGATAATATATAAAACCTCTCCATCTCGTCACGCTTTGTTCGTTCGTCATTCGAACGTAAACCATGCCGCGTAAGGGCAATCTGAAGGGTCACACATCGTCACAGCAGCGCAATGATTTGCTTGGTTTTCGGCATGCTGCTCCTGCTCCTCAGAATCCACAGGGGACATCTTCACGTCGTCGCAAGGGTAGTTTTCATATGAGTGCGAAAGAACAGGAGCATCGTTCGAAGGCGCGATCGAACTTCTTTTTGCAATCCTCTGCGGAGCATACGTTTGTTTTGAAAGGGGTTTCGTTTTTGCGGGAATTAGAGAAAGAGAGAACGAGTTGTTTTAAGAGTAGTGGATCGAGATTCTCATTAAACCATGCGAATCTTGTGAAATGGGATGCAATCCATTCAGTCAATTGCCTTGTTATCGATGAGGTTACGTGTCCTGTTTGTCTCAACGGTTATGTTGCTCCAAGAATTAGTAAATGTGGTCATGTGTTTTGTCTACCGTGTCTTTTACGATACTTTCACGTTTCTGTGGAGGGCAAAGGTGGTTCAAATAGTGATATCTTGAGGGGACGAGTTGGTGTAAAATGTCCGTGTTGCTTCGAGGCATTATACTTCGATGATCTCCGTCGTGTTTCATTTCGTACAATCCAATTGCCGAATCAGAATACTGTCATGAAATTTATATGCCTCAAAAGAAGAAAAACATCTTTCACACCAAATAGATGTATAACGTCGGAAAGTGGTAACAAAAATGACGACAGCTGTCAAACATCATACAACAACTTTGACATTCCTTTCGAGGATGAATCAGATGCGATATTTTCGCGTTATACCCAAATGAGACTAGCCTTGCAGATGAAGAATATATCGCTTGAGTTTGATGACTTGAAAAACACGAAGAAAGAAATATTCGAAGAATCAGAACTACACACTTTCGAGCAAGCTATGAGCTTAGTTAAACAAGAGGAGAATGAATTATTTTCCTTGCAGGTCTCAGAAATGAAACTAGAAAACAATAATCGAATTTCATCAATTTCATTGGAAGATTCACGCGAAGATATTCCTTACGAGTATTATCAAGCATCAGATGGACAACTCTGCTTTTTGTCATCATTTAATTCAAGATGCCTCCAAGAAGAGTATAAAGGGAAGGACCAGCCAGCGGAGATTTTTGGGCCTGTTGTTGAGGTTGAGTCCTGTCATTTTAGTGACGAAGAAAGAAAGAAAAAGCCCTTCTTATCCCATCTCCCTTTGTACAGTGATATAAAAATTGTCGAAATAAATTTGAGTCGGATACTGAGCCGGAAAACTAAATCAAAATTTAGGGAAGAGCACGAAAGGCGTATTGCTCGACGTAGGAAAAAGAAGAACAATGAGAAACGGGAAGATAGAAGGCTTGCTCGGGAAATGGAAAAAAGCTCATTAAATATCTCGATTGACCCCAGCGATGAGTTCTTTCACGTTACACGCGTCGAGAACGATGCTTCACATATAGATTATAACAACTTCGACCAATCTTTCCCAGAAAGTGTCGGGAATAGACGGCAACGCAATGCTGAAATGGCGTTCTCTCCTAGTTCAACGTTTAGCTACAACAACGTCTGTGCAACCAATGGTGTCTGGCCAGATCTCACTCCGGTGAATACAGAACGTCATACTTCATCTAACTCTCATGTGACGTCGAATCCTCCGTCTTGGGGAGTTCCTAATGAATTAGAAAGACTACCCGTCCAATCCACGAGAAAGTGTAAGGGTAATCATAAAGGGAAACGGAAGAAAAATCAGCAAATTACATTGTTTTCAACTGGTGGTGGAAGAATCAACTGACAGTCGTGCGCTAGTACTGCATTAACCTAAAGCAAATATAGATTACATTTATTTAATACCTCTAAATTGAATTGCGTGTCTATTTTACGTGCATGCGTACGCACTAGATTTCAACATCCCATATTAAGAGCTGAATGGTTTGTACAGGAATCCTTTCTGATTCTCTCCTAGAAACGAGTAAAATTTAGGAGAGCAGGATACTGTTCGCGTCCGTCGTTCTAACGATTTAATTTTGCTTATTCTTTTAAAGTGTTGCAACAGTGTTCAGGGGGTTCTGTTACGAACATTCCCTCGGTTCCCTTGTTCAACGCAACAACCCCTTGTAGCGCCAAATACTCGTCTTCGTTTGCAGCGGCCCCTGAAACACCGATAGCACCAACAATTGAATCATCATCTGCGCTTTTGATCAAAGCCCCTCCCGCCACTGGTATCAATTCTCCATCCATAATAGATACCATACTCGATGCCTGGGTAAAGGCGGGAGATTCACCAGATGAAGTATACTTTTCACGAAACTTGCGTGACGACGTTTGTAAGTGAATGCATGTCCTGGCTTTGGCATAACTAAATTTTAAGTATGCACCTGCCGGACAACCGTCCATACGTTTTTGAACCAGCACATTTCCAGCCGAATCAAGGACAGTGACACAGACCGGTGATGGCTTATTTAAGTTTTTCACTGATGCTATTGCGCCATTGCATATTTTGTCAGCCGCAGCCACTTTCAGAGTTGATGTCGATCGGAGCATACTTTGGTAGGAAGTACTCTACTTCGTACTGTTTTATTGTTATTATTGATCTATCTTTCACTCCAACGGATAGAGATATACAGATGTATATACATGAAGTAACTATGGATCTAATGCTGGTAAGGTTACCTACTCTACCTCCTGACTCCTGACTTTGTTTACCATCGTCGTTACCATCATCTCTTTCTCTCTTTCGAAAGAGAAAGACGCTACAGGTTAGGTTAGAGGAAGGGAGAGGGAGAGGGAGAAAGAGTTTGGCTGACGTCTTTTTCAGGTTAGGTTAGAGGAAGAGAGAGGGAGAGGGAGAGGGAGTTTGGCTGACGTCTTTTTCTTTCTTTCTTTCTTTCTTTCTTTCTGTTCGTTATTCGAGAAATGTACATGTATATGTATCGCAAATCGTTTTCTTTTATTGTATTTTTATTATCACTCCTTTTACGTTAAGCATGGTTCTATTATGGTTCTCCATTCTGCATTCTCCAGTATGTAACATAAGTGTTGTTGGAAAAGAAAACATAAAGACCAAAGCACATTAATTTACACACACGACACGCGTATCACGTATAACGTATCAATGCGACGCTTGACGAATGATAAAATAGCCTAAAAAATGTAGAAGCTACACCAGACTTTTAGGATATATTGAAATTGTACATGTACCAAGTCAAGTGGGTTGAACTTTGAGCTAATTTAGTGTCGAAATCATTCTTTTGTTGGCTGTTGACACCAAGAAAAGCTGCAAAGATTCAGAAAATCTAAAATCATCCGATCGTCTTTCTTTGAATCACACTCACCGTTCCTTTCATCAGAGTCAATAATACAGCTTCCCTTGATATTGAATAGATTCATTATCAACAATAAAGGTGAGTTTCGTTGTTCTTTAGGCTAAAGTGATTGCACCACAGCGCCATAAGGAATGTAGGGGGGGGGGGCTACTAGCTTTTCTTTAAAAGCATTAGAGCATGATTTGCTTCGAGTTGAACTTCCACGTGGAGTGAGAAACAGAACCTGTTCCGACATCCTACCTATTTTACGGCAACACAGAATGAATTCCAATTTCCTAAATTTGTGCAGCTTTTATGGAACTCTTGGCTATGTGTGACACAAGTTCGCCATGGTGGATCACTCCCCTGCACCGTTCATTATTAATGTTTCACCATCTTTTCGACACGTCATTTCGTTAGGCGAGGCTAGCGCGCGATCAATTATCGCAAAGAAACTATATTACAAAATGCGAACTAGTCGTCAACAAATCACATTGACGTGGATATAACACATATGCAAAACCTTTATTATTTAGCTATGTACTACAGTCTACGCAGACAAACCGCCCCCCGGTCTCACTTTTTTAGAACGCTTTTTTACGTCACAACACCCCTCACCCTTTTTTCTCATTTGCCAAATCTTCAAAGCAACAGTGATTTCGTTGAATCAGTGATTTCGTTGAATCCACTGCAATTCTGCCATTGCCCGTGATCAAGATCGTCTTTAATAACTTGAATTACTGGTAAGTGAATGGCTGTTCGTGCCGATGAAGTTGCAAAGAATATTTGTTGTCAAATCAAGCATTCTTTGCAAAGACGGTCTATCTGTCCGTAACGCAATAGAGGCGTGGATTCCACGAGAAAGCATGGAATCTTAGAATCTAATGTTAAGCCTATAAAAGTTGACATTCGCTGAAAGGCCGGAGCCATCCCCATCTCATCCACCCGATCTGAAAATAATTACATCTCATTTTTTATTCTTACATCCATTAGGGTATCAATTTGTTTTGGTCATTCAAAGAAACTACAGGCACATTTGATTTGTAGAGAAGGCATAAACATTGACCGGTTCCCCTTCTTCACATTTCCTTTCCTAACCCCTTTCTAACAAAACTCTCCTAAATTCACCACCGCCATTATGACGATAAACCAAGAAGATATCCTCGATACTTGCGAGTGGCCTGATCCGACTGCTGGATCTGGTGCTGATATGTGGGACCTCGATGGTGATGACTTATTTGGATGCACTGCCGCAGAAGCTGCCGATGCTGTTCTTGGAGTGGACTCTTCTCTTCCCAATGTGGACATGTTGAACGTAAATGAGAGCAAAAGCAAGCCATCCACATCTACGCCCGCAGGTATCGCGGCTAGCTCTGGAAACACTCCCACATCCTCCGGTAGTGGAACGAAACGCAAGGCTTCGAAGAGTACTATTATCGACGACGATGATGCAGCAGTTGCCTTCGATGGACTTAATTTCGATGGACTCGGAGCACTTAGACCAAGTACAAGTTTCAATGATTTTGCCCACCTTCTGCCTCCAATGACGGACGATGCATGTGAAGTTCCTGTCTCCACTTCACCCACCCCTGTTGTGAGTAGTTCCAGTCTTCAGGATGAGAAGCCGGAACCGAAGGTCGTGACGGCGGCTGCTCCGAGCAAGAAGACAACCAAAGTTGGTAGCACTGCATCCATCAGTATTAAAAGTGTGAAAAACGGTACTTGCACGAATGCTGGATTTCTGAATACTTCCTCCATTGGGAGTAAGGGAGCTACAACTTCCACGTCTACTTCTTCTCATAATGGAGCTAAAAAGACCAAGGTATCAACGGCCAGCACCAAGAAAGTCCCTCCGAGTACAAGAACCGTTCCAGCAGTAGCATTGCCACGTTTTAACGGCATTGGCAAGAAGACTACGGCCGTCCCCAGTGGCAAGGTAGTTAGTCTACAGAGCAGTCCAGCAGTGAATTACGTACCCTCCGTGATTCATAACAAGGATGGTGCGTCTTCACTGCCAACTCTGACTACGAGCACCAACGCTGAAGAGTCTGCCGTTGCTACTGCTGCAGCTGCAGCTGCCAATTTACTCAAGGCTGGCACTGCTACGACAGCTGCAGTTTGTCTTAATCCCGTCCCATCGGCTGTACTTTCCAACAATTCTACAACCGCTGTCAAGTTGGACCATCCTGCGAACACCAGCAGCAAATCTAAGACGATACAGCACCCTTCAACCAACAGTATTGCGGCAGGTGCCAGCGGATACTCGTTCAAGGATTCGAAGTTGCTTCAAGGGACTAATTTTCCCACTCCCGACACGAGCACTGATCACATCCACGCTCTCACTAGCAGCAACTGGGTGGCCGCATGCAGCGCAAGCGGAGTAGCAAACTTTGCGGCGGTCGCAGCCGCACAGGGTGCTGCCTCGCAGAGTGCTTTGAGCGCTCAAGCAGCTGCAGCAAATAAGCGTCGTCGTCAAAACTTGACTGCGGACGAACGAGCCAAACAAAACCGCGATCGTAATCGTGAACATGCCAGAAACACTCGATTGCGTAAGAAGGCATACGTAGAGGAATTGAAACGTACTCTGACCGAACTCGTACACCAACGAGATGCGGTAGAATTAGAACGCAAACGTCAGACTCAGAGGGAATCTGAGCAGCGCGAAGTTCGTTATCGTGTTTTGGAAGAGTTTTTAAAGTTACGTGGTGGTGCATACTTGTCGCTTTCACCTGACGTTTTGAAAGGCAAGTGGAAGGCAATTTTAGAAGAGGGATTTCAGTTAACCTTGCCTGTCACGTCTTATCGTGAGATGGTAACGAAGTCTTCTTCGACGTCGTCCGGGGTGCCCACTCCTGTTGGTTTGAACATTACCAGACAAGTATCCTCAGACGAACTGGTAGTACCGAATGCTGGCGGCGACGAGGGCCAACAGGTACTGATCGGCGTAGGTCAAGTTATGAAAGATGCCTCGTTGACTTTGGGACTTCTCGAGGTGATGGTTCGGTCGAACATCTCCCCAGATTCTGTGCCCTCTTCTTCTGCTTCCCCATGTCCTGGAAAGATAACGCTCGCTTACAATTGTGAGAAGAATCGTTTTCTCATGGATGGTGCTGAAGCGGTTGTTAGTTGGGTTGCTTCCAGCGTCGGAGCAGTGAAGGCAGGTTCTACTGAAGAAATGTCATTTCGTGGAAGTGCACGTGCTTCTTTCAACCCTTGCACTAATAAGTTGAAGACAGTAGAGCTCATGTTTGATACTGGAGCAATTATTTCTCAGCTGAGCTCAGTTTTTCCAAACTTTGCCAACTTGGATACAACTAATGCTGCAAATAACGAACCGGCAAGCCCGGTTATTCATCATCATCAAACCCATACCCTTAGTGTGGAGGATGCTGATGCATTGTTGGACAGTATTAACGTTCCTCAAATTAACCTTGGCACTAACTCAATATCCAATTCTACTTTGCACGATGTCTCGTCTTCAGAACATAGCGACAATGGTGGTTCATCCGAATCATCGGACGAAGGAAGTAAATATGACAAAAAAGTAATCGCTACATCTAAAGTTGGAACAAGAAGGAGTACTAGGTCTGCCACGGCAAATGTCACCAACTCCATCAATAATAGCTCTTGAGCTGTATACGAGATTAATGAGGTAGAAGAGAGGAAAGTATTTTATCAACTCGCTGCATGTAAATCTCCTTAAGAGATGAAGTCGCGGACGACACGAAAAATGTATTTTTAATTAAGAAAGAGTCAGTCCAAGCTGTAAAATGGACTTCGACAAAAAATGAACAAAAAATCCAATCGCATGAACTGCTATATTTCATGCAAAAGATATAAGGGGAAGGGGAAATTGGTTATGCATTGTAAACATTTATGCATACCCTCTAGTTTTTGAGCACATAAAAAGTTGTTATATTATTCTTACAAATTCATTAAGTCTCTCTTTTGAATTAAACGAACTAGTGGCTTAGTAAAACAACCTAGTAAATAAAAAAGTTTGTTACAAATTGCACGGTAGTCGTCGCATTGATAACACGTTCGCTGACACACCACGGAAGAAGTATTTCTTCTGTGAAAGATCGGAAGTCGCGGATGAGAGGCGAGAAACCACTGGGTTCTTCTCGAAACTAGAGGATGAAGCAAATTCATATTACAATGCTAAACTCACATGATTACATTCTATATCATGGCGGCAGCGACGTTTCCTCCGCTGTGAAAGAGAAAAACACATTACATTTGATTTTAGTTTCTCATCTTTCACATGTGTGGAGGAAACACCGCCATTGCTAGGGTATGGACAACGGCTTAGCGGGATAGCACCGATTGTGCTGTGTTTTTTTAGGTTGGAGAAGACGTTGAGGAAGTAACATTTCTTTGTTGATTCTCATCGTGGCCTCTTCAGCGCGACTTCCACGGAATTGATCTCGTTGACAAGTTTCATGGGGTTTGGTGATAGAATAAGTTACGTATCTTCAAGTCACGAAGGGAATAATCGTCTAATGCTGTGTTAGCGAGGTACTTGAGAGGTTTGAAAAAAGGCATCCTATTATGGCATTAAGGACGAACTTCTTCTAAATCACTGACCTACACTACAAAAGTGCATAATATCGCTATACCAACGAAAAAGTTCATGAACATTGATAAAGATAACATTCAGTAAATCAGAAGGGATGTCTTCTGACCATCTATCTTATAACTCTTCCAAATAATTGTTCAAAACGTATCTACCACTACATGTACACATATAATATATAGCTTGCCAAGCAGTACTTTCAAGAAAGCATTATATCATAATAGTGGTGTTGTGTTCTGACAATTTCCATCACTTCCAAAACAGTCGTTATTAATCTTCTTCTTAGATGCATAAATCCGCTTAGATGATTTGCGGACATTTCCTGTGTTGTTAGCATTTAGGTTTGCTGAAAAGTTATTTATAATCGCACTCAAACTAACGTAGCACTTTATCTCTTAGTGGGATGTTTAGATGTGACACAGTGAGGAAGACAAAAATACAGCTTCACCTCGGGTTCTGTTTAATTTGAAAGAGTTACAGATGTTATAATATTTGACTGCTCACAAATTCAGATCCAACGCCAGCTCGTTTTTTAAGTCATCACACCAATCTACAAAATCTTGAAGTTCATGAGCGTGCCCATCTTCAACGAGGGCTTCATCCAAACGCCAATTTCCACGACCATTTATCTCGATAGAGAAAATTGGTGGAGGCACACGATATGTCATAGCAATACTTCTTAAAATATCGTAAGGGATATCTGAATTATACGAACCTGAGCCTGATAGAAAAGAGAATAAAATTTGATGTGGCGAATCGACGATAAAAAACGGCATCTCATCGGATGATGAAGATTGAAATCCACTTTGAATGCATTCGAGTGCACTTCTCTTCAAATTTTCGACACATCGTGGTAACTCCACGTTTCTAACATTAGAATAAATACATATTGTAGGAGTGATACAACGCGACAATTGACGGGGTGACGTTGTTGCCATTGACGAAGCCGCTGCAATTCTCGCGTCATCGGTTGGACGAAATCTACCTCCACGCGGTCGAAATGCATTACATTGCAATAGTGCAAAAACAAGAAGAGGTAAAAAGCGCACTTTTTCATGTCCTTGACCGAGCAAATCATCACGAGTAGAAATGGAATTTGCAGAGTTAATTACTCCATCTTGAAAATTACTAGAGTCTTTTTCGCCTTCTAAACACTGAAAAGCAGACAAGTATTGAGAATGAAGAATAGAGATCAGCCAATCCTTTACAATACTTTTTGCCTCGGACAACCCGTCTTCTATACTTGCAAGCATTATTTTGTGATATAAAACCTTATTGTGATAATTGTGAGAAAATCACAATTTGTAAAGCTTGCAGATAATCATGTATGCCTTACCACAGCGAGCGCTTCGACGTCGATCGAATGCATCAATTTTTCAATGTCATTAACGACATTTAATTGAGTGGTAAAAACTCGAAGCCTGCGTACAGTATGCCAATGAGTATTATTGCTGTCCTCCGAAGAATCCATAGAACGATCACAGGGATAAGTAGACGAAGGTATTATTGATGTATACATAAAGGCAATCTGAATAGAAGGCAAGTGAGTTCCAGCAGCTTCTGAGTTGCTTGCAAAAATTGATTCAGATGGATCTGTGAAAGTAGCATCGCAACATATTGTAGTCTCAGGGGAACAAGTCCCGAAATGCCAAACGTTTTCTCCCTGATCAGCTGCGCAAGACCCATACATACCCTTCGAGGTCCTCCTCGACATGACATCATCATCCGTCAGTTGATCAATTCTATATGATGGAGAAGTACGAATCCTTAGCGTCGCACCAAACGAAGTAGGTCTATAAATGATGAAAGAACATATCAGTTGGATCAAGCTAGATGCTGTATGTTACCTCGAGTTTCTTACCTGTGCCAAGGAGTTCGAGAAATCGTTTCACGAACTAAAGCAGGCACTGTCCCACCTTCCCAAGAATCATTCATATAAATATCATCATATTGGGAATGTCCACTGGTATCGAAAACCAATGGTCCGCATCCACCACTACGATCAGAAATGTATCTCAGCGAGGACAAATTGAAGCAATAGTCTTGATTACCTCCACTTGATAAGCAAAATATTTCTATAGCAGTAGCTAACATGACGCTTCGCTTTCCTAACATGGAATTGTGATCATTATGATTAGAACCCAAATATATTTCATCATCATAAGATTCGTCGTCTGTGAGGCTCAAAGTCCGAACACTATCAATGGAACAGTCTCTTTCTACACCTTCGACTCCCGTTTCTTCAATTTCTATTGTTTTTGTGTTTTCATTGAAATGTTCGTTATCCCTGGCCTTCATACAAGATCCACCAAATCCTCCTCTACCAATCTCCGTATTTGTAGATGATTTTTCAAGAACCTTTTCGGTTGGTTTTGATGTCAGAAATGTCATAAACTTCCCGCCAGCATAGAAAAAGTTTGAAGATTGATCAACATTCGAAGCTTTATTCCCAAGCGACCTTAAAAATGTAGTCCCGGGGTGTGATGCACCGTTATTTTCAAGAAAATCGAAAATAGTTGACACTGCGACTTCAAAAGACTTTGTAGGCAACATAGAACATTTTCCATGTGACAACGAGGGCAAAAGTGAGCTCTGGCAATCGCCTAACGCTCTAATAGCTGCAAGTACATTCATTTTCGATGCGCCAATGGCTGGAAATGCTTGAAACAGAGAAATTACATCTGATAACTGGGTACCTTTTCGCATTGAAAAGTGCTTGAAATGAGGATAAGGACTGGACAAATCGAATACCCCAATTTTATCGCCACAAAATACAAAAAGTCCAAATCGAACAAACGCCGGCGCTTCCTTCAAAGCATGAGTCAGCGACGTACAGACAGCTGCAATATTGCTATTCTTCCCACCTCCTCCTCGTGTACTTTCAGGCCCCAAATCCAAATCCACCAATGCAATAAGCAATGGCGGACAATCATCACACGATACCTTAATCGGAGGCTCTCCATCATAACCATCACCACCATTACGCCTTACCGAAGAGTCTACAAAATCAGGTCGAACAGCACAATCAAATTCAAAAAAGTCATGATTTAACTCAGGCAATTTATCAATCTCCTCACTAGCATTCGTCCCAATAAAGTAACTTGATATCGCACCAAATCCCCCCCCACTCTCTGACAAATATCTCTTGGTATACTCACGCCGCTCGGCATGATTCATACTATCCCAATTCGATGGAGACTTCAATTCATTAACTTCCTTACAAATCGAGCAAACAAACCTCTGACCGGCAAGCATCACACAATAGGGATTAATCGTTGCACCACAGGATTGACATCGAGCTATGGAACCGGCAAGGGTCGAATGATTCGAAGGACTACTAGACATTCCTGACGTTAAAGTTTTGACCAATGCCGGCACTTCCTGCTCCTGCTCCTGTGACTGCTGCTGCTGCGAAAGAGAGGTAACTCGAGCAAAGGGACTCATGACAAAGCTGAACGGTATGTTCGAACGATCGAGTATTTCCTTCGTAGCTGGTATCACCGATCCGAGGACGGGACGTAAGAAATCTTTTGGTACAGCATTATTAGTGTTAGTAGTAGTACTAGCTTGACCTTCATCGTTGTCGGGATGGTTGCGGGTCATGATGGCTGGCTACCTGTGATGGTGTGGGAATTGTTTGTGCATATATTCTGATGGGTGTGTTTATGTTTTGTGTTGGAAGGTTGGTTGAACCGGGATTGCGGAGGAGAAGAAAATGTGTTTGTAAATATGTACGTAAAATGAGTAATGAGAGTTTGTAAATGAACGACGAGAATAGACGCGAGGCGCGAGGGAGGAGAGGAGAAGGGAAGAAAGAAAGGGAGAATAAGTAAGCACTCTACTGAATGGCAGATTTGGAGTGGAAAAACCACTGAATCGCAAAGAAGTCGTACATCTCTTGTAGGGATATCACGTGTATACGTACTTTCTCTATGTAGCATTAAGACAGCCATGATAATTCGATTTATAGGAAATGCGACGATGCTCGAAACGGAAAATATGAACTATTATGAGTAATTTGAAACTTTGGTGAAAATAGAATCCATCCATACGAATTATGAAATTTTCATATGCCCCTTGTCAGTTAAGCAAATGTTTGTTGTTCGATCAACTTCATTGTAAGGCTTGCCAATAAGCCAGGGGTAGATTTAAACTTTGAAAGGTATTGGAATTCATCGGTATTTGAAAGAGATTGCGCAAACTCGGTATTCATTAGATCCAGCATTTCGACTGTTTCGTTATTCTTGATTTTTGGCCACATGAACATTAAATAATCATCTTCACGCTGATACAAGCAAGCAGCTTAGAATAAGAACAAAAATAATAACACTTTCAATCACTCTTACCTCTGCATACATGGATCTTACTTTAAATTGGGGCCTTTCGGAATGTTCTCCTGATGTTTGCAGCATTTCAATCTTATATCCAGTCAAAAGATACACTCCTTCGCGAAATAGCCCAATTTGCTCTTTAAACGATTCCTTTAATCTTTTGTGAAGCTTTTGGGCGTCGACATCACTTAATTTTTGGATTGATCTTCCTTTCCCACTCCCAGCTTCACTTAGATCATTTAATTGTGCCTTCAAGCTTTTGATCTGTATTTGATATTTTTCGTGAATAGCCTCAGTGAGGGGATTTTGTTTTAAATGAAGAATATGAGTCGTGCTCTCATTGAAAGAACCCTTTCCAGCGATGGTCTCCGCTTTCAGCTAAATGCGTAATTAGAGCTCCGCGAACAATTGCGAAACCATTCAAATAAATAGAACTTACAGCTCGTTCTTCGGCTAAGCTTGCTTTATCGCGCTCTTTCAACAAAGCTTCCTTTATCTTACCAAATTTATCCACGACACGATCGTACTCTTCCTTTGCAATCGAATCCTTTGATTCTGACGCTTCCAATTTCTTCCTTAAGGTATCTAATTCATGTTTTAGCGTTTGATTCTGCTTTGTCATAGACGCAAGACTTAATCGCAACCCTGCGATAGTTGGACTTTCAATGTTCACCTGATCTACTCCCCCCTTGCTTTTGATTTCGATCTTTTCATATGTTTCTAGTAACTCACGCAACGATTGTCGTTCCCCTTCCATTATCTTGTTCATATTTTTGGCTGTTGCACTTTCGGTTTCAGCTTTCAGCAATTTTTCAGTTAGAGACGAAATTTTCTCTTCCAGTGCCTTTTTTTCGGAATGTCGCCTTTCACTCAAAACCTTCGTCGTTTCCTTTGATGACAACCACAACTTCTTAAACTCTTCGCATTTTGTTTCAGATTCCGAACATCTTTTCTCTAAGCGTTCAACGTGACGAAAAATTGCAAAAATAGATGGAGGACCTGCCATATCCATTTGTCCCTCCATTTCCACATCTTCCGCAACAAATTTATTATTCAAAAATGAGAAATTTTTATCCAAACTTTTTTTCCAATCCATCCATTGCTGAGATTTTGCTCGAATAATCTGATTCTCCTGTTGCAAGGACCGTACTTGTTTTTCCAACACATCAACTTTTTCCTGCGTTCTTTTCGCTACTTCTCTTGACGATATAAATTTCTGAGCCTTTGGTTGCAATTCATTTACCTGCCGCTTCAACATTCTACAATTCCTTTCCTCTTGACTTAACTTCACTCTCACCCTCGTAAGCTCTCGCATAACATCCGGAGGCGCAACCGAAAGCGCACCAATAGGAACACCTCCTTCCTCCTCCTCCTTCTCATCCTCACGAACTTTACTCCTACTCACATCTGCCTTATCCTTCAATCGCACTACCATCTCCTCCTTCAACCTACCATTCTCTTTCTCCAACAACTCAATACGCCGTTCATACATCCTCGATCGACTCTCCAACACATCTACCGAAACCATATTAGCATCGCTACCACTATCCTCATCCAACATCTCCTGCATACCCTCCAAGCGTGCCAACATACCTTCATGCTCACTCCTCAAAAGATCCAACGCACTCTCATACTGCGCCTTGACTTCCACTAACATTTGCCGATGACGTTTGTCATTATTAGCCAACTGCTTCATCTGATTCCGTAACCTTTGTGGATCCATGGTTTGTTTATGGGATAGGAGGGCAGAGTTTGTTCCATGTTTGGCAGCGGTGGTGGTAGCAATGGCAATGTTTTCCTCCTCTTGTTGGTGTGGGTGCTCCTCTCGTTGTTGTTCTGTGGTGGGTCGTGAAC
>Ga0209092_10002392_pt1 | contig 17263 bp, 10 predicted proteins | sample FraStrMetagenome_FD_187446 | JGI IMG/M metagenome (GOLD analysis project Ga0209092, IMG submission 187446) | Marine eukaryotic phytoplankton communities from Arctic Ocean - Fram Strait ARC3M Metagenome (SPAdes) (version 2) | ecosystem: Environmental > Aquatic > Marine > Oceanic | place: Fram...
CCGGCGTCGCAATATATAGTGATCGTATTTTTCTTGATATCAAACGAAATACTTATGTAGATGGGCAACAAAGCATTGCGTCTGAATAGTTTAAATTTGTCGACACATTCAATAGGATTTTCCACGACTCCCACCCAAAAGCCGTTGATGAATATTTTGGTCATATAATCCAATTGTGTGGTGTGGCATTCTTCCAAGAGTTTCATCGCCACTTTTTCGCGAAGCCATAGAATGATGGGTTCTCGAGGCATCCCTTTGGATACATAAGCGGAGAGTGACAAGTGTTTGTGTATTCCAATATTCCCACCATCAGGTGTATCGATGGGGTCAAAGAATCCCCAGTGCGATGCGTGTAAAATACGAGGGCCGACCAATTTGGTGCCAGAGTCTAAATGAATATTGGTTTTGCGCAGCTGTGATGCGGCGGTATAGAATGATAGTCGATTGAGGTCTTGGACGATCCCGATGCGTTTCGTGTGTGATTGCGAGCCCCAATTTCCTTTGAATGCTTTTCTGAATCCGGCGTCAACGGTTCTCTGCGAAAAGACCTCTTTGTAATACTCCCGAATCAGAGTTTGAAGGTCATTCTCATACAGTTCCAAATTGTAGTGGATTCGCTGTTCAAATCCCTGTTGTATTTCGTGTTTTTGAATAGAGAAATATTCACGGAAAAGGTCTGTCATTAGCGAGCCGACTGTTTCAATCCGTTTGAATTTAAAATTGTCCCTGTTGGTGGGCTCTTCGATTTTCATAAATACTTTCAATAGCTGAAACACAATATGACCGAGGTAATATGCTTTTGATGTGTAATTCGTTTCCCCAATATGAGGTAGAAAGTAGTCGCATAGTATTTCGAGGACGTGTGGTATAGTTTTTCCCTTTGTGAAAACAGCAATGAATCGTAATGCGGCGTGTTGTGTCATGATCCCTCCCGCTTCATGAACAGAAGGTAGAAAGAGGTCAATCATTGATTCGTATTTTTCCAAGTTAAGGATACACATTTGTATGATTTGTTTGTCAGTAATGAATCCTAATGCTCGAAACACGATGAACAGAGGAATGGGTTTTCTGACATTTGGAATCGAAACAACAACATTATGGTTTCTGACTTTCAACTGTTGGAGCCCAATGTTGATAACGCCTGGCGCGCGAATTTTGACGCTGAATGTTCTTATGGGTTTCGCTACGTTTTCGGAGACAGACCTAATTTCGGCGGAGTATAAGTATTTAGTGTCAGAGGGTTCTTTAACGTATAAAACGTTGTCGGCGAATTTTTCTTGTGGGATAACCGATTTTTCCTTTCCATCAATGATGAAATATCCGCCATTATCATTTCGACATTCCCCCATTTGGAATTTCAAGTCTTTTGGAAGACGGTGGAGGACGCAAAAATCGGATTGAACCATAATAGGAAATTTCCCCAACAGAATTTTTTCAATCAAAAACGGTTGTGGGGATATTTGTGTGACAGTTCCATTAGAGGTCTTGGCAAACGAAGAAAGGGTAGACTCGCGAATCTTCGCAAGTTCTGTAGGAGTAGTAGCGTTGCTTTTCTTTTTTTGTGCGGGTTTCTTTCTGGGAGGTTTTTTCAATATATCGGTTTTCGCACCTCCGGACTTTTTCACTCTTTTAGGGTCTTTTCCTTCTTTTCCTTCTTTTCCTTCTTTTTCTTCCTCATCATCGGATGATTCGAACTCTCCATCATCTTGATTATCGGCTTTTTCTGATACACCGTATAACTCTGGTTCTTCATCCGCGCGTAAGGTTTTAATGAATTCCACCTCTACGTCGTAGTGAACGGTCATTGCATATGTCATATTTCGCAAACGTGCTTCATTTGGATACATAAAGTGAGGTCGTCCTTCATCATAAATGATGGGTTTACCAAAGTATATTTTAGTCCCATCTTTTCCACCTAAATATAGGTTGCATTTATTTTTGAAGTCTCCAATATCTTCATCATACATAGATTGTATTTTGATAGGATTTTTGTCTCGAAAGATTTGAAAAATATGCTTTTTGAAGAAATCGTTGTATGATTCAATATGGTGATTCACCAAATTCTGTGGATTATCTCTAAAATATGAATTAATGACTTTCCATATGTTTGAAGTGTCCATTTTCGTATATATATACATACCTTTTTTTTTGTATTATTTAGGACAAAGATAATTATAATTATTATCTAATAGCATATTATATTATGGATTTCAAAGACCTTTTCTCTCCATTAAGTCGCGAATATTGTTTATGGTTCTACTATTTGTCAATCGTTGGATTCGCCTTCCTCGTGATTACACTTGTGAGTGCGATAATCGTTGGTTTCAGAAAGAAGAAGGGGGGTGAATACTTTATGACAATGTTGATGGTTGCCTTGACATACTTTATTTTCTATTTCCAGAACAGACTATTGTATTCTATGTGTGTGAAATAATTATTGCGTATTTTCCCACATCATAATCACAAAGCATATAGTATAAAAATGGATATTTTATACTATAGTAATTACTGTCCTAATTCGAAGAAAGTTTTAGGGATCATTTCCAAACATGGATTGACAGAAAAAATGAACTGCATTAATATTGATAAAAGAAAGCGCGACCCTCAAACAGGACATGTGTATATCCAGATGGAGAACGGCAAGAATGTAATGATGCCTCCCAATGTCCATGGTGTGCCAGCATTATTAAAAGTGAAAGATAAATATAGCGCAATTTTTGGTGGTGAAATCATATCGTATTTAGAACCTCAAATAAAGGCGAATATTTCGCAAATGGTCCAGATAAATGGTGAACCGGTGGGTACTTCTTTAGGACAATCCATTGGTGGAGTATCCATTGTGTCTGAGCAATTTACATATTTCAATGCCCCGCCTGAAGAGTTAAGTGCTAAAGGAAATGGCTCTGCGCGTCAAATGTATAACTATGTTTCGGCGGACCATACCCAAAACCATACGATACAAACACCTCCAGATAGTTATAAACCGGATAAAATCGGTGAAGCGGTGAATGTCGAATCTTTGCAAAATCAGCGTAATCAGGATATTCCTCAATCTGAACAGCCCAATCCTTATGGAATTTAAGTAAAAGAATATAAAAGGTATATGTTGATTTATATAATATATTCTATAGATGGCAGACAAATCAAGTTTACTGAAAGCATTTAACACGCATTTTTTCGAGTTTGTTGGTAGTGTTGTCGAGTTATTCCCAGAAAACCAAAGTTTGAAACATACGCAGAGTCAGTTTGAAACGTTCAAACGATTGAATCCAACAAGTATTATAAAGGCTTGGAAAAGATTTGTTGTTGAACCATACCAGGATATTATCGATACAGGAAATATCGAGTTCTTTTTCGAGAAAGATTACGGCACTGATTTACAGTCGGTTGCAAACTCGGATAAAATAATGGCGGTAATAGATAACCTTCGCGAACCCATCAAGTTAATGAGCGATACATCGAAAGCCAGTGCTATGAAATATTTACAGAATCTGTCTAAATTAACCGACGCACATTCAAAAATGTAGTGGACGGACAGTCTAATACAAGATAAGTGTGATGGTTAACAGAGATTGTAAAATGACGACGGTCTTGGACATATTCGATGTTGGGAATATATCGCCGTAGCCTAAAAGTGTGGCATTTTGAACCGAAAAATAGAGGCGGTCAAACATTTTTTGCGATAAAGATGTTTCGATCTTATCAGGTGTAATCGTATCTGTTTCCACGTCGTCCTTTACGACGTCGGTCGCTTCGTCTAACTTTTGTTCGACTTTTGCCTGGTCATATTGAGATAATTTAGAGTTAGAAGTGAATTGATAGCCTTGTGTTAAACTCTCGAATCCTTCCGTAAAACTTTCGTCTATATTTTTGTTGACCTTTTTTTTGATGATTTCGGTCTTAATGGTCTCTTTCACGAGATTCACTCCACTAAAGTTTTCATCAGGTAATACAAGATATATAAACGCAAAAATGAATACGGAAATAAATAGATAATATAATTTTATGTGATATTGGTGTGTTTTGGGTTGGAGGAATTTTTTGAAAGTGGTTACAGGATTCGCCATAAACTTATTCATTGTGCAAAATGATTATATAATATATATACATCGATATATATTATGTTTGAGTGTAATTATGTTTGAGTGTTATTATGTTTGAGTGTAATTATGTTTAAGAGATATTCAAATAAAACAACACAGTTCCAACTTCTAATTTTTTGATAAATGAATACACTGAACCGCGTCTTAAAATGAATGTCGAATCATCTCGCTTATTGACTAAGAATACTTCGTGGTGTAATTTATAAACCAATGGGAAATACTTTTTAGGTATAATGGCGCCAACCTTTTGTACGTAATATGATATGTAGTTTGAATGTAGTTGACACATAAAATCGTGCAGTTCTTGTCTAAATAGTTCAAAAAGCTTTTTATACACTGAAAACACATTAAGAAATTCGGTTATTTTGTTTTCTTTGATCAAAGACAAATATAAGTATTGTAAATTAGGATGATTTCCGCGCAACTCTTTAATTTTGCGATATTCTCTATCCTCAAAAATGGTTCTTGTGCCACTCGTCAAATGCGTCGCGACAAGACCTTGTAATTCGTGTTCTTTGAAAAATGCGTCGACCGTTAAGTCATCCAATTTTTCCAAGGTGTATGTCGATGGATACAGAATGAGTCTTGTCAGTGGTTCCAAACCTTCCACCTTTTTATATTCCCTTATAGGAATATGTTGGATTCTGGCACCGTTAATTTCATAAACATCAACTAAATATGCGTTGGGGATTTGTACATTCAGAATCATTTTATTTGTCGGATGTTGAATCACAAAATGATATACGTGGGTCTTCGATAGACCGTTTAGAAAAGGAAGTTCGTTAAAATCTTGGTCGAAAGCTCCACCCAAACATTCGATGAGCATTTGCCGGAATGTCAGCTGTCTATCGAAATCCCCCACTTTGTATTGATTTCGGATATACCAATAATTACAACCGACGGAGTTTTTAGTCGCCATTTCCCAACCGCATATTCTTTCGTCGTAAAAAACACATATAAAGGTCCCTTCGACAAATTCTTGGTAATGAAATTGGTCGGCGTTTGTCTTCATATATTGTTCTTGAAAACATTCGGATGTAATTATTTTAGATGGTATAATAGATAATAATTTTTGTGGTTCTTCTTTATTCGAGATTTGAATATGTCCTGACGCATCGTCTTTGGAAAACACATATTGAACAGGTTCACCGTGAATTTGTTTCACAGTAATTAATTTTTCACTCATCTAGTTTATGATAACAGGTATTTATTAAGTAATAGTAAAGATATATTTATATTATTCTACATACATATTTATATTATCTATCCATCTATATATATATATATATACATTGAATGGCTACTTTAGAAGGTTCTCCAATACACGGTGGTGATATGTTTAAAGGTCCACAAATCAAAGGTATTACATCACAATATAGCAACGATGTCGTATTCATAACAAGCAACTATAAATCCAACAATACAACAAGCTCTCGAAAAAATTTGATAGATCTTCGCGAAAAATATAATCAACAGAAAGCCAACGGCACGCTTGATGACGAAATCAAAAGACATATTAACATAATATATAGAGCTGTTTCTTGGGCAAAAGAAAACAACATAGAAAATGAGCAATTAAAGATGAAACGAGGTAAAATGTTTAGGTTAGAAAATAACAGAATATTCAGAGCGAGTTATGCTGAAATAGGACAATCGTATTTGAATTCGATTGAACCCGATATGTTTAAATTACCGGAAGGGCCTCCTGATTTGACTTTTTCAGCATTAACCGCAACAACCGGTGCGAAAAACAGAAAAGAGGATTACACTAAAGATTACTATGATAAGGTAGTATCTTTATTATTAAAATATGCCGGTGCATTGAAGAATGGAAATTTATCGTGTGGTAAATGCGAAACTGTGTTTCAAATTGTGAGGGAAGCAATACAGCAAAATGTGAAACCAGAATGTCTGAAGAGCACCGATATTTTAATGCCAAATGAGGCAGCAGTCTCACAATCATCACTAACGTTTTCTTCTCCTGCTCCTCCTCCTGTGGCTACTGTTTATCAAGCTGATCCTGCTAATATGTCTCCTATGGACGCACCTAAGGTTGAGCCCAAAGAAACAATACCAGGTATAGGCTATGAAATGATAGACCTCTCAGCATATTTTAAATCGAATGACTCGACAAAATTAGAGAAAATAATAATGTCAAAAATATCAGAAAGTTCTTTAAAAGAGGAAGAAATAAATAGAATAAAAGCAATGATTACTCCTCTTTTAACCGATTTTAAAGACGGAAATAATCAAAATGCTTTGAAAAGTTTGGTATATATATTAACTATATATCAACTTGAACAATTTTATATTTTGATGAAAGACAGTTTGGGAATGTTTGGCAGTTCTTCCTCTAAATATTTGACGAAAGGTGAACAAATGTCATTATTGGCATCTAACCAATATAAAACCCTTCCTGGATTCTTAGAAACAGCCAATAATAAGGATTTTAAAGAAGGTTCATTTTATCTTCCTTTTCAACAGTATGGAAATGACTTCGGTTCTCAGATATTTCAGAAAACTGCACAATCCAAAGCCAGGTTTGATGATAGGCTACGTATTTGGAATGAAAAAAAATTACTGTATGAAATCAATTATGATACTATCCATAGAACCATTCGTGATATGAGTTTTGACGATATCAATGATCTTTTAAATAAAAACAGTTCGGTATATAATTCTAATCCTCAATCCATCATTGGTGAAGCCTCAATAGCACCCGGTGCAGTAGGCGGTGGAAGAGGTAGTCGTCGTCGTAATAAGAAGAATAATAAAACTTTCAAGCGTGTGCGTGCGGGGAAAACGCATAAAGTGCATAAATCAAAGAGGAAGTTAACAAAAAAGAAGTAAACAAAGAAGAAGTAGAATCACAAGTTTTAGTTGAATAAATATCAAAATATATATTCAACCGTAATAGTAATTTAGAATAGTATCTATTTATATTATAAATACAGTATGTCTGAAAAGGAGGAAATTCCTGTTACAAATGAGAATTTAGAATTGGAACTGGGCGATATCATCGAAATTATAGCGCCTACGAATCCGGAAATCCACGAAGTGTCATTTTTCATTCATTATATAGATGATGAGTTTATCAAATTGATAAATATTTCTAATAGAGAACACAAGAATTTACACATCAACGAGAAGGGGGATTTATCCGACGAATCAATCGAACACATCAATTTGTTGAGTCGGAGCGAAGAACCCGGATTTGCCAGACAGCATAATTTACTATTGAATACTTGGATAGAACTCTATTTTAGCGGTATTGTTTCAACGACGATCACCGGAGAAATCACAGACTTAGTAAACGACCAAATCGAAATCACCACATATCCGGATTTGGATATCATATACATAGACTTTGAGTATAAGGGGTTGCCGAGGAATATTCCTCTGGAAAAAATCATCGTTCGTTCGAAACCGGCAGGATTGGAAAGTCTGAAGGGGATGAGTAAAGAGGATTTAGAAGAAGATAATGAAACGCACCAGCCAGAGGAAAATCTATTGGAATATTTGGAGAACGGTGAGTCCATAAATAGAGTTCCAGACGACGCGGAAGCGGATGAAAACATTCGCGACTCTTTACGTTCAGCTTATACAAAGGCTAGTAATGTGATATTCGGTTCGCGTTTAGAGGAAATTCAACAAGTGTATGAGTTGCCGGATAATCAACGCAGGTATGGTATCGATACGCAAACCAACAGTTTATTGGACGAGCTTTTATCAACACTTCCAACATCGCAAAGAACCGACACGATTTTAAAGAGGATTCATACTATGATAGAGCGGTTTAAAGAACTGCGCGAAGATTTTTCGGTGTTTGATCAAAATGGAGATGTAATCCGTGCCCAATTTCACGATCAAAATTTCCACAAACCGTTAATTGAGCATATTGCGCAGATGGACAAAAAACTTCGGTGGTTTGTTCCTACAACGCTGATTACGAAGAAAGTATATAAATCCGAAGACGACATAATCCACGATGAATCTGTCACCGATGTTTCTGTGTTGGATACACACGTAGACGATGTGTATAATAATATGTATAATTTCAATAATGAAGGAAGCAATGTGTATATTTCCAAGACACAAGAGATGAGTAATATTTTCACACCCTTCACCCAGACAGACCGGCGGGATTATATAGACCAACGCGATGTGAATACTGATATAGAAAGCATATTAACCAATCTGGATAATTTCGAAAGCAGTGTTCTGCGCGGTTCTCAAAAGAAAATGGAATTGGTCAAACGCAAATTCATCACACAGAAGTATTGTTTGAATATGACAAAGTTAGTGAAAGAAATGGTGGACGGAAAGGAGCAGGCAATTGTTCGTCCTCTTTACAGGAACGACAAGTTATCAGTTAAATCATTCATAACGATGCCTTTGTGTGTGATGAAATTCAGTGCAATAGATATGCCGGGGACATCTTTGTATGAAAAAACAAAATTACATCGCGATTTCTTTATGATATCCCGAGTTCTCCGGAAAAACACGCATATTTTACCCAAGGTAGTTGAAGATTTTCGAAAAGAAATCGATTATGATAAGAATGAGAACCAGTCTGCGTTTTTATCCAATATCAGTGAATACATTTTGGACGAAAATATCGACGACCCCGATAAATATAATAAGTTTTTGAAAGTCATTATTCCAAACACGTGGCAATTGATAAAAATTACTCGAAAACACATACAGTATGACTTGTCATTTAAATCGGCGGTAGATACATTAGAACCATTTTTCGTGTATAGCCGAGATATTTCCTTTCCACAGTACAAGGAAATCCGTTATTTCTTGAGGGAACGAATCAAAGAACTGAAAAAGGAAATAGCGTTGTCTCGCGATGAGTTTGAGAAGCTGAAAAACACAAAATACAATGTTAACCGAGAACCATTAATAATTATCCGTTTGTTACTGGAAAAAGAAGATGTTCTCAAGAAATGTCTTACAGGATACAAACTACCGAATCGAGAACTGGTAGAAGAGAAATACTCATCACAAGAAATATTGAAGTTAATGTTGGATTTTGATAATGGTGTCCTTCTCACACAATTAATAGCCTCTTTATTAACATCGTTGATGACCCCGAATAATTTAGCCACGATTTTGGAGGAAGGTGGTTCCTCTGAACAGTACGACGACAGTGATAAAAACGAAAAAATAAAGGCCAAAGATTGTAATCAACGCGTACTAACGAAAAAATACACCAGTGTAGTAGACTTACAAAAGGATAACCATCTCGATGAAGTGTATTACGACGAAGATTTCGATGATACCCCGTATTACATTATGGAAAAATACAAGCAACAGCAAAAAGAGAAATTGCCCGAAAAATTCCCAGGATGGTTGAAAGAGGTTTTAGTGGAGAAACACGATTGTCCAGAGTCTATGGCGCAAGAAATGGCCGAACGTCTGGTCGCAAATAAACGGCTCGTTCAAGAAGGCGAATATTGTATATTGGAAATATCTCCCAAACTACCGAAAAATGTGGATATAGATGATTTGTCTGAGTCCGAACGCGAAAAGGTTGACCAAGAAGTGGATATGAGGAAGAAGATGAAGTTTTTCCAAAGAAAGAAAGGGTACTGGGTGGAAGATAAAGATATTGACGAAGAATCGTTTATGGATTCCAGCACACTTTTTTGTAATTTGTCCAAGAAATGTTTTCAAAAACTGAAAAGTCCTATTGGTAGCGATGTGTGTGAAAGCACAAAAGATGCCGAAAGGAGGTTGGGTGAAGCCACTCGAAAAAAAGCTTTAAAGGAGTTTGACCGGCGTTATGAACTTAGTAAAGAGGACAACATTGAAAACTTGGAAAAGAAAATAATAAAACATATGAAATATATTCATAGACTGAGTGCCTTGAATCATACAGAATTATATAAATACAATAATCTTGCGTATCATATTGGATTAGGTGTAAGAACCGTCGATGAAAATATAATTCGTTCGCCATACTTGAAACTCAAAGACAATATAATGGGCCAATCGGATTTTTCCAAGAAGCAGCAGGATATTATGAAGTTTTACGAAAAGTTTTGTAGAGAACCGAGAACCACAGAAGACTTCAAAGAAGACCCTTATTTCAAATATTGTAAAGAAACGGACACAAAACTAATTGCGTCTTTCCATATCACTCTTGCGGAAGCCTATGTGTTGTATGGTGAAATCGAATACGCCACAGCGCTCGATGTAGTTTGTGCCGAACGGGGGCGATTGAGTGAAAATCGCGATGCCATCATAGATAAGTATGGAAGTGGAGAGGAGATTTGTAAGATTGACAACGTGGACGAGGCGTCGTTCACTGAAGACGGATTTCGAATAAGCACACACGCAGTTTTGGAAAAGGATACAAGTGAAGTTGTATTGGAGAAATTAAAACAAAAAAGGGGTAAAGTATTTGAGAACGAGCGTATGGAAGAGATTTACCGCATTTATGTGGCGATTGCAACAAATATTGGATTGCCTTTGAATGATTTGGAAGAACAAGTTTTACGCATATCTTATGAATTGTGCTCTAAAAATATTGTGAATAAGGAAGAGTATGAAATGTATATTGCGGACACCAAGGCTAAAACCGGGAAAACCCCGATTTCGTATTCCAAAAAGAAAAACAAGACGATGATCCAGATAATCATTTCGGTGATTTTTGTGAGTGTTCAGACGACGGTGCCTTATTTTCAAACAAAGAAAACGTTTCCAGGATGTATAAAGTCGTTCGATGGATTTCCTCTTACCGGACCTGAAAACATCGATGGTCTTCAATATTTAGGGTGTGTGTTGGATAAAATGAAGGCTTCGTATGAACCCTGGGACTCTATTGGTAAAACGGGTGCCACTATACTGACCGACCAATTGAGGATCATCGTAGATTCAATTGTATTGAAACACGTTGAAGTGGATGAGATGTACTTGAAGAAGCGCGAGTATATGCTGAATCACCCTATTGTAGAAATACCAGACGAATATGTTGTGGAAAAATGGCGTCATTTTATGCCACCTTTGGTCGATACAAACGTGATAAAAGGTTTGAAAAGTGTAGCCCAAGATTTTTCGAAGGAATACTTGGAGCTATTGAGAAACGGGAAAAAACACCAACACCAGGATTTTATGGTTTTGAAAAGTAAGGTCGCATATTATTCGTATGGAATTATGGAAGCTATACAAGAACTTGTCAACAAGAAGGATTTGTTGTTGAAGACGAGTGGGAATGAGCCATTCTTACAGAATGCTTGCTGTAATGAAACTCAAAAAGACAATCCTATTTTCTATTTTATTGAAGAAAACGAGAGTATTGACCACTATATCCGCATTATTAAGTCGTTGACCGGACTCATCGATTATACGAATAAAATATCACGGGCAACATTATTAGTGTATGAACCGTCGGCAACACTCCAATCGTCCACCTCACTTCCTAAGGAACCGATAGAGGAAAACATTTATTTGGCCTTTATACATTACTGTGGATTGGATAAGGGACTGCCAATTCCAGAAAAATATCACGCCTACTTTCAAGAAATACCTATTGGATATGACCCTGCGTCGTCCATAGAAGAAAAGATTTCATTTTTGAAACGAGAGGCGCACAAAAATTTTTCGGTGAACGATTACCTTAATTTTATGCAGATAGTTTCACAAGATAATGTTCTGGAAATCGCCGATACAAATATGGCGGAAAGCATCAAATATGACGCGGTTAATTCGTTAAAAGATATTTTGAATGTTTTGGAGAAGGAAGATTTATCTTTTTCGTCAAAGGAATTTGTCGAATTGATGCGAAGTGTGTTGGACAAATATAAAGAAAACAAGATGTATGTGTATGATGCTGCCACTGATGATGATGGCGATGAAGGCGTTCAAAAACAATATGCGTCGTCGATGAGGAAATTAAAGGATTATTTAGCAACAGAAAATGTGCGAAAATACGAAGGTATCATGCGATTCTTGAATAAAAATGGACAACTTCGAACCCGGGAATACGATAAACTCCACGATTTCTTTAACGACCTCACCAAGTGGAATTTAGATAAAGAAATGAATCATTATTGCGACGATGGCTTATACACAATAGTAAATTATGTAAGAAATTTCGTCTACAATATGACACATCTATACCCAAGTATGGTGTTACATAAATGTATTAACAAAAACAGATTATTTCATCAATATTGGGGTTTAGGATTAAAAGACTTGACCGAAATCGAAGAAAATATTTCGAAATACTATGAGAAATTTAAGCCATTCTTCGGCGACAGTGGATTAGAACGGTTTTTGACCGAGATGCAAAGACGATTGAAGAATGTGCGTCTTTTCATAGATGTATTGCCCGTGTTCAACTCTCTAATGAAAAAAGACCATACATTTTACACTCTGTTTGACAAGTCAACGTTGTATATGTTGATGAATTATGTATTGTATTCGGTTGTATATGAGTATGTGGAAGGTGCCATCAATAGCGATTTATTGACGCAAGATATCCAGGCACAAAAACAAGAACGCAGAACAATGAATTCAGAACGCGATGATCCATCGACCGTGAATTTTGGTGTGGAAGAAGAAATCGGGGATGAGAATCAGGAAGTGTATGATGAAATGGCTGAACTTCATATTGAAGTGGGGAATCAAGAAGAATTCCAGAAGCGTGTAGGAACTATGTTGAAGGTGTTCTTGGAAATTGCGATGAATAATAAATCCATAGTTGATTTTGATTATGCAAGTATAATCGAAAAGACACACAAATACAAACAACAGGAAAAAGCACGCATTGTGGAGAGATTGCGCAATATGTCTATTGAAGAACGAAGAGTCGAGAATATGAAGAAACATTATAAATTGGCGGAATGGAATGTTGGACAAAACAAGGGTTTATTTGTCTATGATATTCTAACAAGTGATAGAGAGCGACAAGAAAACATCGAACAAGGTTTCGTCGACATTGACGCGAATCTACAAGGTGATGACGACGTCGAGATGGAGGAAAATATGGCAGATGAGACCGAGGCTTTGAATATAAATGGATTGAGCGAAGATTATATGGACGGTCAATATTACAGTGAGGACGAAGAAGATAATTTTTAGGCAGGCCGACTCTCACTTCATATCATTTAGGGTATTTGTCATATATCAAAAAATAAAATTTCCTCATATTATAGTAGTAATCAAATGAGTCTCAATATTAATCTGGTGTATATACGATATAATAGAGTTATGTTCGCCATCATAGCGTTTCTGACGCTATTTACCTTGGTCCATTATTCAAAACCCGGATTCGCATATAATCGACACGGTGGATTTCGCACGTTTGGCATCGGGTATAAACATAAGACGGTTGTTCCCATATGGCTAATCGCAATACTGATATCAATATTTAGTTATTTATTGGTTATGATAATTTAGTCGTGTTTGAGTGGGATAAAATTTTTATGATTACGATTGTATATAATCCAGTAGCATCGGATGGATAATCCAAGATTAACAGAACCGGGGGCGAGAAATTATATGACGAATTTATTATCAAATTGTCATAATAATCGTGTTTCAATTTATTTATATATATTGAACATCGGTGTTTTAGTAATGTTTGTTGGATCAATATCAATCATTTTGTATTATTGTTATCGAAATAAACTGGCCCCGCCTGAACAAATCCGCAAAACTCAAAAAGAACAAGAATACATATTACAAAAAATCAGATTTTACAAGGACCATCAACATAGTATCAACTCAAGAGCATCCATTACTGGACTACCAACAACCGACTTACGCCCAGTATGATTTCATCGAAGTTGGTTTCAAGGATATATAATCTATGATTTTACTATAGATTATATAAATATATATAAAATGGATTTGTTTGAAAGACAGCGCGAAACAGCAATAGAAGAAAATAGTGCTCAAAAAACAATATTTGATGTTCTGGAAAACTTGTTTGCGACCGACACCGATATATTTTTCAAAGAACCTTTGGTCGGAGATGTTGATTTAGAAGTATTGAAAGAATGCAATTTTACAAATATCGAAAAGCTCCGATTTTCTCCCGGAAAGATTACGAGTCTCAAAAACATACCAACCCACATAAAGGAATTATCGTGTCCGAAGAATTTACTGAATAGTTTAGAAAATATACCGGAAACATTGGAGGTGTTGGATGTCGAGGGAAATGGATTAAAGACGTTGGATGTTTCCAAGGTCAAAGATTTAAAAGTTCTCAAAGTTTCTGAAAATCGTTTGGTGGAATTAGAGAACCTTCCGCTAAGTTTAGAACAAATGTTCTGTAATAACAATGATTTAAGAAAGTTGGATTTGGATGGATTGACACAGTTGGGTGTGTTGCATTGCTCGGGAAATAAATCGATGAATATTCATAACCTACCCGAAAATATTGCGGATTTCAATAATGATAATTTACCTACGAATGAAATATCACGGTCTAAAGCAGAAGAAGACATCCCACAATATGATGTGTATGAGTCTTTGAATAAATATTTTATGTTGAAAACACAATATGAAGCCCACACGAAATCTAAGAAGAAGGCATTGTATAAAAAAATTAATAACAAAGCCAGATATAAAAAGGAAGTGGTGAAGTTGAAACCATTATGTATTAATTGTAAGAAACCTGTCGGTACTATTTTTTCAAATAAGAATCGTACATATAAAGCTATTTGTGGTGGTGTTAATTCTTCAAAATGTAACTTGGATGTAAAAATTTATATGGGCGAGTATGATAATTTGATTCATTCAATCCAAATTTGCCAGCACGCCATAGAAGAAAACAAAGAAAACATAATCAAAATGAAGATGGACACGTTGTTGGATTATGTTAGTGAATCCAAAATATCAAAAGATTTCAAAAATGAATACGACGAATATAATGGAATTAATATGATGCTGACCAATTTGAAAACGCAATACGAAATGTTGCATTTTTCAAAAGAGAATCACGAAAAACAGACTGTAAAGAAACTGGCCATTCATAAAACCATTTTGCATATACAAGAACTATTGGGAGAATACAAAAAAAATAATCAAAAAGATATATTGAAAGACGTCATCGATATATATCAAAAACAGTTGATGCCGGAAGTAATGAATCTACGACATTTGAAATACTCCATTATGAATATGGATGAAGATAAAATAAACACCCGATTTACCTTATTCCAAAGTGATAGTTATTTGAATGAAGTCGAAAGAAACATCGGTGAGCAACCACAGGTTCTCAAATTTGTAGGAAATTTCTAATTTTGTCAATATTTACTAATTAAAAAATTGATTCATTTTTATCGCAAAGTTGAAAGGCATAAACTAACTGATAGAATAATATGACTACCAATACTACTGAAATGACTACCAATACTACTGTTGAAATGATAGATGAAGCTCATGTTAAAATAATAGATGAAGCTCATGTTGGCAAAGAAAAGCCTTTAGCCGCAAAGTATAAAAACTATACCAAGTTTGCGTATTGGTTTATGAAACGCCTTCAAAAAGATGAAATAATAGGAGAATCTCAAGTTGGCGACGCAGTCAAGGCGCTGGGAGTCTATTTGAAATCTACCAAAGATAAACAAATTATCTTTGACGATTTCGAGAACGACTCGAAGCAACTTGACGCGGAACTAAAACAAATGGTGAAGATTCACGAGAATCCAAACTACAAACCAAGAAAAAAAGCCCCTAAAAAAGCGAAGGTTGACGAAGAACCTGTGAAAGATTTTGACAAAGAAAACATGAATTGTGTAGTTAAAGAATTACAAGAAGTTATCGAAGAAGCAGTCGAAGAACCTATGAAAGATTTTGTCGAAGAAACTATCCAACAAGTTATCGAAGAACCTGTGAAAGATTTTGTCGAAGAGCAAGTCGAAGAACCTGTGAAAGATTTTGTCGAAGAAGTTATCGCAGAAAAGGTCGATGAAAAGGTCGATGAAAAGGTCGATGAAAAGGTCGAGGAAGCGTCTCCAAAAAAGGAGCGAAAGAAGTCTTCTAAAAAGAAGACGATAACCATAGCAGAAGATGATATTGTTGCGCAGATAGTAGAAGCAGCGAACGCTTGTCGCATTGACGACCCCCTGAAAGCCAAGCAACCAAGAAAGAAAAAAGTATATGTACGAGTTGCAGAACCTTTGATTGAGGAGGAAAAGACTGTAGACCCTATTCCTAAGACACTCGACGATGTTGAGGATGATGTTGTAACACCGGAATTGGAACTTGAAGAATATGTCAAATAGAGACAACAAACATAACAACAAAAATATAAAAAAAGATAGTTTAAATAAGTAGTTAGGAATAAATTAAATCCATATTTTTTTGTGTTTTATTCTCATATTTATTACAACAAAATTCCCAAACACGACCGGTAAAGGCATTTAGACTGTTCTTCGGGTTCGAGACCAAATTCATCGTAAAACTGTTCGAACATATCATCGTCGCGAAAGTCTACAGTCTTTTTTCGTTTATTGATTTTCCCACCGAGTTTCAAAATGCGTTCTTTCCATATTGGTGAGTATGATGCGTAAAACAACCAATTATTACTGAAAGCATCAAGCTTGAGTTTTGTATTTTTTTCATTTGTTTCTTCCACAACAGGGAATAAACAAACCTTCGGTAAATAGTAGTAGTTCATATGTGTGTTTACAGTTTCATATTTCATTACATCAACATTTACAGTATTAATATGTAATTGTCCACGTGCGAACACGTCATCGGTAACTTTATCGAGAAGACATATATTTTCGATAAACAACGCCAACAATGTAGGCGACATACCCTCTTCCGCAAATTTTTGGCAAACCGTCGTATGAAGGTTTTTATAGTCAGGATATCGGATTTTTACTGTTTGATATAATAAGTCAAATGGTTTTTGATGGAACCCTGACCAATACAACTCGAATGCCCAGAACAAAGCTTCTTCCTGTTTATGTGTTAGTAAACAAGAAACTAACGAACGGCACACACTCATCTCATCATACAAATATCTGGTGAATATAATTGTCATTATATGTCTATTGGTTATATTGGTATTGGTTTATATGTCTATTATCATTTAGAAAAAAATCTATCAATTTTTTATATATCATCGTTTATTATATGTCTCGGATTTTTAGTTTGAAGAGTAGAGTTACAAATAGTATTGTTAGAGAGAA
>Ga0209092_10002394_pt1 | contig 17250 bp, 7 predicted proteins | sample FraStrMetagenome_FD_187446 | JGI IMG/M metagenome (GOLD analysis project Ga0209092, IMG submission 187446) | Marine eukaryotic phytoplankton communities from Arctic Ocean - Fram Strait ARC3M Metagenome (SPAdes) (version 2) | ecosystem: Environmental > Aquatic > Marine > Oceanic | place: Fram...
ACACACACACACACACACACACACACACACAGTGACATATTATGACATACTGTGTATTTTATTTCGAACTTTCAAGTAAAGTTCGAAAAAACCAGCCGTTTCCTGGTTACATTACAATACCAGTGCATTGGATCACAGACAAATTACATCGCGTTGTGATTCTCCAGAGCATTATTGGTAATGGGTAATGGCATTGCCTTCATCATTATCGTCGGCAATATTACCAGGATATGGAGCCCAATTGGAAGATGATGCCATAAAGCATTCCGCGGAAAAGTTAGAATCGGGCAGAGCTGCGTTACTAGAAGAAATTAGGAGCATCGAACGCGAAAACGAATATGGGAACAAAATATTGTCACATCCCATCGTGGTGATACCCTGTAAAAGATTTGAGGATACTTTAGGGTATCGATGTAAATGTTCCTTTCAAATGCTTCTAAATAGTGGGATATGGTCTTATGGGATGAGGTCAAAGGGTAAAGAAGTACCAATTGGATCGGATGCATTTCCTGTTGCCAATAACTGCATTCAGTTTGCTATGAAAGGGCTTATTAAGGAACTGAATGACGATAATGTTACTGAGATTACAAAAAATTTAACAAGTTCGACGTTTGTATCTTCGTGGGATCAAAATTGTGTCATAATTACGCTTCATTATAATCATCGTCTTGGCATAGATGCTTGGAAACATTCAGCGACTAAGCTGGTTCGTAGAATAGGTGTAAGTTTCTTAATTGGCCGATCTCGAGGGATTAAAGTTGTCATCAAGGGAGGTAATCGCCACAACGATTGGTTGTATGATAGAGTGATAATGACAGTGAATGAGCTTGAGCCAGAGATAACGGATACAGTGAAAATAAAGATGGCTGAAGGTCGGTATGAAGTGATTCATTATGTTAAATCGATTGACGCTTTTCAACATCCAAACTCTTCAATCATGCATCAAGCGGTGGATTGGATTATGGGAGTTATGAGAAATATCAAAGAAAAGAACGATGATTGCGGACAGAGTCTATCGTTGTTAGAACTGTTTTGCGGTTGCGGCGCACATACAATGATTCTCGGGAAGGCAAATATATTCGACGCCATTGTTGCAATTGAAGCTGATCAGCGTTTAGTGGATGCATGCCAACGAAACATAATTTTGAATGATTTAAGTGGCACTGTTTGTGTCGTAAAAGAAGATGCAGGACACTATGCAGAAGCCGTAAAACTTTCCAACTTTTTGCACAGTGACTTTAATGTTCTACTTGTCGACCCACCTCGACAAGGTCTCACTTCTCGTATTTGTGAGCAAGCTATATCGGGATCTTTCAAACATATTTTGTACATTTCTTGCGGACGGGTCGCATTACTACATGACATTGCGAGACTAAGCGAATCATTTGTTGTTGAGAATTGCACTTTGTTAGATCTCTTTCCGCGCACAAATGCAATTGAAAGTTTGGTTCATTTAAAACGGAAAAGCTTAAGAGAATGATGTGGATATTATTTGCGTGCTATTCGTGGCCAATTCGCATAAGCTCAATCACCAGAATTATAATTAATGTAGTATCAATAAATGTCTCCCAAGGATTTTGACAGATCACGTACATACCTTCTTACTTAAGTGTTGACATAATTCATCTGCATGAGTAAATTTGCCATGAAAATTTCAAGTGGTTTTGAAAATCCTCGAATTTCCGGTACGAATTAGCCGAATGACTAACACAAGTACCGAACCTCGTTGACATAAGGAATCATACAAATGTAGCGAGATGAAAATTAGCGTAATACATAACTACTAAGATTCCTATATTACTGATAGAATCATATAGAGATAAGATTATGCAAAATTTCAATCTGGCTAAGATGGCGTCGTGTGCTTCCGGTACCACAAACTTACACCGATAAAATCGAAACGTGGAGCTGTTTGTGAGAAACTGAATAAAATGATTGACCATGGGACCTAAAATATGTGTTATCACCAGTCTTTACAACTCTACCTTTGGAGCAAGGTAGATTTCAAAACATTTGTGCTTTGAGGCAAAACTAGCGGTTTGTTAGGATTACACATAATTAAAGCGATTTGAAATAATACCTCATTCCTGAACATTAAAGATTTCCGCTGAGAACAGAAGTTGCAAGTTTAACAAACTTGTTGTGGCATTTACACGCAGATGGCCCCTTCTCCACGAGGGATCCAAGAATATTTGCGCTCACGGCGTCGTCAGGAAAAACCTTCAATTTTTGTCGAAGTTCCTTCACTATTAAATCGGCTGCTACTTCAGACCTTTCGGCCATTGCAATCAAAAGTATTTGCTTGAGTTTATCAAGTTCTTTGTTGCAATCCATGTTAATCGGCGAGTACCGCGAAAATAAGGTTGCAATTAGATCTTGCGAGATGGCTCCTCCGAAGGATTCGTCAACTCGAACAATACACAGCACTAACATCATGATCTGGAGAGCCACAGGTATTCCGCACTTACTGCAAAAGGACGGAGAATAAGAAGATTTTTTAGATCTCGCTTCAGAAAGCGAGTCTCTGTTCAGCCGTTCCCATGCTGTAATTGCCTTTTCGAGCTCAAAGCATTCGCGATCTGCTTCTCTCATACTCTCATGAAACCGTGAGCACTCCGACACCACCTCTTTGTTTGACACGGATTTTTTACTCGATAACTTATTACTTTCGCTGTGGTTCAGACTAGTTTCGTCTCGATCTTTATTGTATTTATGAGAAGCAGCTTGATCTACATTACTATCGATATCTTCGGTGTCGTCTAAGTTTCTAGTTTGGAGGCTTGCTACGATTCGGCTAATAGACGACCCTGGGAGATCATTAACGCTCCCCCCGACCCCTCCAAGCATACCGAAAATATCCCCATCATCAACTCCTGAAATATCTTCTTCGAAAAAGTCTAGACTTCCACCAGTAGCGTTTAAGAAAGCCTGTCGCAAAAGGAGATCATTTCTCGTATTTCGATCACCTCCTCTATTTGAGTTTTCACCGCGAAGTTGCTGTGCGAGATTCAACAATGATCTCGCTTTTCGCGCAGCTGTAAGCCGCAGATCACCCTGATTATCGGGTGATTTTCTCTTTTTACTGACGGCCTTACTCCCAGTTTTGGGTGGCTCCCCTTGGAGGCATCTCCGCAAAGCCGAAGAATAATTAGTGCAAATTGCTGGTTCCTCCATGAAGTAGTCAGATCTACGCTTTCTTCGCGAAGTCAACAATCCGGAGAGCTTCTTTCTTAAACTACTTCTCGCCTCTGAAACTCGTTTAGATGTTAACCTAAAAAGTTTTCCTGCGCGCTCGTAATCTTCGTCGTTTTCAATTGAGGATGCTGAAGACGCTATTCCTGCCATGATTTCAAAACTGAAAATACCACTAGCACAGAATCCGCTTAAATAAGGAAAGAGAAATAATCAAGATAAAAATTGCAAATTGAGACATGAAGCGATTAAATTCAACTTACCATTCAACACACAGAAAAGCATCCAGACGGTCATAGTTGATATGCCTGCACTTTCTACATTGAAACGCAACTTCACCGCAATGCCCACAAACACCAGCAACATTATTAACAACTCGTGCACATCTAGGACAGGTCAAAATCATCGCACCATCATCTGTTTTAATGTTTGCTCCTCCAGGATAAAATTCACTATATTCAAATTTCAAATTGGCCGCGACGGTGGGAAGTGCCAGTTTGCATGAGCCCTTTGTCATTCCTCTACCCAACCATAATGTCCCACATTTTTGCCATAATGGAATGTAGTTATCCTCCTTCAACTCGGACACGTCGTTTACTTGACGTGGAGAAAAATAAATTTCTACAGATTTCACAAATCTTCCTCTTGGCTCTTGCACATTTATGTGTAAGTCTGATAATGCAAAACGAGACTTGAGTTTACAGTAGTTGGCGAATTCAGAACTAATAATTTTATCTGCGACAGCCTCAAGACGAAACTTTGTGAACGGGCGAAGTTGATTGTGTGCCCATGATGATATATTTTCATTGCTTTTTAAAGAATGTACAACTTTTTTCCTTTCAACTGATAACGTATCGAGTTGTACACAATATTTGATCTTCTCCACTTCGTTATACCTAGAGCACTGAATACAACGTGATAAATCAAAACGAAGCTCAACCGTTTTTTCTTTGTCTGCAGAATAATCCGATACGCTCGTCCCCTTAAAATGGCAACTTATGGCTTTCAGTTGCATATGACAAGCTGAAAATACCGTCTTGGCAATACTCTCTAGACTAATCGCAGACTTTGCGCCGTGTTCCCGAATCATGTCTTGTATGAGCTCAAAAAATTCAGCTGACGAGTCTCCTAGAGATCCAATTTCATTCAATGGAGTTCCTACGCAATGAAGCAAAATTTGGTAAACATCTTCTTGAGGTAATGCCCTCACAAGCTTTGATGCGACCCGCTTGCCAACGTTTCTCGCATCCATTGAGCTTCCATGAAGAACAAATTGTAAAATAAAGAAAATGACGTGTTGAGCACTGAAAAAATAATTACGTGATTCCACAAGGGAGTTTTCTTGCACCAATGAAGAAAGCGATTGACGTTGATAACCACTGTCGCTGCTCAACATATCATCTTCGGGGAGACAGCTTTTTTCATCTAATCCCGGTAACGCTATATCAACTAACTCTAATACTTTTCGTTGTATTCTACCCGTACTTGAGCAGAGAAGCCAAAAAAGAACTGTCAACGGCGACGACGGCATTTCAGAATCACCAGATATGCTGGCTATGGACATTGAGGAAGCGCAAAATTTCCTCCAATTGCTACTGCGACTCTTTGTCGTTTCGATAAGCTCGTCGAGACATCGAGTTAGCTTTTCAACCATTTGCAAATTCAAACAGTCTTCAGAGATTAACCATTCCACTCCCAAAAAGTCCCCCGAAGTGACTTTGGCCCATGTAGTCGGTTGATCCTTCCATCTTCGTCCACACATACGTGCTTTTTCAATGACAAAAAATGCCTCCATAAGAAGTGGTCGAGAAATATCAAGCAAAGCACGATATTGTATAGAAAAGATGTGATTGTCTCGAACCTGATGATAAATGCTTTTTTGTCCGCCACAAAGTCGTTTGAGCATACGCTTTGCTTGAAGTCTTTGGCTTACATAGGCTGAAGTACTGATCACTGAACATAGAAAATTGAACCACCCTCTGTTCCATATTGACACGGGTGCTCTCCCTTTCTTTTGTTTCTTCTGTAGAGAATTCGGAGCAATGCTTGAGAACAAAATCAACGAATGAAGGATTAGGGAAGCATCGCTGTTGCCCTCTATTTCAATCTCGCATGTATTTTTTTGTTTGTAAAGATTGTGTAATTGATGGTCGTCCAACTTGGCTTTACTGATAAAAACACCATCGTACAGATCATTAACAAAAGATAATGAATCTTGAGTCTTCTTCAAGGAGGATATAAAAGGTGATGTGTTCGGTGTCTGCAATGATACTTTCGATGCGGACGGAGTTTTGCTGTCCTCACCCTGGGTTTTTAAAATCTTACTCAAAATAATACAAAACAAATACTCAAGTGATTCTTCACCACATTCCGCTTCCGTAAAAAATTTGCGTAGTTCAACAAACTCAGATGATTTCTTTGCGTAAATATTTGTCGCGGGATTGGGACCAGTATCTTTTCCATCCTTGGCCCATCTAAAATATTCACACCGATCCTTCACATCCATACTGCATACATAGAATCTTCTATCTTTGTTAATACCCTGCGAACATTTCCGCCTGACAGCGGGCAATCCATGGCGGCATATATATGCTGGATCATTTCTACTGCTCTTTACACGAAAATTATCAACGCACGACGACAGCCATTTCAAAACCAAAATAATGGAAAGATTATTTTGGCTGTTTGTTCCTTCATCGCGCGCGATTTTCACAAGAGATGACAATTTTTGCGTAAATAGCTGTGCGAATTGTGCCTCTCTCTTTCGATATAAATCATCCGACTGGCTTTTTCCTTCGCAGATGAGATGCGCAATGATGGAAAAAACGTTGTTCAAACCCTTGACACCACAAATCGGAGCGCTACTCTTTCCTTCTTCCAACTGGAAAAATGTAAGACGGGCCAAGATAGCTAGCAATTGCTTGTACATGTAATCAGAGAGTTGTTCTAGCTGTATGGCTGAGGAGTCATTTTCGACCACGCTCGCACAATTTTTCTCATCAAAATCCATAGCTTCGAGTGAATTTGCAATCGATGCTTCTTTCATCTGTTGAAGATGGCGAATTTTAATGTTATCGCCATTCGACATGAGTAAGGTGTGCCCCTTAATATAAACTGGAGCGTCGGGGTGCTCTTTACAAGAAGAAGCATACTTGCTTCCGTCATCATAACAGGATGCGCATAAGTCTATATCATATTGTTCAAGAGTGTAACGCATACCTCTTATTGGCAACGCATGACAACCGTCACAACGGTATGTCATTGGCTGCGACAAATCTTGCGAATCTGATTCGTCCGCAACATTTGTCAGGGAGATGGCAGAGGAGTGATCATCCTTAGGTCCTTTAGTTAGAAGGGAGCAACATTGATCAACTAGTGCCTCGTCTCCAAATATCAAAAGTTCGGAAATCATTTCAAACTTAGCCAAAGGAGGTCGAATTGGAGGAGAAGACATCTCCGAAACATCACCTTTAACATTAAGATATAGCTCATTTAAGCACAATTGAAGCAATAAAGTATTGACTTTGCTTCGAGAAGTATCAATGGGGTTGATTGGTACAAATTTCTGGGGCTCGTCCCTTAGCTGTGACATTGTAAAAGAGTTTTCGGGCATTTCTTTTAAATATGACGATACACTACCAAGGATTGCACTAACTTTGACCACAAGAGAGTCCTTGAGGTGCATATCGCACAAAATTTCTTCGTAATTTCTTGGTCTTCTACTTACTATCTCGATCAATAGTTTGAGGCATTCACTTAATATGGAACAAATGCCAATGAGCACAGGTGCATTTAGATGCTCATCGAATCTAGAATTTTCTTTATTTCTCAACGTGAAAGTATTTATCTCCAGGAGCAACCGAGTGACTCCCTTCATAGTTCCTTCATCGATAACGTACTGACGTGCGCAACAATCCAATTGTACTTTTTCTAACAATTTTAAAGAAATTTGACGATCTTCACAATACGCAGTCATCTTATTCACCGAAGTTGCCTCAATAAAATTCAAAAGAACGCTTTTTTCCAAAAGATCTTCACTGATTTTCTCGTTCAACAGGTGACAGAAGAAAGTAAGAGCTTTTGATATCGAATTCAAAGCCTTATTCTCGTTCCCATTTTTAATTTTCATAACCTCGTTGACATTCTCACCAAAAAGGTTTCCAACAAACGCCCGTGGAAGAAAATCAATATCGGAGCGATTTCTTGTATAAACTTCCATAGCCTGAATAACAAAACTGTCGCCATCGTTACTTGGTCTCCCTAAAGTTACACAGACAAACCCCGCTCTAATTCCAATAATAATTTCTTCTTCAGTTAAGGGAATATCATGCCATCTCTCGTCACATATATTTCTAACGAGTCTACCCATCACCGTAAGATTTCGAGGAAAGTCTGTCCCACATCTCCCTAAGAGAAGCCTGATTCCAACAATTGCTTTCTTAGAACCTTCATTTGGTAATCCTTGTTTTGCTCGATCGCAACCTTCTGTTTGTGCCTTTTCTTCAGTACAAGCATTCCCTGTAATCTGTTTGATACTAACAGCGACTGTACCTCCGCAAGATGCGCTAACTATGTAATCTGAAGGTCTATCAATCGAAAGTTTTTCCTTACTTCCAGAATTTACATCGGATAGAAAGACATCGCCGGATAAAACGATGTCATTTAAATTAAGTAAGTCAAGCGTTTCAAAGATTTCCAGCGGGAAACAGGGCTTCAAGACAACATCTCGAATTGGATCTTCTTGTTGTATTTGTTCACCAAACAACTGAAGCGATCCGTTGGAGTTGAGAAGAGCGACAACAATTCTTTCAACCATCGTTCCGTGCTTCCCAAACTTGCCATCATCATTCCCATGTATCATTACTGGGACAGAAAACAAGGCTAGCCCCCCTACAGAACCACTTCCATTTGATACACTATAGTTGTTCGAACCCGAATCTGGCCAACTCATTGGTTTAATTGACACTGATAAATTGCTAACGTCTAGCAAAAGTAACGTCGGACGATTATTATTACCAGCTCTTGCTACGCATGACATGGTATAAGTGGGGTGCGTGTCATTATAGCACACTCTCAACTCCGACCAATTCGTGTAAGGGCCGTGCAAAGTTTGTGCATATCCTGTAGATCCATCAATATCTTCCGCTTTAATTGAATGAGGCAAAAGTTCAAAGGCACTAGTAATACATCCCTTTGCATTTATTTTCATTGCTAAATGAACTCAAATAAGCAGTTTGAAATTATGACTGCAAATGTAAATGCACGAAAATACTTACCAATAAGGGGAGAAGACGTGCATTTGTACAAAAGCAATTTGCTCTTAGGACTAGTAAAAGTACGCTGATAAGAGGAATTCATTAAGAAATATGTTGCGTTCAATATAAACCTACCAGTAAAATAAACCAGAGCCTTCTCCCAGGCTCGACGATTTTGCACCCGCACTACATGGTGTCGCCCCAGAGTACCGGCGGATACCTCCCGACGGAAATTGAATTCCATCTCCAACTTCGATATAGATGTCTCCAACATCGTTGAGATCACCGCTTCCTTCGTCGACGCCAATCATTGTTGAATGAAGGCGCCCGTTATCAAGCAAAAGGACCAATTGCACCGACTTCATCGCATTTAAGTCATCTTCTGCGAAAGGGTCGACCAAAACCGCAGCACGCACAAGCACGTCTTCGTAAGCGAGCGAATAACAAGTGCACGACGTTAAACAAAAGTCTTTCAATGAACCACGTGCTGGAGAGGCCTTTCTAATATCAAATGCTTTTATGCATGTACCACAAACACACAACACGTGACTCTGTCCTATCCACATACACTTCAGTAAATATTCTGTTTCACATTCAGATGGTTCGAGATCTATCGTCAGATCTATACACATATCAATCTTAGTTCCACTAAGAAGGACAACAGAGGCGTTCGAGGCGTCCCAGAGAACAAGTAAATGATCATTTGTTTGACAAAAGCTCATACCAGTAGCTTGAAATTTGAGTTTTTGCTCCCCGAGAACGCACATCTGACTGCGATCCAAGGCTCGCGAGGCCTTTGCATTATCAGAATGTCGCAGGTTTAGTATAGGTAGGAGACTGCAGAATAAAAGTGTGCTAGACTCGATAATTATCGCACAACCTCGACTATTGATGCACATGCAATTCATATTTATGAATTTCGTGTTCAAGCCTAGGCGAATCCGTTCATCAGTTGAATTAATCTTAAATGTCCCAATCTTAGCAGCCCGCATCGGAAACAACATCGGTGTAGCCATGTTCTGCAAATGAAGGACATCACCATTCCGTGCGATACCATTTCCTGCAACAAGGGGCTTCGAAGCAGTTTCCACTAAGAAACGACGGTCAACTACACTACTAAAGCTCTTGAACGCTGTCAAATCAAAATCTTTATTCCCGCTTTGCGACGGCAACGTGCGTTTCGCAAGTGCACGAGCTACTTTCTTGGACGCGGCAGGGACCTTCAAGCTTTCATAACAAAAGGAAACGAGACTCTTGAACACTACAATCAACTTATTCAACCACCTATCATTCTTGGCAGAATCTATTACGGAACTTAACGATTCTTGAATATGAACCATACGGAAAACTTTCTTACGAACGCATTTCATACGCATTGTAAATCGCTGTCCATTTAAAATTAAAGGCATTATATCCGACTTATCCTTTCTTGAGTCCTTAATATCTACAGTCGATCTTGATTGCAGACATTTGCATGCAGGCCGGGAAGGGATGATGTGCTTGTGAGTCCAGCTACTGGTTTCAGAGCCACTGCAGAAAAGGTAAACAGTTAAATATCATAAGAAACGCTGAAAACTAGCTTCTTACCAATCACAAAAAAATGAGCTCTTCCTTGAATAACTCACGTCATGATTAGCATGACAAATCTGTGCGCAAAGAGTGCAACATCCTTTATCCTTTATGAGCCCGCATGTATAGCAATTATACCACTTTGACAAGAAAAACATTTGCTGAAGTCAGAAAATATTGAATCACCCGATGAACGTTTTATATACTCACATGCTGTTCAGTAAAGTCACCACGAGTTGCTACGAACGAGCAAAGGTCTAAACTTCCAACCCGGCTATTTTCTTGCTTTCCAGCGTCTGCACATGATATTTCAACATCATCTTCGGTGGGCGCCTCTCTAGCAAAGCTTACAACTGAGCAAAAAAAGAGTTCAAGAGTTTGGTGATAAAACATGTTATTCTTGAAATTTACTGATAGCAAAGCATTGCCCACTTTTTCCAAAGATCCCAGTTTAAATGCAATAAACGTTAAAAGTTCCATTGTTTCTAGTTTCTGGCTACTTTCGGCGCAAATCCATTTCTCAAGCGACTCCAATAAAGTGATTTGAAGATTTTCACAAGCTGAATTATTTTGTGAAAGATCCTCAACTTCAGTCATAAAATAAAAGAACCATGTCAGCCTTGAAGCTAATAAACTTGAGTATTGGCCAATTTCCTCAAGGCTTATTATGTCTCGCACCCCCTCTACAACATTGACATCTCTTAACGAATGTTGTAAAATGGAAAGCGATGCATTGTTCTTTTCTTCCAAGATTCCTAATATATATTTCAATAGAATACATCGACTTTCGTCTGTGTAGCGAAACCCGCACCCTATTGATTTCTCTATCAGGAATCTAGCAACTTTCGATTTTTCATCACAATCAATTATCTTTGATAAAGGATCTTGAATGTTGGATCCGAAACCTAGTGCTGGAGTTATCTTCGGTGACGAAAAAAAGGTTTGAAGAATTGCAGCAGGTGAACAGATGTTGCTTGTATCTTTCACATCTTTGTAATCATATTCTAGTTCGAGAAAGTTATCGATCTCTTTTACAATTATCTCTGCAAAATTTTTAACGCCTTCTAGTGCTTCTTGCGTAGACGTTTGACTAATATCATCCAGACGATCGAGAACTTTGTAGAGAATACTAAATCGAGATAATTTTTCTAAATAGAGCATATATAAATGACATGATTTAGCGAAACAAGTTGGGAATGAAAACTTACCTAGAGTTAAAGCATCTTCGTGGCTATCCATAAGATATCTTATTGCCATCTTGCACGTACTATCGGTATCTTCATAAGATATACCGTGACAGCAAATCTTATTCAGAATTTTTACGGTATTAAGAATAATCTCCGACAAGTTTTTGCCTTTAATCAGAGGGGACAGAGGACCAAAACCTGTGTAAACTCGCGCCTTTGGTTGATTCACATGTTTGCATAAATCTTTATACACAATATCCCGACCGTTTCCATCTTCGAGTGCAAATCGCATAAGTGCAGATGACAACGTCATCGAACCAACAAAAGCCTTTGTCAAGCGTTTCCAATGACTTGCTACAGCGACACCCTTTAGAAATAACGAGCCACTCTCATTAGGACTCTTGATATCAAAGTCCTTTATTGAGGACCCAATCAAGCAATCGGACAACATCATTTCCCAATCGCCAGCTGCACGCATCTCTACATTGGAAGGCTCCCAACCTTCTATAATCGCACTATATTCATGAAGTTTCCCCCGTAATCGATGCACGGCGTTTGGTACCCAAGCCTCTCTGACTGCATGATAATCTTCATCAAATGTCGATTGGTCGTCAATAAGTGAATTTATCTTGTCGTGGTCGGAGATTGAACAAATTTGACAAACGAGATTTCCCAAAGAATACTTCTTCGATGATAAGCATGCATTATTTAGCTTTGAAAAGCAAAAATGAACCGCTTCAGCTGAACGAAAATCGCTTGTTCTGTCGACGCCATTATCCAATGCATGAACCAATGTACTTTCAAACTTTTGAAGCACTACGGTAGTACTACGAGCCAAGAAATCGAGTGCAATTTTTGCCGCCTCGCTGGCATCTTCCGACGAAATCCCTTCGACAAAATAACATGTAACATCTAAGAAATCAGGATGAGTAGGTGCAACTCCAAGCTCACAACATATATCATGAAAGTTGCTAAATGCATCGATACGAGCATCCTCATCCTCCTCATCGTCTTCATCGCTGTATACATCGGATGCATCGGTCGAAGCATTACCAGTGACAGCACTCTCAAAAGTATCATCAGATATTCCACGTGATTTTCCCCTGCATTTACTTTTTGGGTAACCTTCGTAAAGAAAATCATAACAGTTATCATTGCTCTTCGTATAATGTGATATTATGAAGGAAACAAATACAAGGAGAAACTCGACACATGCAAACGCTTCTTCCCTCCTATCTTCGTTATTATGCTCTTCCATATCTGGTAACTCTTCGATTAATCCTTCGATCACATCGAAAGCAGCAGTGAGGCCATGTTTGAGTAAACAACTGATGGAAACTTGACTATTCGACTTTGGTGTAGGTAAAAGTGCACCCGGAACAATCGAAGATGGATTAAGCATATAATGTAATGAGCACATTTCATCTCGAAGTACCAACATTTTCTTTACATGATCCTCCTGCTTGTGAAAGGTCCATCCGCTTAGATTCGAATCTATATGTAGCTTCCCACTCATATTCCATGCTGCAAAGAGAAGATGACAATGATCCCTTGACGCCGAAATAAAACCGACCTTTATACAAGTTGTATACAAATCTCGTACAGAATCCAAATCATCAAGGGATATTTTTGACTTTTCGTCGCATTTCCCTTCCCCTTGTAAATGTCGTGTCGATGCGTGTTCCCAATCATCAAAAATCCCCATATAACAATCTTCTCTCTTATACCATGATGATGGTTCGTCGTCTGAAAAAGTTGATACTCCATAAGGAGAAGGCAGGTTGTAATTGTTACTACCTAGTATTGAGGAGATCTTTTCCACCCTAGCCATCACATCACCACTCGATACTTCAATCGAGGCTCCAATTATTGTTATGATACGGGCAATAAACGAGCTGAAATATTTCAGATGCAAAAATTTCGGTTTCAAATCCGCTAGCTTCTTTTGTAAAAATTTACACAAATCTATAATTTTCAACAAACTTCTTTCCAATTCTTTCGACGTCAATCGACATAGAGCAAGAACAAATAAACGAGCTTCATTTATTTGTAAAGCGTGACGCAAAAAATGTACTTCTTTTTCATTCGGTAGCACGTCAACGCCTGCAATAGTCGACACAACGCGCCTTATATTTACAAGTGTACCGTCAACAATTATCTTTTCTGGTAAAATTTCTTTCTTCAATGTAGGCACCGCTTCACTTGAGATATTGGTCGACACTAAAGAATGAAACACTGCTGGAAGATGAAGAGGCCACGAGGAAGTGCCTTCCCCTCCAATTAAGGATATGGCATCCATCGACGCTGTACAAACCTTCGCGACTTCCTTGTAGAGATGCAACCGAAGTCTAGAGTCAAGTACTGAGCTTGAATTATTACCATCTCGCGTGGGGTGACCACATACTACTGTTGAACAAAGCTCCATATGTGCGAGCCAGAGCCTTTCCATACCTTGTGACTCAAGGTTTTCTTTCTCCTCTTCGTCCAAAATGTGCTTTGTAATCGATACGCGATTGCTAAGAATGTTGTCATTAAACAGTTGACTCAATTTGATAATCTGGTCGATTAAAGAAACATCAACGCCAGCTCGAAAGCAAGGAAGAAGAGGCGAAACGCTAGTTGTCTCTTTCACAAGACAGTTTTTGAGGAAATCCATTAGGTCGGCTGCAACATTTATCTGCGATTCCTTCAATTGAAATCTAGCAAAAAGGATTACAAAAGAGAGGAGTGAATTGAAATAAAGATCAAAACCATTCTGTTTCAAATTGTATACTTACAGGCAATGCTGCAAATTACGAGAGAAGCAAGACTCAACAATTTGTCCCAATCGTTTCATAAGTAAAGATGCAAAATTTGCGCTATCTATTTCAGTTGAAAGTTTTGTAACCCGCCGTCGTTTCACCTTTGGTGAATGCGTGGACGGTTCATGTGCTGTGTCGGTCGGAATCATGGCTCGGAGAAAAAGTGCTAGGGCGTCGCAACAAGGTGCTGAAGAGCGCAACCCAGATGGAAAAACGCCGCCAAACGTTTTCAAATTTGAGTTGAGAGCAAATTCCGATGATTCAATAGGAAGATGTAAATCTAATTCTTTTATAGAATATTTTGCGTCTTTTGAGTAACCGTTCAGCCTGCTCATAATACCCGCCAGTTTTGAAGTTATAAATGATAACATTCTAGCATCGAGTGCGGTGCCCTTTTCAAAAGAAATCTTTTTTACATAGATTGCAGCTGCTAATGCTGTGAATCGAAAGGTGTGGTTTGTTCGTTCGTGACTTGAAATATTGAAGGAAGCTCCAACGATTTTCGACAATGTCGTTATAGTACAATGAAGCCATGGATAAAATTTTCCTAGCGACTCTACCTTATCTGACGTCTTCGAAGGGAAGTCGTCACAGGTACCACCATTTACTAGATGATCTTCTGGACAAGTTTCATTGATACACGCGATATGGGTAGTAATTAGATGTTGTATCATTCTTAAAGATGGTGTTAAAATTTCTCGTCGAGTCATCACAGACGGTTTTGCAGACGTTCCTGAAACCGGAAGCATGTTGGTATTGCCGTTTGTCGATGACCGAAGCAAAAATTGCCGTTTTACAAACGATTCTTTAGTTTGCCACGATGAGCGGATACAATTGTTTGAACCGCAAACAACGTCTACAATTCTGGATGCAAAGGTAATCTTAACAACATTGGCAGGAACCACATCCGATGAGACAGGCAGCTTTCCATGGCGGTGGAAAATAGACAGAAATATGTCGCATTTTAACACCGTAGATGATATATCAATAAGCCTCGGTTGTCCGCGGCATAACCAAACAAAAGTCATAGCCCCCCAGCGTCGTATAGGTGCCGAACTAGTAATAGGAAGGAATAAACCGGCACTAAATGAATCTGATAAATCATCAATTTTTTTTTGGTCGTTCGAGATTGACAAGAGCTGATTTCCTGAACCAGAGGAACATTGTACAGCCCACTCAGGCACGAAACCGACCGTAATAGTTGTCACTGGATTACTACGCTCTTCTACCTTCAACGTTTTCAAAGAGTCAAGGCTCCGACGAATGCTGAGCAACTCGTCATCACGAAACAATGTTTCAACAGCATCAACCGTTTTGAGCCAAGATTTGCTTGACCATGTACACGACGAAATTAATTCGTTCTGATAGGCCATACCACCTAGAATTGAGTCATTGCTATTGGCTTGACAAGACGTTGAAGAGACGTATGATGAAGAAGTGGTGGTCCCATGATTACCAAGTTGCACCATTCTTTCCAAAGCCGATAAAGCCGACCAAAGCGCCTGCTGGGATAATAAATGTTCCTGAGAATCCAGATTTAATATACATTTCTCGTCTTCGAAATTCTTGTATATTTTTTGATCCTTTTGAACGCGTTTCGTAGCAGCAATACAGTGTACCAAGGAGGTAAGCGCCCCTGTTGCGGCACTAGTCAAGTTAACAATAGCTCTCCCAAACAACTCGTAGTTTTTCGTTTCGGAAGACACAACCTTGCTACCTTCCTCTGTACCTACATTGCTGTTATTGACGATGCTTGGCACTGATACTTCGCATACTTTATCCAAAGTATATCGATCAGCACTTGCAAGATACTTGGACGCACATTCAACAAACGCAGCGAGGACTACGGATATACGCTGACTCATTCGCAAGTTCCGCACTAATCGTTTATCTTCAACGGCTTGTTTATCCTTCTTCTTCGTCGTGGTAGCAAAATCATCACACGATGTATGAATTTTTGCATGAAGTTCGGACATGAGCCGATGACAAATGCCCACTACGAGTGGCATCGCGACTTCATAATCCGATTTCAAATATCTTCGTCGGCCGCGGGAGGCATACTCACTAGACGAAAACTGTTGAATTATCTCATGTAGTGCCCGAACCTTCATTAAATTATTCGCATCATTGTTACTAGATGCATTTCTATCATTGATAGATTTCTGACCACTGCAAAAAAGAATGATTATTAATTTGAAGAGATGAAAAGAAAAGTGACAGATGCACAAAAGTAACAAACAAACCAAAAAAATAAGGTATCGCAAATAAATTCGATGGTACATCCATAGCAAACGTATATCCAAACATAATAAATCTCAAACACCAATCACATTTCTTTCATCGACATGAAGCCTCAACTCGCTCACCTGTTCGCCGCCTTTTTTGATGACGATGAGTTCTTGGTTGAGCTTGCGTTGTTGGTCGTCGCACTGCTGTTATTGCCCCGTTTACGTTTGGGTGCCATCGTAGTGGAGAGGTTAGATGTACTTTTTGTGTCGTATTTTGCTTAGTTCGAGGTTAAGGGTGTATATATATATTGGATTGGGATTTGATGTACATGTACATGTATTAATACAAGCAGTCGCGGGTCGCGGGTCGCGGGTCGCGGCTGGTGTTTTTGTGATGCGATTGGATGCTTTCGATGTTTCTGGCCTGTCTTGTCGTAGATGATAGATGAATGTTGCTGTGGTGGGCTATATTAGCCTTAAGTGATGTCTTCAGTGCGATACCGGTACTTTGAACTTTGAACAGAGAAAAGAATTTTTTTTTAACCAGTACCGGTATATGTGTTCGAGCAACCGAATGGTGACCTTTAGAACCCAACCCCTGCACTGCATAAAGCAACCAACAAGGAGGAGAAAATCCTTTGGTTACTCAACGAGTCGATAAAGTCGGTCAGGTTGGTGGGACTAATCACCCCACCCAACGGTTTATACGTGGACCAGTTGTTGAGCTTGGCGGGATGTCGTCGTTGCATCAGAACTAGTGTTGGGGGCACGGTCCTAAGGTGCTGGGCACAAGGCATGCCTAAAACACCCTTTTTGGGCACGGTGGCATGCCCCCAGGCATGCCCTATTTTTGGCTAATTTAGCTTATCTTAAAACTACCGTAATGAATGGTTCTGAGGGTCGTTCCCAACTCCCATTAGTTGAAGTATTAAAACCACTTGCAGATCTAATTGGAGAATTGGAGAAGTTCAGTACTAATCTAGCTGACATAATTATTCAATTTCTGAAGCTACATCTA
>Ga0209092_10002398_pt1 | contig 17239 bp, 16 predicted proteins | sample FraStrMetagenome_FD_187446 | JGI IMG/M metagenome (GOLD analysis project Ga0209092, IMG submission 187446) | Marine eukaryotic phytoplankton communities from Arctic Ocean - Fram Strait ARC3M Metagenome (SPAdes) (version 2) | ecosystem: Environmental > Aquatic > Marine > Oceanic | place: Fram...
ACCGGACGATGACCTAAGCACCCGCTTGGACGGTTTTTTTGATGGGTCGGGAACGTGAAGTTTCAATATACGTCGTAGTACGAATTAGATAAAACACGTAAAATATAGAACACATAACATAACATAGGATTGTTGGAATTTACTTGTCTACACGCGTAAAGTCCTTTTTACTACGTACATTTGATATAGAGAAATATAATCATGATGCCCAATCCATCCGTGTGGACTTCTCCAGTATCGTACGTATTTTGGTATTTATTACGGACAATGATACCGAGGATTTTGTAAGATTGTTGAAGACGTGAATGATAGGTAACTTTTATTTTCATTCACCTAATCACAAGCACAAACTGCTGTGAAGGGTCGGGGTTTGAAGCTTTGACAATATAAAGTACGAATACCATTCTAATAATATTACTGACTAGTGACAGAATGACAATATACAAGCTTTTTCTTTTGGTGACATTGATCAGTATAAACATTGGTATAAGCAATGCATCATCTGTACCATCTTCATTAATCAATCCATTTCATACAATCAACAGAGATAGACTTACTCCTATTTCTCGAAAGCTTGAAAGATCTTGGTTAGGAAATCCTTATCATTCCCCTCTCGCAATTCGTGGAGGTTCTGATGCATCTGATTCTGAATTTTCTGATTCCGACTTCGATTTTGATGACGACGACTTATTTGGCCTTGACGATGGGGGGGACCTGGAAACTATGGAAGATGACTTTGGAGAAGATTCTACGTTGGATCAAATTATTGAAAGTTGGAAGAAAACCCCTCCGTTTACCAAGATGTATTTGTCTGCTTCCATTGCTGCCACTGGACTAGGATACTTGACAAATAAGAATCAATTTCCAGAATATTTCAAAATGGAATGGAAGGCTGCTCTCTTAAAGGGTCAGTTCTGGCGACCTTTCACAGCGTTTCTCAATTTTGGACCGATGGGAATTGGATATCTCATGACTGGACATTTTGTATGGACTTATATGTCGACTCTGGAACGATTAAATTATGATGCTCCATATGATTTCTGGGTTATGATTATCTTTGGATGTGCTAGTATGGTAGTAGGATACAGTGTTCTCAAGGTGCCACCAACTTATTTAGGTCACAATTTGTCTACATTTTTGGTTTATGTCTGGAGTCGGTATCATGAAGGTATTGAGGTAAATTTGATGGAATTATTCAATACCAGAGCTGAGTTATTGCCATGGTTTTTTGTAGCACAAGTAAGTCGATGATATTTCACCTTCTGTTCTTGCTATCATTAAATGCAATTATTTTTATACCTGTTTATATCATATATTTTTCTTTCACTTGTGAATACATAGACGGCTCTTCTAGAGGGTGAATTTCCTATTCTTGATATATTAGGAATTGTTTTTGGACATATATATCATCATTTCAAGACAACAAACATTTTGGTAACACCAAAAGCATTGATTCAATGGTACAAGGGTGACTCAAAATATAGTAAGATGATAAGGGAACAATACAGGGAGATTTCTACTGATTTCGAAATGTAATAAATATGAATTATCTTTCTTTTATGTTATTAGAAACGGTCATTAATAAATATTTCTGCAAATCAACATTATTTACCGTGATAGTGCTTTTCCTAAATAAGGATTGCAGAAAAATGAAAAAATAATTTAATGGTTGGCTGTTTGGAACACATTATTCATGCGTTGTCCTGGTATATCCCATGCAAGCATATACAAATTGAAACATCGACTGTCAAACATTCTATAATTTTATCATGTAATCATATCTGTCAAATTGAAAAGAAAAAAGGATATTTATCTAATTCATATTTATTTTACTAATAGCTCAAACTATTTTCTGCTAGAATAATCGTCGGATCATTGCCGGCTAGGTGGGTAATCGCTTGATTTGTAGTTGTCTGCAAACACTCTGCATTGATCAGCAAATTCTTCTTCCGCTGCGTCCTTGTCGTCTCCCTCTCCACATAGCAACTCATATGCTACCTCAATCATTGAGAATTCACCTTTTGCGGAACAGGTAATGATATCTGTAAGTAGAAGTCTCTTTTGTTTCGGTGAAATTGTTCCCTTTTATATACAAACACAGTGAGAAACGATGATGAGACAAAGGTTTCTATGAACAATAATAAAGTAACGTAAACACTTTCTTTAGTTGTAACGTACCTGATTCGCAAGTTTTCTCAAAGCCGAAATACAATTCTGTCTAAGGGCATCTTTTGGAACCGCTTGGTTTGATTTTGATTCTGCTGCAGGACTAGAATCGTTTAAATCTTCTAAGTCACTCAAAGAAATGTTTTCGGTTATGTCTTCTTCATCGTCATCGTCATCGTCATCGTCATCGAAGCTAGAATTCACTCGAATTATAGTCTTACCCGATTCATCTTTACCATCATTATCACCTAAATCGTCATCGCCGAGTATGTCACCCAATCCACCATTCAAAAGATCCGACAAAGATCCCATAAAAACTCGTTTTACCGGTCCGTTTGAATTGGATTCGTCTCCTGAATCTAATGAGGGATTTCCTAAAATTTCTCCTCCCAAGCCGTCTAAGTTAATAGTTGTGCTTTGTATAGCGGAAGATGATTTCGAGTTCCTGTCCTTTTTGGATTTCTTTTTGTCCGAATCAACATGCAGATTCGCATGATGATGTACCATAAGCCATTTGCCATTCACTTTTCTAAATATGTTGGTCGCCATCATCTTTTTGATCAATTCCTTTTTCTTTCCAACTCCTCGAACAAATTTAGGCACGAAAACTTCTTCATCACAAGTGAGCCACGCTGTTGCACCTTTTACTGAGAGGCGTATACTAGTTGGCTCAATCGTATTCAAGTGAAAGCCAGATTTATCATTGTTTTTATCTGCGCTTTGGAACATTTTTTTCCAGGATCGCATGATATTTGCAAAGCCCATTATGGGTGGTGTTGATGGATGAACGCATTGTGCTGAATTTTCATCCATCCATATAGCCTTCATAGCTTCATAATCTTTATCTGAGAAAGCTTTGTAAAAAGCTGAGTTTGCCTGCAAGACAAATCCACAATCATCAATATGCAAACTATCCATTGTTTTTCTAAGTTCAGATGCATCTTCGAAATCAGCTTTTTGAATTGCTTTCGATAATTTTGACTCGAGATTGTAATATTTTAAATCTTCTAAAGTATCAGGTGAATTGTATTCAAGACCAGAGGATATACCTCCGATTAGCTTTTCAATGTCAGCTTCTTGATCGTAGATTGCTCCGGGGCCATTAGTTAGTCGATCTATTTCTAATTTTGCTCGGGCTTTTTGCATCGCTCGATCAAGAGGAGTCATTTTCGTAAGATCATTCTTTTGCGCTTTCTTTTTATTTGAAGTTTCGTCATTTGTCTCATCGTTGTTTGAGTTCGACAGTAGCAGTTTACAATTTCTATTATTGCTGTCGATTGTAAGTTTGGGATGCAGAAATCTAGGATTCGATATCAAAGAACTGGGACTGAACCCATTTACGGTAATATCAAGAGATTTCTGCAAATAATTTGAGCTAGCCAAGATACATGAAAGCAAAAGTCTCGCTCCAACTTTCTTTAAAGTTGTTCTTGACATTGTGCCTGAAGACGGTCGTGGTTCTCTCAGCGTGTAGATGTTTGGTTCTGGAATCGTTGAATGGTGAAATTCACGAATGTTGCAAAATTTAATAAAGAAAAAATCTGAAGTAGAATAGCCCTTAAGTCTTACAAGAGGTAGATGTTAAGTACAAAACTCGTTGGATAGATTCTTCAGTATGCTTCTGCTGTATAATCCCTGTGAAGTGAATAGAGCATTTAAATCTCTTCACAGCCTTTCGAAAAATACAATATGAAATTCTTGCAATGCACTGGAGAAGTCCTCGTCACAAAGAATCTATGTAGGACAGAATTAACGGTAGTGTTGGTATGGTGGATCAAGGAGAAACGATTGTTGATGACGTGGAAAGGAAAAGAAAAAAATCATGTCAAGCGATGTCATTTTTCGTTAATGCACGTATACGTATAACAAAACTCTAACTTCCTGATGTTATAAGGCTGTCATAAAATCTGTCAGGAATGTGACGTCAACAAATGATATTGGTGCACATAATTTTCATACCGTATGAGTATACATTGAAAGTGCGAACAACGAATATTTTAGTTGCCTCACAATTCTTGGAGGAGGGAGGCAAAGTTCTATGTATATTTTCCGGCCCTTCAAGAGGCCATTATAAGCTCAAGTTGAATAATGACGTCAAACATGAGATAGTGTTCCGTTTCGTCTTCCTATTTTTCCGTTTGTTGGATTTGGTTTTGTTATATGTTCTTTGATTGAAGTAGGTCCAGCTGTTACATCAACTTGAAGAAACAACCTATCGAACTGGATTTGCTTGTAACGCTCTGACGGGTCCATTTTTCAAAGGCATTTTGAAGTCAATTTGAAAAACAACCCAATCTCAACAGCTCAAAGCTTTGAAAGCATTCGTTTGTAAATAAAGCGGAAGGAAACCTTGAAAGAATGTATTTGGCTCATTTAGCTCCAAATAGATTGCTAAACAGAAATGTAGAATGAATTTTTGTTCCATTTTTGTTTAGAGCTATTAGTTGCATCTCCAAATAACCCTGAGAATCCAAAGGTAGCAATCAATTTCTTGTTCTAACTATATTAAAAATTAACAAATTATAGTAAGAGTGATGCTCAGTTAATGATATGCAATATCATTCAAAATAAATATAATCCAAATAAAAAGGAATGGTTTTTTATGCCACTACTTGTAAATTAAATACCTACAACTCCTGGCTTAATTTTTAGCATAAATTTTTATATCACAAGTAACAAGATTAGATTCTAAATTGAAAAAGAAGTTGTAGAATTATTGCATCTTTGCCAAGAAGGAAAAACCATGAATAACGCTGAGTAACTTACTTGCATCTTGGCTACTGGAGTGATTGCTTCTCTTGTTGCACTTGCGAGGGACTGTACTCCACCAATTGCATAAAATAGTGAGGGTAATTGTTTTTTCACAACGAAAATACCGTACCTACGTAGGTGGAATTTTGCAAAAGTGCGAATCTGCTTCCTATGGTTCCTTCCGGAAAGATAGCGGCTTCAAATCTTTTTGTGGTGACTGATGTAAGTGTCAATATATAGATGCTCAACTACGAAGAGTAAAGATATTTTACCGTGTGACTTGCTAGTTATTTATTCTCCGTATCCTAATTAAATAGCTATATTTAGAATTACAAAGAAATATCTTACACAATTTTATAATCTTTGAATTGAAACTTGCGTTAGTAGAGACTGATGTCATAATTCAATGAACAGCAAAAAGAACAGAATTCAGAGTATTTTTTGATTACACTGTGACAGGTATTGTTCGTTCCCAGGTAACGAAACACATTATATGAAATACTTTATTTTGAAAGTCAGAAATATAACTATGAGAACCACAGTTCATTTTCCAGCTGTAGCACTTTCGTTCCTCACCATGATCGTTGGTGCTAAAGGTTTTTGCCCCTTGCCTTTGATGACAACATCTTTCGGGTATGGAACGCTAATGAAAAAGTCAGTTGATCCATGCTCGTTTTTTTCAAACGGTTCACATTACTTGTATCATCAAAAAGATCAAAGAAAAGCAAAGATTATGATCCTCTTGATGAATTCTGGGGGGGCTGATGATGATTCTAGCGATGAAGCCGGAGCAGACCTAGCAGCGGATTTTTTCAAAAATCTCAAGGGTCGTGGAATCGATGGCTACGAAGGTAATGATAACGACGAGGAAGATGATGAGGATGAATCGGACCAAGACATTTCTATTTCCGCCATCAATGCCTTTCGAGGTGTCGATAAGGGAAAGGTTGGAAAGCTGGCCGGAAATGTTACTTTTACAAACAAGGAACTTTACAGCTCTCTCAAAGAACGAGTTTTGGAATCTCCTTCTGCTTTTTCGAATCTGGTCGGTGCAGGAAATGAAGAGGAAGATGATCAAGTTGACGAAGACGATGCCAGCATTGGATTGGGATATTATCCTCCGTCTCAAATAGCTGATTCAGGTCTCGTTGCTGGAGAAGTTGTCACAACTGTTCTTTCTGCCCTTACTCACAATGATATTCCAACTCCTAATTATGGAGTCCAGATTCTATTTGCATATTCTAGTCGAGCTTCTGTATTAAAGAGTGAAAAAGCACCAACAGTGGAGGAATATGCGGATTTTCTACGTTCATCAGAGTACAGTATTTTGCTAAATCATGCACAAGTGATAGTTGATAAAGCTGATTATTCTTTTGATAGGAAGAAATCATATTTTACTGTAAGGTTGCGGAAAGAGCAGACAGGGCGGGACTTTACGACAGTCAATTTTATTCTCTCTACTACAGGATCTAATGAAGATGATTGCTGGTTGATTGATTCTATACTTATTAGACCAGATGGCATTCGAAGGAAGGGACGTAGGTGATTACAATGTTAGTGGACGAAATGCATGATCTAAATTTCTTGCATTGGGCCACCACCGTGCTAATAGTGTAAATCTAAAACTTTGCTCGCTTAGACTTTAAATCATATGTACAAATTGATAATGTAGTAATCAATCAAAAGCCAATCCATATATACTGAATATTAATCATATTGAGTGGATTAATCGAAGTTTTAAAATTCAACTATATTGCTGATCATGAACTTAAATTTCAATTTAAAATTAAAATTTGAAATGAAATCCTACTCATTCCATATGAATATTTCGCCTTTCTCATAGCCTACAGAGAGAGGACCTGTTTGATATCTTACTTATTTCAGAAATTGAAAATTAAAAATGATTATTGTTATTATGTAACATAAATAATGAAGACAAAAGTTTAGAGAGAAGAACAAAATCTAGGCAAGAAAGGAAGCAAAGAAATGAATGGGATGACTATTTCCCTCCCTTGATGCTTTACTAACGATACCAACAAAAGTAAGCACAAATCACTTTTTATAAATGCTTGATTGATAATCAATTTCACCTAATATTGCATAATTTAGAATTTTAAATATATCACAATGTTAAAAGAGAGAATGAATGAAGGTAGCAGCTGTTCCAAATTGATAAGGCATCGAAGATGGAAACCGGTACAAGACAATATTCTTATTGATGGACTAGCATCAGGGGTGAATAAGTGGCCATGCATAGCAAAATTAATACCAGGAAAATCAGCTATTGAATGCCGTGAAAGATGGGAGACCTACTTGGAGGGATTCTTAAAAGAAGGTAGATGGTCCAAGGAAGAAGATCAGCAACTAGTTAGAGCTTTCAATCGCTGGGGTGATTGTTGGCATAAAATTTCACGTGAGATTCCTGGTCGGTCGGATAGAGCTTGTTTTCATCGATGGAAAGCCGTACTTCTTTGCGAAGAAATACAAATAATAGATGAAGGTATGTCAAGAGAGGAATCAAATAAAAACTTCCTAGATTCTTCAACTAAACCGTTCAAAGATTTAGGTTCGAGAGAAAACACTCCTCATAACAAGAATCGAAGGCATGCGAAAAATAATCCTTCCGACAATACTAGTTCGAAACCACAAGATTCGAAAAAAATTGATTTAGATAAGGTACAAGAACCTGATCAAGCAGAGTCAGATCACATACAAGAAGATTTAAGCGATCAAGAAAAGCAAAAAAAGCAGAATCCCACAATAGTCCATGTAGATTCGGCTCATGAAAGAAATCAAAATAATGCCTTGAAAGAACATAATCTCCAAGAAAAGGATATTAAGAAAAGGAAAAAAAAAGAAGAAAAGAAACATAAAAAAGATCGACAAAATAATAGACCATCACGAAGTAGAGCAGCCATTGCGGAAAGGGAAAGAGAAAGGTCTCTACAGCAACAAAGAGATGTTGTTTCTAAGCAAGAGCTCTTTGATAGTCGTCCACTAACAAAAAAAGAAGAACATTTGATAAGGAGGGCATACAGCTTTGGATTTACACAAGGACACACCGGCAAACGAGCAAAAAATAAGTATTTAGCCCAATATAATGTTGCATCCCGCAAACTTAAATCAAAAACAGCAGTTAAGGAAAGAGCATTTAATTTGCTTGATGTTTCATTGTTGCAATGGGAATTTTACGAGCCTTCATGTAATGAAGATGCAGCCGCTGACCTTTTTTCTCATTTTTCTAGCCATCATGGTCTAAACAGTGATTTATCATTGAGGTCTTGCTTTGGACCTCTTTACCTGGAAGCTCAGAAAGATCAAAAAAATTGAATTGACAACAAATTTTTTTGAATTATTTAGCTTGAAGACATGCGCTATTTATTTTCTGTGTTTTTTCTTTTTCATCTATTGTGAATATTGGTACATATACAAACTCAACATTAAAATTCTGAACCATGGCTTTTAATTCATGAAAAGCTCTTTCCTTTTTTTCAGAAGACGAAGTTCAGCAGCAGCAGCTTCTTTATCTTTTCTACTTTTCAAGTCTCCATTGTATCCATCCTCTTTCAATTTTTTTTCTGTGTTACCTTTTCCTGAATTCATATCAGAATTTGCTGTATCCAAATATGAAGCAATTTCATCACTAGGAATATGATTTATATCTGATTCATCATCACTCTTCTCATTTAATCTTAATGTCCTCGGTGACAATGTCTTACCAGTGTTACTATTTATCAAACAGCCAGGAAGATCTCTTTTGGACCACCCAATAGGAAGAAAGTGCTCCACTTCTGGTTTCACATGACTAATCTTACCTGTAATTATATTCACCCAATACGGTATATCATTGAAATTATCATAATGACGATCCCAATTCAATAACTTTCAATCGATTCAATTACATGAGACTTTTTTATGACCATTGAAGTGACAGTGGTAAGAAAAAGCACGATATTTATTCTTACCTCTTTTTTCGCGAGCTCAAAATAAGCGATATTCTCTTCATTTTCAATTCGCATTGACTTATTTTTTATTCGTTGGTCTTTTGAGATCCTTGCTTTTACTGCTTTCCAAACAAGGGTCCATTCTAGAAAGACTTCTTCCATGCTTAGGCCAAGCCATCTATCCATTACTTTTCTCATTTTTCGATTCATTTCCTTAACTTCGGCTCGTCGATTGTTCGCTTCTTGTTCGATGTATTGTTGTCTCAAGTCTTCTTCGACACCCAGTAAATTTGTATTCGTGTTGAATGTCAAACTATTTAGACAGGAAAATACTTTGAGAATCAATCTGTTCATCCAAACTAAAGTTACACTATGCATTCTTGCCTACTTACGATCGAAAAGATGACTTAAATGCCTTTGCGGTACTGTAAATATGATTGGAAAACCTCTTTTTTGACTCAAGCTTAAGAGAACTACCTTCATTATGCACGGTTTCTTCATTTAGAACATTTATGATATCTTGTGATGAATTAGTATTGTACAAGTTAGCGATGCGTTGTTGGGCTAGGTCGCGTATCATAATCATTCCTTCCTCAGTTGCCAAAAATTGCTTTGCAACCTTTCTTGCTCCATAAGCAGCTATTTCTATATTTTCTTCTTCAATCTCTTTCCGTCTCCTCTCGGTCATTTGCCTTTCTAGAGTAAGAAATGGCTTAAACAAAAGAGCAGGTCTTTCGCATGACCAGCCATCTTTAGTCAGTACACAAACGTAGGCCTCGTCAAAATTATCTAAATATGATTTGCACTTGAATTTTGCTTTTACATTTACTTTTACAACGGGACCTGAAGCGTCTTGGAAGGTAGCCATAGTTCTTTCTACTTCATCTCGTTCGTATGGAAAAGAGATAATATCACCCTTTTTTTCTATGCTTTCATTGGCCCATATTACTTCCAAAGATGGTAAAAAAATGTTCCAGAACGCTTCGATTGGAAATTGATACCATCTCTCTAAAGAGAAAAAAAAGTAAAATATGAGCCTGAAAAAGGGATTACGGCATGAAATGAGATTTTGCATATTTACCTCCTTGATATGTAACATCTGCGTCAAATATTGAGTAGTGTGGCTCCTCTTGACCTCCTATTTCATACTTTGCAACCTGCTTCAAAATATCTTGGATTGACAAAATGATATTTAGTGCTCTTGCATGATATCCTTGAGCCGATCTTCTTTTGCTCCATCTCAATACCTCTAATGACCCAAGCGAAATTTTATCCATCGTCGGATACACCATATTCATATTCCCTTCCATTTTCAATTCTTTCAAGCTTCTTAATTCATGAAAGGTACGTGGCAATGCAGTCAAATTATTATAATCTAACCAAAGACTTTTTAAGTTTGAAAGCCTACTGATACTCCGAGGTAATTCCCTGATTTTATTTCTACTTGCATGCAACGTTTCAATAGAAGAGCAAAACCCAATATTTGCCGGGATATCCTTTAGATTATTATTATTCAAAGAAAGACTTTTTAAGGTGTGCATATAACTCAGGCATTGAGGCAGAACCTGTAACTTATTCGAATTCAGTATTAGAGTCTCACATTTTAGTTTATCCATAGTGTTTGGAAGGAATTGCAATTGATTACATTCCATGTTTATTCTTTTAAGATGGGTCAGATTTTGAATAGATGGAGGAATTTCAGTAATCTTGTTGTTTGCAAGGTCCATGACAGATAAGCTTGTTAATGATCCAATCGATGAAGGTAGTTTGGTTAAGCGATTTTTTATGAGGTTGAGATGAGTGAGATGAGTCAATTTAGCTATTTCGTCCTCTATGACTTCTATTTTGTTACATGACAGGGAAAGATGTGTTAAGTTGGGACACCTTGTTGGGATTTCTCCAATTGTATGTAATTCATTATCTATTAGGGATAATTGAACAAGGTCAATTCCGAAATTCTTACGGTAATTGTAAACTTTTTCAGATATATGGCCTAACTTCTTCGAAACTAAGTTCACGGTTCCATCTTGCTTCCCAGCTTTTAATGCATTTGTCCACAATTGATCCCACTTTTTTTCTTGCTCGCATTTTTGGAAATCTTCCTCCCTTTTTATATTTCGTTGATGTTCTTCTATTCTAGACCTAATGAGTAACAAATCTTGCTCTCGTTTTTTGATTTTTTCCCTCTTTTTTGCATTCCGTTCTTTGTTCAATTCTTCATTTGTGTTATCACCATGTACTTCCAATGGAATATGAATGCCGTGTGGGACATCCCAAGAGGCTTCTCCTGTACTATTTTGAATATAGTAAAATCTACCACTCTGAGGATCTAATTTCTTACTGAAATCAGATTCGTATGATGATCGTTGATGTGAAGTCATTTCGGCCTTTATTTATTTTGTAATGATTTCGGAAACACATGCGCAATACTAGCACGCATAAATTTCCAACACAACACTTCTAAAACGAGATACAAAATACCAAGTTAAGTTATTCTTTCATGCTTGAAGTAAAAGTAGGTGTTTGGCTTCCGAGTCTCAAATATTTATTTAACTTATGCGCTCTTCTACCCAGTGCTTAGAGTTTACGGCAACATTGCCTCTAGATAGTGAAAATGTCTTTGTGCAAAGAAATCGCTTGAAATCCTCAATATTGTTGCCAGTCTCAGTCTTTGATACAATAAGGTTCAAGGTATCTGAAGATTCATGGTATGTTCTTTGGATCATCAAACCAAGAGGGAGATACAACGATTTTTTAAAATCTGAAGTCTTATATTCCACTCTTTCTTTTTCATCATTTTCGAGAAAGGTTTTTTTCCATAATCCAATATAATGCTGTTCATTCAATGTTCCATCTTTCGAATCAGTAAAATGCCTATTTGCTTGTTTTGAGCCTATCAATCTTGTGACGGTTCTTCCATCAAGTCCACCACCCTTGGCAATCTCTCCATTTGTAGAAATTTGAGAAGTTTTTCGTTCATATAGTACACGTATTGGTCCAAAGATTTTGCATCGATCTTCACTTTTCTGAGAAAAGTCGAATACTAGTTCAATTTGTACACGGACTCGTCTCAAAACTTTCTTTCCGTAGTCATCGTCTTCGTTGTTATGATCTTGATAATGAAAACAAGTTTCATGCATTACTTTTCGTTTATCTGTCTTTGATGGAGTTGTTCCGGTGTATACATCATGATGAAAGGAAGAAATCCCAATTTCAACGTCTTCCTTGCTGAAAATAGAAGCAGAAAAGTTTTCCTCAACGTCTATACTTGACTTTTGTAATGTTGTTTCTAAATTATCAACACCGCAACCAACCTCAGGTAATATGGAAAGAGTAAATCTATCCATTTGCAGATTCGTACTAATCTCATTGTTCTGCACATTTTCTGAGATGATAGTTTCAAGACATCCAGGGATGTTCCCCCACTCGATCATACTTTCTGGAACCAAATGTTCTGGCACACGAATGAGCTTTCCAGTGTCTGCATTATAGGTAGCCGAATGTCCTGCAAAATCTCCACCGTATGCAAATCCTAAATCATTTGTTACTTCACTGCTAAAAAGCTTCATATTCCCTGAACACAAGCCTGGTGTTAGTCTTTTGAACTTAGAAGGCTTTAATAATAAATAATTCTCTCTAGGAAAAGTTCTTCTTCTTTGAAGGGAAGTTATTCGTTGATTAAAGTTGGTGAAGGAGAATGCTGGGCCAGCGAGCAGGCATCCCAGCACAAGGGATAAATTTACCATCGTCCATGAATTATGTGAATATCGATGTATCACATTCTGTACGGATTGACTACGATGCTTTTTTTTCGTATGATAGTGTAGAAACAAACCTTCTGTATGTTGCAGAAAGTCTGTTCAAAAGAAACTTTTTATTTTCCTCGAATGAATATAATTGGCAACTTAAATACAATCAAACAAACAAACAACATGCAGTCCCAAAGTATCGTTTTTCAGAACATTGGCGTAAATGTATCATGTTCTTTTTTTTCTTTCCAAAATTGAAGTTAAGAGTTGTCGTAATAATAGTCGAGTTCATGAAATGATTACATATTAAGAACTATAAGTATAACAAAACTAATTCTCGCAAATTTCAAAAAATCCGAAATTCCTCCAAAATTTTTACTAAGTCTTCAAGTCTTGGCAAGGATCGTTATCGATATCGACAAGACGCTAATAATGATTCAATCAAAGTTGTCAAGTTTCTTTTTTTTCTTTTTCTTTATCCTAAAAAGAGATCGTAGACCACTTTTTGTACTAGGACTACCATCAGAAATATCATTGGCATTTGAAAAGGACTTGGATCTCTTGTGAACATCATATCTATTGAACATGGCATAATTATCAGACTTGCCCCTGTACCCATCTAATCCTAAACATTCGACCGATCTTGATCTGATTAGTGGATAGTACTTGTATTGTGTATCTTCAGTGATATCACTTATTAAGGAGTCATCACTGCTCATTTTTGGCACAGACACTACTTTATATCTTCCCTGATATTCATTATGTCTATTTGCAAAGGACCTTCTCCGACCACGTGGGATTTCACATGATTTACTTTCTTCAAATTTCACTCTATATTCTTCTTGTTTGGCTTCGTTCAATCTAGGTCTTTCAAAATTCAACCTAACCACAAAAAAATCGCGAATCCAAGCAAAAAAATCTAATTAGGTTTGTTTTTGAGAAGAAGAAGGAACAAAATAAAAAACACTTACGGCGCGGCATAATTTTTTGTTTGATCTTGGAATTCATATTTCGGTTTTGTTGATTGAACCAATTTGTGAGAAACCCGAATTTCCTCTTTACGCAGAATACTATTGTCCTTGGTGACTAAATGTAGTTTTTCTCTCGTTGATTGTAATTCTTCTTTCAGTTGGACAATTTCTTTTTCCATTGTACAGTATTTTGATGATGACGAGTTCGAACACTGCATGTCTTGTTCTTCGCTTTCATCCTGAGTAATGTTTCCTAACGATGGATCAATCTTATAATCACAAGGCTTTGCTTCGAGAAAACCCTTAAAAAAGGGTGGCTTTAGATCCACGTCATCCGGAACTGTCAGTTTCAAATTCCTGACCGTTTCTTTGTTTTGACGAAACTGAATCAATCGCACAGCGACAAAAAATTGATTTTTATTTAACGAGGTTGATCCTTTCTTCATAGACATATCCAATATCATATCGAGCTTCTTACGGGACAGGCGTGACAGAGATAGAACCTCAATTGCCTCATCTCTCGAAACTAGCGTATTGTAGTTATCTTTATGAGCAGATCGATATAATGATCTAAAGAAAGGCTTAAATTTGTTCATAAGAAGTTCCGTTCACAAGATTAGTCATCATCTGGAAATCAATAACATATCTGAACATAAAATTCGAGTGGACGGGAACTTACCAATTCTTTTTGAGATGGACTATAAGACAATTCATCGATCTTGGTTGCATTCAATTCTCCCTGACACACAAAACAATCTCGTTTCTGCACTTTCGCATTTGTCATCGTGTCACTTTGAAGAAATCTTGGAACTTGGTGTTGGATTTAGTGTACTAAAACCGACTCCGAAACGAAATCTAATTTTCTGCCTCAGCAGCTAGTTTTCTTTATGATGATGCAGTAGAAAGTTTGATCATAAATCTAAGAATTAAGTCTTATATTACACGGTCATTTTTCTGAGTTCTCCAAGTATATATGGCCTTGCACAAAAGATATCTACGTGGTTTTTGTCTGGACTAACGACAATAAGCTGAAAATAAAGCTAACTATCATTCTACAACTTAAATAAAAAAATATCAATTCGAACCACCTCGATGATTTTATGAGAACTCGTATGATTTTCAAGCTCTGTATGAGGCATTTACATATTTTCACAAGACATATATAATGGACGCTTTTCATATATAAAAACCTGTTTCTAATTCGTGATTCAACTTTCTGTTCGATGTTAATGAAAGTACTAAAACGTACTGAGGTCCACATGCTAATTATATGATTATGATTACATAATATATAATAATAATAATATTATTATGTTTTAGAGAATCAGTCTCATATGAAAATGCTTTACCTTAACTTGAAGAGTATAAATTTATTTGTAGGGATTCTTATTGCTCGTGGAACCCTCAATCTACCTTCATAAATGGAATAACTTTCAAGAATTTATTGAGAAAAGTTGAAGTTCGGTTTTTCCATAAATACAACATAGTCTTTCATTTGAGTTCAGGCCGTTGAATTCAATACGGAAATGACGTTTGATGATGAGGTATGCATTATTTTGCATGATTCTGAGCGTGCGTTTTACATCACATTATAGTGATCTGTGAATCATCACTATGCGTTACAGATCGGTAGAGATTAAATCCAATTTCATGCGTGAAAACAAATGCTGTGTGTCTCCAAGTACACCCCTGACAAGCATATTCTAACACATTATCCCAGTTATTTGTGAAACTAAGCAGGCTCTTCCACATTAAAGTTTTCTAGATGGATCAAGTCAATTATTTTGTTCTTCATATAAATCACTACTTTAAGAATTTTTGGTTGCATCAATATGTAATATCTTCAATTTTATCTTGTATTGAATGCTTAATATTAAAGTATATTAAACAACACTTTATTGACGAATATACAACGTATTATATTGTGCACTATTTAGTTGTAAATTGTGAGTTAATTTATTGTTTTACTCTAATCACCATCCATCCAAATATTACGTATTTCTATATCGGCTGTGGGCCCCCCTGACCAGGGCGGGTGCAATGCCCCTTCCATGAAATGGTTATATTACTGAATGGTCCTTATTTTAGACCTTTTTTTTAAGGTAGGATTCTACACAAAATGAGTATGTTGATGGATGAATCACATGGTATCTTTCATTACCATTGAAATATATCCAGCTTTGAATAAAAATTGTCCCTATGGGAATGCAATACCACAAATCCACCACACGTCTCCACTTAGTAAACAGGTACAGTTGGGAGCATGGGATCACTTCATGGAAGGCAAACTCCACATCCATTTAATTGAATATATGGATCGGCATTATGAAAATACTGCATCCAAGAGAACTGGTGTCACGTGGCCATCACAACTGATATCTAAAATTTGGACTCTCTTTTTCTTCAAACAATGGGAAATACGCAACCAATTCGTCCACAACCATACTGATAAAACGAAAATCTCTCGCCAAAGGGAAGATACACAGTTCCGGGTTCGGGAGGAATACGGAACCATCCAAAAATCAAGCTTGCTGGTGAAGGACCAGCCCTTGTTAGAAATCTCACTGAGCGAACTCCTCCTATCTACAAACGATGCGCTTATATCCTGGCTTGAGGAAATCAAACTGGCGAAACGAGATAGAGATGAATTTTATCAGGCCCCAAAACACAATCAATCGACTGGCCTACAGCAATGGCTCCAAAGTGGCAGATGCAGTGTGACGTCACTGATACCAAATAATCCGGACACATGGAGTATTAAGGGCACCAAAATGGATCTTCGCCGTGGATCTTGGAAACCACCTTGAAGTAATCTGTCCCCCTGCTGGTAAGTAAGGAGGGACAGAAGCGGAATTTTAAATCATTTTACAATTTCTGTGAAAATACATTGTATAGGAATACAAACTGATTCGATATCAGTAGCCGTGTATATAAAATATATGCCGCGGGTTGCCCCTAGTAAAGTACTAGGGCGACCTGAAAAAGTCCGTTGTGGGCAGATAGTTATAATATTATGATTTAATCTTTGTGTTATTTATTTATTTCTTTATTAATTGCAGTGGAGATACCAGATGTATGCGAGTATTCAGAACAAATGAGGAAAAAAGACAACTTTAATCATTATGATGTACCAACAATATGGAATAGATTAGCAAAAAATAATGGAAAGGATGTGAAGACATGGGAGAGAGTGGACTCGAAAAAAACGGTTGAAGCAATGATAGTAGAATGGCAAGCACTTTACTTCGGACAGTCAGCAGAAACACCACTCACTTCAAATAAGTGGGAAAGGAAATTACAGTCTCAGGAATTTTGCAATAAAGTATTGAATGGAGAAATCACACCAGAGGAAACGGAAAATGTTGAAATATTCGAATTTCTATATGTAATGCGTGTTAAGAGAAAAGTACCAGAAATAGAATTTATTTACACCTTTCTTCAATTTAAACAGATGATAAAAAAGACCAAGGAAAAAAAACTGCGTCACCATCAGGACGCCATTGGGGACATTACAAAGTATTATTGGAAATGGATGAGGATACGATACTCAAAATAATATATGATGTTATGCGAATATCGATGCAACATAGTATCATTCTAAAAAGATATCTGAAGGTCTCTATTACATTGTTAGAAAAGGATATAGGACAACCAAAAA
>Ga0209092_10002399_pt1 | contig 17238 bp, 14 predicted proteins | sample FraStrMetagenome_FD_187446 | JGI IMG/M metagenome (GOLD analysis project Ga0209092, IMG submission 187446) | Marine eukaryotic phytoplankton communities from Arctic Ocean - Fram Strait ARC3M Metagenome (SPAdes) (version 2) | ecosystem: Environmental > Aquatic > Marine > Oceanic | place: Fram...
TAAAAGAGTTAAAGTAACTACTTTATGGCTAGTTGGAGGTTGTTAAGCAATTTCAGAAGAAGAGATTTGCAGTACTTGTAAAATGTTAGTATTTGTGTTGATGGCGGAAGGCTGGTTGCGGGATTCCGGGCCAATTAATTTTTTTTTTGGGACCAAGTCGGGCCTTCTATTCTCAGGTCTCATGTAGACGAAAGGTTGTATTGTGAGTGTTCAACAATGACAAGATTAAAAACGTCTTCACAATAAGTATCGACAATTATTTAATGTTCTGTAAAGTTAATATTTTGTCAATTATAGAACGAAAATGGGAGATGAGGAGGTTTAAGTTTGAAAAATACTTATTGCGAATTTGATAAGTAGACTCCGAAAGAAAATATCAGCTCAAAATAAGCCAGAATGTGAAATTTACAAAAAAAAAAGCCAGAATGTGAATTTTCTCTAAAAAAATCTTCACTCTTCACACATTTACGTCATTGGTCATTGACGTCCTTCTTGAAAAATTCGAGAATCTACGTGTCACCTCGAGGATTGCTTCGGTCATTCACAAATAATGCTCGATATAAAATGTCAACAAGAAATACTTTGCATACATGAAATACATATGCAATTTATAACTGTTTTTTTTAAACTGTATGCTTTTATTTTATTAACTTCTACTCTTGTACCAGGTATACACGTTACACATTGACGTCCTTCTTGAAGTTTACAACAAAATCTTAGATAAGGTATGCTTCGTAAAAATTCGAGATTCCAAGTGTCACTTCAAAGACTGCTTTAGTCGAGAGGTATAAGTTTTGCTTTATGTCAATCTTGATAACGAGACAAATTTACTTACGAGACACCATGTTGATATATTGTAATTCGATGTAAATTCCTTGACTTATCCATTAAATATTTTTGACAATATCTTATATGATATCTTACTGAACCTAAATGCAATACTACGATATATATTTATTAGTGACCCAAATTTTGTAGACTTAAGTGATATCAATATTTTTTTCTTCTAAAAGACTTTGAGAATTATGTTATTACACGTAATTCAAGGGTTTGAAAGCGAACATTTCTGAGCTACATGTAATCATGTATTCTCTTCTCTCTTTTCCACAAAAAGAATAGGGCAAATAAAACTAACCTGTGAAAGATATTCTCTTTTTCACAAAAGAATAGGGCAAATAAACCTAAACTGTTACATGAATGTGAAAGGCAAACACCAAAGTAGATTTAAATTTATAATCGAATAAGGCGATAACTTTAGATCATTCTCCGCAATTATGGGTGATGAATCATCTTGTACTTGCGAGTCGTCGAAAGGTGGTATGCCGTGCAATACCAGTGAGTCGGCTTCTGCGTTGAATATAACTATATCTGTATTTGTTAATCATCTAAAAACATGGCTCGATGGTCATGCCGAAATATACAGCAGTGAACAACCGAACGTTAATATTAACGTAGTCCACCATAATATCACATCAGATGGAGTAAACACATATGCTAAAACGATAGCAGATGATGAGGACGGAACTCAACATGGATACCATGGATTTATCTCATATCCCCACTTATTCGGTATTCATAAAGATAATATCCATGAGATTGGCGACTTTGTAAGACGAAATGAAGAAAAAATCAAGTGGTCTGACATTTTGGCATTTTACAGACAAAACAATGCGGTTAATGGTAACGGCGGGATTTACTTTATCCCCCTTGATGATAACGCGAACTTGATCTTTTATCGCAAGGATTTATTTTCTGATCACAATATAACAATACCGAGGACTTGGGAAGAATTCAACAGTGCAGCAAAATACTTTCACAACGCGAATTTAACTAATAAAAATAATGATGTTCCTGTTTCGGGTTCATGTGTTCGAAGGCATGAGCGTTGTGGGATGGGCTTGACGATAAGTATGATAACCGGTACAATTGCTCAAGTAGCAGGAACGAATCAAGGTTCTTTATTTGATCCTGTCCTTCAAACTTTTGTTCATGAGGTAGTCCTTAATAAGGTTGCGAATTTGATCGAAGAACAAGTAAAATACGGACACCCTGAAGGTGGGTATTTGCGTTTTCTAGCGTTTTGATTCTTTATAAATGAATACTTATTCTACAGCTAAAACGCTATTCATTATGCTCAGACTTTAAACAAGCTTACACACTCCAAGATTGTATCACAAGCGTTCCGATATTGAAAGGAGAATGTGCCCTGACCTATGGTGTACCAAGCATGTTTTTATCGACTCCCATGCAAAAATTTATGGCAGCAAACATTGGATTTGCACCCCTTCCGGGATCAGTGACTGTTTGGAATAGACAATCAAATACATTGGAGCCATGTGATTCTAAAACATGTGTTTATGGAAAGTCATTCGATGACATAGGAATTGTTAATTATTCTCCTTACCTTAATCCAAATAGTGTTGTTGGTGGAGTTTCTAAGTGGGCAAGTGACGAGGAACGTCAAAGTGTTCTGGAGTTTTTCAGTTATGTGTCGATAAATTCTTTTGATGATGCAGTTCCAAATATTTCTGATAATATTACTGTCGTTCAGCCTTACAGACGCTCGCATTTAAATGTTTCGCGATGGATAGCTCAGGGGTATGACGAAGAAGAAGCCTTGAGGATGATTGCTAGCTACGAATCTCCTAATGACCCTAATGCCAATGTATCACCTCGAATAGGAGAATTTTCTGGGTTTTTGGAAGAGCTTAGCATTTATACCTCTTCACATTTATCAAATGCCGTACAAGGAAATGTTACAGATTCGGATCGAACCGACTTTGTTACATCAATTTCAGACCTTGCAGACAGGTATTTTGAAAATAATTATACTGGTGGGAAAGAAAAATTCTATGAGGACTATCAAAAGTCTCTGGGTATTTATGATCCTGCTGTGGAGAAGTATTTATCCGTCGAGATGATGGTGTACGGAGTCGTACTGGGCTGTCTTGTTGTATTAAGTGCCATAGGAATAGGGTGTTGGATTTACTGGAATCGTTTTGACAAGCTTAACAAATTTTTTCGTCCAGTTCTCATGATTTGGACGTGTGTTGGCTCAACTTTAGTTGGCATGGGAATATGCATTATGGCTATAACCGATGACGATAGATTTCCTGTTGAAACATGTGATCATTTGTGCAATGTGATGTACTGTCTATTCGTCCTTGGTCAGAGTATGATTCTCTGGGTATCCGGAGCAAAAATCATTTGTAATTTTGAAGTCTCCAACGCCAAATGGTTCAATCGACAATATCACTTGATCTCTAATTTTGATATGTTAAGAAGTGCCTTAATGACACTAATTCCGACACTTTGCTGCCTAGGGGGATTTATGATTTTTGATCAGCCTAAATGGGAAAGAATTCCATCGGATGGTGATAATACAGGCCTCGATAACGCCTTGCCTGAAGTTTGGGGACAATGTTCACGAACTTATTTCTCATCATACTTTCTCGGTGTCAATGTTCTACTTTTTGTCGTCATGACTGTCATGAGTGTAATCGCACTGTTTTGTTGCTCCCGCGACCGCCTCGAGAAACCTTGGCAATTCTTAGTGTTGTCGGCTTATTTGCAATCATTAATAATTGGGATTCCAATGTTGATTCTTTTTTCAGATCGCGCGGATTCTTTGTACATATCTTTTGTTACCCTTCATTTCTTTATTGCTATGGGACCCTTGATTATTCCAATGATACCGCTTACAATAATTCGGCAACAAATTGAGGAAAAATATATTTTAATGGCCAAAAATGCGGCCAAAAGAGAAGCTGCACTCTCTGGGTATAAAGAGACACTTCGTAAAAATATCGCAAATATAGAAGAAATTTTGCGTAGCAACAACGATTTCAAAAGGTCTCGCCATTTGAAGCGAATCAGGCGCTCTGCAGATAAATGGTTAAGGTCAGATCTATGCGACTTTAATGACAGTGATGAAGGAGCAAGAAGAGAATATCGTCGTATCCGATTACAGAAAATGGAATCGCGGATTAGGAAGACCAGTGTGAAATACAAGGATGGCGACCTCAATTCGGCTAAAAGACCTGTTTTGAGACATACCGGCAAAAGCTTTTCAAAGATGTCGCGCTTTTCTGTTGAGTTCTTACAGTTTGCTGGTCCTAGCCAGCCAAACTCTCGCCTTGGATCACTAAGGCATTTCTTATCATTCCGGGCTTCCAGCGGAACCCATACCTTCGGAGGTGATTACCGAAACAGTAATGAAAATGGTGTAATCTTTAATGATGAAGAAATATCTTCAGAATCATTGTGCGATGAGTGTGATTCACAAACGCATGAAAACTAGTCGATTTCTCATGTGAACGGCGCAAAACGCTCGGAATTATGATGTGATCATATTGTTGGACTATAGGATAGACTAAAATATCCCCATCTGTATGTGATAGAAGAAGTCTTGATGTTGTATCGCATTTCCAAGGCGAATCTTCCCGTTTCGAATGATAGCGGTTACATGTGCTAAAGGTCGGCCTGATTTGGATAAACTAACGAAAAACAAATTTTGTCAGGCACAAATGTACAGCTGCAACTCGTTCATTAGATATATCAATTACAGATTTTACAACGACGTTCTAATTACATCCTTGTCCACCATTGGCTACTGCACGATAATATCTATTATCACAGTATGTAGGCTTCCCGTTACTTTGCTGGGCAGCCACTTGCGCCAGTTTATCGTTTCCTCTCAAATTATTCAACAATTCAGGATCGTACTCGTTGAACAACGGTTTTGTCGACAACGCAACATTGAACGCCAAGCAGCTTGCTACTAGCAACCCTCCCGCAGCAAGAACAGCAGTTTTGAGCCGCTCTTCCACAGGTTCCACATCAGTTTTATACAAAAACAAGTCTCTAGCTTTTTCCTCCTTCGTCTTATACTCAACCGCTCCATCATACCAACCCGTCTCTTCATACTCTACAACCTTGGACTTTAACCGCGAACCGACATATCCCCAACCACTGTACAATCGAATGAGCAACACTAATATCACAGCCATATCACCCACATTCGCAGAAGTCAACTTTTGCAACAAATACCCATCCATCGTAAAGGTAGCTCCTGCAATCGGATAACAAACACCTACAAAAAACACCACGTACGTAATTGCCAAACGAATCATCAAACCCTTGGTACCAGTCTCCTCGGAGGCCCAATTAAACATAAACTGTTGTCGCATATTATTATACTCCGTAGCCGGTCTCTGATCCTCTGGAACTCCCTCGTATCCAAAACTTTTCACATCGTCCAAGTTATTTTCTCCATAGGACATGTACCGTTGGTTCCTGTTTGCGGAAGATGTTCGAGGTACCAGCAGTGTATTGGAGGAAGTAGTAGTAGGTGGTGTAAAGCACGAACATAATTTTGCCATGGCAACGGCATAGAATATGCCAAATGTTAGATGATGGATGATGGTCTTCATATGGGATGATGCCAATGTCTCTGTCTTTGTAGAAAATGGATGCGATGGGATGGGATGCGATTGGATAGGATTCTGTCTTCAGTTTCTCTTACGTTCAAGAGAGAGAGTAAGTATAGAACACAACTACGAGTATATCGTAATCGTAACGCACTGTGTATGGTTGTTTGTTTTGTTGTGTCGTGTCGTGGTTAGAAAATCGGAAAAGATGGCCGCGGTGGCAGCAGGCGGAAAAGCGTGTGTGATCCCGTGTATCTTGAGGTGGCGCGCTGCATTGCTTTTTTTCTGCTGCGTGCGGAACTTTTTGAAAATTCGTATCTAGCGCAGTTTCAAAGCGGCAGGTGCCGTCACTTTCATCCTGACGCGACCGCGTGAGATGCGCAATGAGTGAGGATCGATGACGATGACACGGCATGATGTGAATATTCTATTGTTTCGTTCCTTGCGAGGAAATGATCTTACGAGCGCGTCTTCTCAACGACATCGACAACATTCGGGTTTGTTTGGATTGGAATTAAATCGGAAATTAGTTATTGATTAAGTAGACGGATTGATTGGTGCTTTGAGAACAAGAAATAGTAAACTTATTGGGTCAGAATGGTGTTGAAATTGCAATGCCGATATTCTCAACAATTCATGTTACTGGTGTCGATACTGGTTGCTATCGTTTCATCCTTTTCTCCAAATCATTCACAATTTTTCAAAGGTGTGAGTTTGTACCAACAAAGTATTGATAGAAATTTTCGGCTGTGTGCAAGTAAGAGAAGTGACGGTAATGTGCCTCGTATGAGAAGAAATAATGATGATAGAGACAAAGTCAGCAAGGAAAAAGAATTTTTACAGAACGGTTTAGTAAACTCTAGTCTTCTTGATAGAGCATCAACTTTGGATAATATTGCAAATGTCAAGAACTCCGAAATGGTATCGCGACGCGTTTATTTGGGAGCAGCGATGTTTGGACTGGGTATGGCAATTGCACCTTCTCCGAGCGAAGCACTTGATTACGGGAACCTGAAATTCAAAACTTCTCCTGTGAACAAGAGGTTTGGTGTAACTGTTTATGATGCAGAAACTAAAGGATATTTTAGTGTCAAATTCGTTACATATTTGAGCAGGTTTTTGATTAATTTTGATGCTGATTGTCAACGATGGTGGTATGCTCGAGCAGCAGACATTCCAAGAGATTCTACTGTTGAACAAGTAAATGAAATACGACTAAGACAATTTGGAGCATTTTCTGCCAGTGTCGAAGTTGGTTTACAAGAATATGAAGATGAAGAGGGACCTGGGAGATTGCTGCGCTCATTACTGAAGAGGTTTTGTCCTCAAACGAAAGAAGAGCTAGATGAGGTTAATCGCGGTGTTAATACAAGCCCAAGCGCATTGGATAAGCAACAACATGAGATAAAGGAGGCTAGACGACAATTAGCACTTTTGTTTGCTCTTTTAGAAGATTATCAGCCTGTTGAACAACTGACTAAGTTACTTGCTGCAATCGACAATGGATCGATAGAATTTGTTGTTGTCAATAATGGTGGTGAAGGTTACGCTCCTGGCTACGGTTCGCCATATGTTGTATTCCCTGAACCAGAAGCCGGTGAAGGATTTTCACGAGCGACAGGTCGCGCTGTTTTAGGTGTTACAGGTAAACTTCTTCGTATTGATCTGGTCCATCGTGGTTCTGGCTATACTCGAACTCCAACGGTCACAATTAGCCCACCTTCCAGCGGAGAAGGAAAAGCTGCTATGGCCCAGGCTGTTCTTATCGACAATGGTGTAAGTTCAGGGCGCACTGAGCGAATATCAATAACCAGTCCAGGCGAAGGCTACAGTGAAGATGAGCCGATAACAGTGACAATTACTCCAGCAAAAAACTCTAGAAAGCCAAGTGTTGTTGCCACAGCAAAAGCTATACGAGAATATAAAGTTATTGCTGTCAAACTTATTGACGGTGGAAGTGGATATGCGACAGAAAAGCCGCTGGATGTATATGTGGAACCACCGCCGCTAACCGCTAGAATCAATATGAATGATCCAATGTATGCATCGGCATATCCAACAGATGTTCCACTGCCATCGTCCGATCCTCCTCGACGATACGCATCGAAGGAAATGGCTCAAAATATAAATACAAGGGCACAGGTAGCGGCAGGGAGTGGCGGTGGTGGCAATTGCGTTGGGCGTGCTTGTTACGATGAAGCAGTTAAAGTAACAGCATATCCGAGAGCAGAGTATGATAGTTATCAAAGTCGATGGAACATGGAAGAATTTGAAAAGGTAATTGATGTTGAGAAGGCCGTGGAACAACGAGCGACTGCGAGTCGAATAGTCAGTGCAACAACAACTGGTTACGACTTTCGTTCAAATGCAGGAAACAAAATGGATCTTTTTGGTAAGGCAACCTCGTCATCTCAATTACTCAATCTTCTACCAAGTGGATATGGTCTCGAATATAACAAGAAGCTAAAAAGATATAGTTGGGCTTTGGCAAGGAATTTTGAAGATATGAGCAACGATTGGTTACAGGGATCCAGCTCGTCCAAGCCTCTCGATCCTGATTTCGGTCCCCGAGGTCGCTTGCCTATCGAACGTGTACGTGAATATGATCTTGCGACAGCTTTGCGGTTTACTGCGTCTGGGGCGATCTGCTGCTCTTCAGCACATATTGTTCTTACGCCGATAGATGTCGTGAAAACCAAAATGCAAATAGAACCCAAAAAGTACACAAACATTTTTTCTTCCTTTGAAAAGGTATTGAAAGAAAACGATAACAATTTTGGTGTATTTTTTACTGGTTGGGCGCCAACTTTATTAGGTTATTTGTTTTGGGGAGGGGCAGCATACACTATCGTCGAGACTTTGCGTCGATACTTGACAGAATACGTAGGGCCAGCGAATGCATCTTCGTTGGAAGTCCCAATAATTGTTTTTAGTGCCGCATGTTCTGCACTTGTTGGAGGATTCCTTATTTGTCCGTTCGAAGCTGTGAGAATCCGATCAGTCAGTCAACCAGACTATGCGGAGGATGTTGTTGGTGTGTTAAAGCGGATGATCAATGTAAGTCCAATGATTTATTGTGTAAGTAATATAGGAGCAAAGTCAAGTCGATTAATCTATAAATATTTGCGTTTACATAGGATGAAGGCATTGAAACACTCTTCGCTGCTGTACCGGCCTTTTTGCTGAAGGAGGTACCTTTTGCCGTGGCTAAATTTACAATTTTCGATTTGACAAGTGAGAAACTTTATGAGCTCTTCCCGGTAGCACAAGAAGACATTCAACTTTCTCTATACGTGTCTTTATTCAGCGGAACAATGGGAGGAATTGTTGCTGCGGTTGTAAGTAATCCGGCTGACAGTACAATTAGCGAGATGAAAAAAGCTAAATCTGACTTAGGTCCACTACAAACGGCAAAAAATCTTCTCGAAAAAGACGGTATTAGCTCGTTGTTTACAGGTTTATACCTTCGAATGTTTTTTTACTCATTAATGGTGAGCATACAGTTCTTCCTATATGATTTTGTAAAATATTTGCTTGGCATTGGTACGGATGATTTAAAGCTATATCTGGATGTCCTGGGTGGAGCTTTGACCGAGGGAGGTGGTCCAATATAGTAGTGTCATGGTGAACGTAATTCTAACATAATATACTAAAAGCTATTAAGATCTACCTTGCAAGAATCGAATGTCTCCAGTTAGTTGGAGCCTAAAATAAAAAATTGGCGATTATTGTTTGAACCCCATTCTGGATTTCGCATGAACATTATGCTGTCGTCATTCGTTACTGTCACACAAGTATTACAAGTCGTTTCCTGCACTCATTCAATTGCAAAAACTATCGAAAGAAAGTCCTACAGGCGTGCTAAGAAAAAAGAGTAAAATCACTGAGAGTATCAAAATCGTTGACTAATTTAGATTATCAGAGGTTAGCATTGCCTCTGCTCAGGATCTACATAATCATCATGTAAAACTGGAACCGAAGTCACACCTTAGATATTGCAAAGCTCTGTCAGAGTAGAAAACTTAGAAACCGGCGTTGAAGTCAACAGGTGATCCAGCGATGGCGTTGATCATGTAAGGATCGGCGCTTGGGAGCATCTCGTGAACCATAAGGGCAAGGATTCCCATCTGTGCTGCACGTCCGTTGTTAAGCTCAATAGCACGCTTGGAGGTCTGGGTCTCCTCGTCGAAGGTGTCCCATCCGAAGTCAAGTGCACCGTTACGGAAGTCACCAGGGAATTCAGCCTCACCAGTGACATCCTTCATTACAGCAAGCTCCAAGAATCCAACGAACAAAAAGATCTGCAAAAGACCAGCAGAAGGAACCTTGGAAAGAGCGGCGATACCGGTGGGGATGGAGTCGAAGCTGGTTCCAGAGTAGTCAATGTCTCCAGGAAGACGGACACCTCCGGCGGTGACGATGTGTCCAAGTACGGCAAGCATGGAAACACGTCCGTGCTTGAGCTCGACGTAACGAAGACGGTCGAAACGCTCCTGATCGGCATCCTCGAGCAAGCCAAGAGGATCGTAGAATCCAAGAGGAGCCTGGGCACCAATCTCAGACTCGAAGGCCTTGATGGCGGTCTGGGTGTTGGCAACCTTGGCAGGGGCAAAGGCGGCAGCAGAGGCGATGAGGGATGCGGCGATGGTGGTCTTCATTGTGCTTTATAAGTGTATCTTCGAGAAATTGTGAGCACAAATGGAAGGTGAAGGTCCGAAAAGGTTGGGAAAAGATTCAAAACATCACTAAGTAGAAGGCAAATCTTTTGATTCAACAACAGAAGCCATGTGTACAAAGAGTCTGTTATTCTAGAGCATGTGAAAGCCACGCGCCAATGATAAGAAAGAAAGTGAGCGTCACGTTTCAATCCGTAGAAATCCACGTAGTGCTACGAAGCATCACGATCACGTAAAGGCCTGTAGGAATGAACACCTCCGATGGAATTTCCGAGATAATATTCCAACCTTCCACTTCGTTCACAGTACACGTCATCACGAATGTGCGGAATTCGCATCCAGAGCACCCTCTCGCTGGACCTCAACTTTGAAAATTCTGGCAACAAAGTTTTCAATCCCCGTGTGTTACGTAAATACTCTTGACGCCCTTTTCATAACAGAAAACAAATACGGTAGCCATTTATTAATAAAACTTGTAACTATTTCAGAAGGAAACCTCCAAATAAATTCCATAACCTTACCTCTGTTCATTTTTTGTTTCTCGTGTAAATATCAATTTTGAAATGAAGAAATTTAGAGCTCCAACAAAAACTTCTTTTGTCGTGCTCGTCTGTTTGGCACCGGTAATGCAATGCTTTTCATTCTCGTCACGACACGTTCGATTAGATTTGTCCCCGCAATTGTCGTCGTCCGGAAAAATTCCTGGCAAATTTGGGTATGTGCAAGCTAATTCAGAAATGTGTATGTCGGAACCATCGACGTCTACTTCTACAAACAAGAAGTTATCGAAAAGGGCAGAGCGAAAACGTGTCGAGAGGTCAAAAAAATTTAAACAAAGAGGAACGAAAAAATTTTCCCGACCAACAGGAAAAAATGTTTACAAGCTGCATTCCACAGCAGTATCTGTTCTAACTGTTAATTCGACGGCTCAGGATGTGATTCGCGCCATTAAGCGAGCGCAGGTAAGAAATTTTCGTCATTGAGGAATTTGAGTTGCTAATGAGAAATTAACATTTATATTCTTGGTACATTAGAACCTTCATGACGCCCATGACTTGAGAAATATTGAAAGATTTTTATTAGAGGAGGTTGATGAACATTATGCCTATGGTTATCGTGGAAGCTTGCTTTCTCGACTTGCTGTCGCTGCAATGCATATGGATGAACATGAACTTGCCACGAAAGCGTTGGAAGTGCGTAGAAAGGTTCATTCGGAAACTATGCTTCCCTTAGAAAGCGCTGCGATAGTGCGCGGTTTGTTGAGAATGCACAAAATTAAGGAAGCATTGGATATTCTCGATGAAGAGCTCTCTGTGCCTTTGGATGTACCAGAAGATCACGAAGAGGCTGCTGCTCACAAAGAAAAAGTGAAACATAGAGCACTTGCCATCGCAAGTTTTGCATCCAGAGAGTGTTTTGAAGATAATCCTCAACTGGCTGCTCAGGCTTGCGAAATGCTTCGAGAGGTTGGACCAATTGTTCGGGCAGCTGGCATCTCATCAGAGGAGTTGAATTTGCCTTGGTTACGAATTGTCCAAGGGGCTACCCAATATGAATCACACAAACGGAAAAATATGATCGCAGAATGTGCTGTAGATGAAAATGTCAATGGTATTCCTTGCAACCTTGTCTACTCGGTTCTTGATGCTATGTCAACATTTCCGTCGGAGAATCGTGACGATGTGTATGAGTGTTTGTCAAATGCGCTTGTACGCCGTACCCAGTTCGTAACCGGAGCAGGTAAGTTTGTAAAGTCCGACCAAGTACTTAGTGTAATTGCTCATTTTCTTTGAACCATAAGTGGATATGTCTGGGATCCCCAAAGGAGATAGAGGTGAAGTTGCTTTCATCGGCAAAAGTAATGTGGGGAAGTCGTCTTTGATTAACATGATAACAAATCGAAAGTCGTTAGCATACACAAGTAAGCGCCCCGGAAAAACCCAACAGTATAACTATTTTGCAATCAATGACAAGCCAGAACTGAGGCGCGAAATTCGCTTTGGCGATGATGTGGAAGGGGAAAAGGATGAGGTACGCACAACCCCCGTATTTATCATGCACCAGTTTTTCTTTGTACCATACGCTTATATTTGTTCAAAATAAAGGACTCCTTTTACATTGTAGATTTGCCTGGATATGGTTATGCAGAAGTGCCAGAGTTTCAGAAATTTGCGTGGAAAGAATTTATGGCAGAATACATGACGCAAAGGAAAACTCTGAAGGTTCTCTTTCATTTGCTTGACTCGAGACATGGTCCAGGTCGTGAGGACCGTGAAATTATGAAACAAGTTTCGAAGACATTGCCATCTAGAACTAAGTACGTTGTTGTTCTCACAAAATCAGATAAAAACACGAAGGGGAAGACCAAACGAAATAGTGGTAAAGTCACTGATAAAGTTATGGAAACTGTTCGGGCGGCGATGAAAGAAAATGGACTAGGAAATACGCCAATTTTATTAACATCTGCCGAATCTAAACTTGGAAGAGATAAGATTTGGCGGTATATGAGGCTAGCAGCTCAATCATAATTCAGACTAAATTTGATGAATGGAACATCAACTACCAGCTAGGTAGGAGGAGCCCATAGAGCTGCATCATTTTTGAACTGCTGAGGATTTTTTTCAGTGCATACAGGTGTATTCGAATATAAACGAAATTAAACTTAAACGTCGTTGATTGAGCATTGGTATATGAAGCTTGTGTAACCTAGTACATCGACGTAAATGTGTGGAATGATGCCTCATTTTCATCATGAAAGAGTTTGTTATGTAGAGGTAGGCATTAAAGTGGTGATTGTAAGACGTTCAAATCGAAAACGTAATTACCGGTAGTGAAACTTTCAAAATTCAAAAATTAAGTTGTGCAAACTGCACTCAAGATAATCCAATGAAGAAAAGAACATTATATTTAACACTGTTATCATGAAAATGCACCCTACTTCAAATTATGAAAATAGCGATGCACCATCGTGGCGAGATAGATACCATGATCTACAACAAGATCGAAGAGATTTGGCTCAAAAACTGAACAACTCCGAAGAAGCGAATAGATTACTGAAAACGAAATATGCAAAATTAGAAGCTACATTGCGACGATCTATGACCACGGCAGCAGGTGGAGGAAATATCCTAAATGGGGGTCAGCCAACACTTTCAGTCTCAGAAAAGCAAGAACTCGAAGATATGTTGAACGATGCGCAGACTCAACATGCCCGAGTGCTTAAGGACTATAAGGTCCTTGAGTGGAAACATAAAAAGTTACTTGTGGAAAATGAAAAGCAAAAAAAGGAAATTAGTTCCATGAAACGTAGGTTAAGTGGTTTGCAAAGGCCCTATAGCAGTTCAAGACAGAAACCAAGTTATAGGCGAAATTCTCCATCTATTCACCGCGGGGCAACGCGAAATAAAAAGGCACCATCAAATGACCGTTCGCTGAGTGTACACGATGATATAGGATGTGGAGAGGATACGCATAAGGAATCTCTTGTTAAAAAGGTAGAGTCATTGACACGAGAAAACGATTTATTGCGATCCGCAGCGGTTGCTCAAGATCCAACCGAGGTAGGTTATATCACAAATTTTTCAATTTATTTGGAAACGATGTCTCACAATACTTTAAAGACGGAAGCAGAACTCAAATCAAAGCTTCACGCTTCCCGTTTGAATGAGCAACTTATCCAATCAAAATACAAGAATCTTGTTAAAAAAGAAGAATTTGTAATGGAATCAGCTATGAAACAAGTTAAAGAGTATTCTACAATTATCACAGACCTTCGAACGGAACTCCATAACATCCAAATGTCCAAGATTAAATCCGATCAAGCTGCATCATATTGTGAAGAGCAGCAAATCCATATTGAGGAATTGACAAAGCACAACCAAGCACTCGAAGAACGCATCATTCATATACATGAGAAATCAATGCGACCATCGTCACGACAAGACTTTTCTGAAAGAATTGACTACGTGAACGAGATTGGAACCCTTAAATTGCAGCTACGAGACAAAGAAGATTCTTTAACACGCTTGAATACGAAGATACAAATTTTGCAAAAAGATAAAGTCATACTTACTTCTCGTTTAAATAGTGCCGAAAAGATCCAGAACAAAATACACAACCTAATGAGTGAGCCCTTGGTACACCTACTCGAGGGTGTAACTCATGATGATTTAGAACGGGCTCTTAAAATTATCCAGCAAGGCCAAGTAAAAAACCATTATCACCCCGACAATAATGTTTCGGCTGTACACAACATAGCTGTCATAATCTCGAAAGAGCAATCAACTCAAGTTGAGTGTCTCCCACCACAGTTGCCAACTAAGAAAAGCAAGAAAATGCGGGACGCTGAAATATCGGCACGACAGCAAATATTAGACGTTAGGGTTAAAAAACGTATGACTGAGGATTCCAAATATTCGAGTGAAGACGAGATCGAAGATTGCGTTACGTAGTAGTACATATAATTGCATGTTTGATATCTAACTTAGGTCTTCTATCTGCTTATACCTCTGAACTCCACGAACGCTTTCATTGGAAAGCGAAGAGACGATAGCGCTTGCAAGTGATTGAACAGTGACAGGCTTATCTACAAAAGGCAAACCAATTTTGTTACCGACAAAGAATGCGCCAACTGGTGGCAAACTTGCAAGTCGATCATAGCTAAATATCAAACTGGGGCGAAAAATAACAGGCCTCAGTACATCATCACCACCATCTTGCAAGCGTGCTTCCACTATGCGTTTCGCTGATAGATATCGCTGAAGCCATTCAGGGGCTAGATACTCGTCAAATATCTTACCCCCAGGCTGCATACTCTCTTCGAGCCATCCAGCCTCAGCCGCACTTGTAAATACGAAAGGTATTTTAGTATCCTTGTCCTTAGCAAGCTTTTCTGTAGCTTCTATTGCGTATATTGCTGTTTTCCGTGTAACTGTATCGTTGAAACAAAGAAAGAAAAATAAACAACAAAATTACCCTCGTTTCACACATGTGAACAATTCACAAGCACTTACTGTCGTCGTACGTAGCTCCCTCCTTCAAAATCGATCCACTGCCTGAAACCAACACATTAAATTGGTCCAAACCCGAATCGCTATCAAACAGTAGTCCAATGCAATGAACTACGGCGTCATAAGATCCCGATGAAATTACAGATTTAATCATTTCCTCATCCGTCGCATCTCCTGAGAGATATTCAACCCCTCCAATCGCGTTGCTCTCGGGCTTACCACGACGCGAAAACGAGGAAACATCAAACTTTTGAGAGGCAACGGCACGTTTGGCAACTTCCGAACCGAGAAATCCACTTCCACCGAGAATCAGTAAATGGCTCTTATCACCAGAGGAGGAACTTATGCTACTCAATGCTCGTACGGAATACATCATGGACGTCACGGTCATGCTTCGAAACATTCTATTTATCATCTTCATTCTATCGATTCTAACTCAAGGACCAGTCTGTTCTATTCACTGCTCTTCTATGACTTATCTATATGAACATGTGGTTAGTTGGGCAGTATTTTGTTGAGCAAAGAATGCAATCGATCTGTGTTGTGTTGTTCTACTTACTTGTTGTGTTGTGAAACAGCTCAGCGAAAATCGAAAACAAGTCAAACTTTCTCTTCGCGCGGCAACACAAAGTTCGTTTTGGCGCGGCGCCGTAAAAAAGTGGAACCTTTTTCTAGTTAGACATAAGCTAAGCACGTCCAATAAGACCTCAACACCGTGAATAAGAGAGATTATCACCCATTAGGCCTTCGGTGGGAATTATAATGAGGTTGGGAGTTACGTGGTAGGCTTGTTTAAAGATATGAGTCATATATCATTTTTGTACCCCTAACAGGAAACAAGTAATGTAGCTGATCAGAAATAAGGTAGAATTATTAATAACATGTATTAATAAATTGTTGAACTATACTCAGATCAAAAAGAAGAGTGATGACGACTCTTATCAACGTATCAATAAATAGAGAACAGGGGTAAATCAGTAATTCAGCTGGTACTGAGTTGCCGAATGCATCGCTCAAAATCAATTCCATCGACTACTTTCTTCTCCCGTTAATGTTCCAAATGACAAGGATGTTGTACCTAATTATGGTACACGTCGCTTATCCATTCTTTCGGATAAAATTTGAATTACGCGGAAGGGTAGGAGATAAGAATACTTATCATAATATTGTTTCAATCTTATTTTTAGACATAACCGCACTGCAGTTATGTTATTGAAATGAATTTCACAGAAACTACGAAGACTCTACTCTCCCAAATCAAACTTTGCGCCTACGACGTAACTTTTGCGACATTAGTCTTCTTTCTGGAAATTGAGGTTCCAGCGCACATTTCACACCTGCAGCATCTACACCGATTCCACCATCACCACTTTTGGAGCCACCGCTTTTGGAACCGGTATTACCATAATTATGATTCAACACTCTATTGCGCTTTAAGACCCTACCATCATTGCTCACCCCTTGAGGGTTTACAGATCCAGATTTCGATCCGCCTCCGTCAGTCTTCGATCCACCTCCATCGGTCTTTGATCCACCTCCATCGGTCTTTGATCCACCTCCATCGGTCTTTGATCCACCTCCACTTTTTGAGCCACCATTCGAGCCACCGGGAACTGGTGGATCTCCCCCTTCTCCACTTACAGGGAGTCCTCCCGTGGGAGACGTACTAGCTAGGATAGATGGTGGACATGACGGCGCATAGCTCTGTGTTGGACTTGGCGTCGGTGCCTTCGTAGGGAATCCTGTTGGACTAACGCACGCGAGCCCGAATGCCTCACACCCGCTATCAACAGCCTCGAAGGTACCATCACACATTTGAAGTGTTGTGAGGTCCGAATTTAAGCAGGCGCGATTTTCACCAGCATCACAGACACTAGACTCAATCTCTGCATATATAGCTGGGCCGGATCCATTAACGACATTGTTATTAAAGAACTCACTGCGGCTCAAGGTAACGCTTGAAGATTCGCTGGCAAGAAGTCCTCCAGCGTTCTCATTACCAACATTATCATAAAAGAATGTACGATAAATCGCAACTGAAGTCTCGGGTGCGACAACGAGACTTCCTGAGCCAGCGATGTTGTCTGTAAATTCACAATGGAGGACAGATGTAGCTTTCGCTCC
>Ga0209092_10002400_pt1 | contig 17237 bp, 19 predicted proteins | sample FraStrMetagenome_FD_187446 | JGI IMG/M metagenome (GOLD analysis project Ga0209092, IMG submission 187446) | Marine eukaryotic phytoplankton communities from Arctic Ocean - Fram Strait ARC3M Metagenome (SPAdes) (version 2) | ecosystem: Environmental > Aquatic > Marine > Oceanic | place: Fram...
TACGAGTTCATATCGGAGCATTAGAGCATCGCGAAACTCAGTCGAAGATAGGATTATTCCGCCAACGTGCGAAGGCATGACGCTGAGCCAGCGCCCTGTTTTATTCGCTCGTTTCAAGGTACGTTGAGTATCCTGAGGGAACTGATCGACTTCGGATTTAAATTTCACTTTGTAGGCTGCTTCTATACGACTCCAATATTCTGGCATAGCCTCGCATTGGCATTCAAGATTGTCAACTGGACTATATTGATCTCGACCGCGTAGGGCGGACAAGAGGTGGGAGCAATAGAGAGTGCTCGACTTATAACACTCTTTAGAATTGGTTGTTGGATTGCTTAGACTTAGACCGCCGTGTCTGACTGGTAGCTCTGCTCGCTTTCGATATTTGCATGTGATATCTTCTTCAACACCGAAAAGAGAGGGTAGAAACTCTGATGATATTGTCTATTAAACTCTGTCAAAGAAAGTCCCTGCGTCACTTACTGTACGATGAACATATTGCCACTCCATCTGGAGGTAATTTTTCATCGCAACGTATGCTGTCTGAGGGAATTTCATGCTTGCCATAGCCATTGTCTTCACTGCCTTCTCCCAAAAAGTGCCTTTTTCTTTTAGCCAGTCGGATCGTAGTGTTGGAGATCCGATGAAACCGCCGAGGTAACGACTCCCGGTATCAACTTTTATTTCATAGCGCTCAAACTTTGACTTTGCGGATGATAAGTTTCGATCACTTGTCACTGGGGGTTTTGTTAGTTATGTATTACCGGGGGTACGCTAATTTTTATCACGCTACATTCGTATCGTATGATTCATTGTTCATGGAAAATAATACAGCCGTTTAAAATTAGCTAAATTATTTACAAATTGATTAACATGTAAAGCACAGAAGCGGAACCTCACAACAACACAGCAGCCGTAGCCCAAAGTGTTTGCTTCATAGCGAGATAGCCTGTAACAATTCCAGTATCATAAAGATTGAATATGAACATTTCACATGTTCGGAAATAGGTAACAAGGAAGAGTAAAAACATGATTAAGTCAAGTGAAGGCGTCGACAAAGGAAAGTTGGCTTGTAAAATTAACGTTTATTATAGAGGCTTAAAGATTAAGTTTAAATATTGCATGAAGGAATACTCTTACAAGTTTACGAACTCACATGAACTGCGATCTTTTCCTATTTTCTATTTATAGGTTGCTCTCAAGAAGAGCTTGGGGCAATAATTTGGTCGATAAAATGTGCTTACCCGGATTTTGGTTTGCGTAGAGTTTTCCGTGAAATAGTGGAAGTTGCTGCTGTGAAGGAACCTAGATTAGAATTAGTTACCCTTGGTGACGTTAAAAAGGTATGCACCTGATTGAGTATTCTAAAATGAAAACACACCTGTAATATTACTGTTTTAGGTTTGGAAGAAGTTAGGACTATCGGAGCACAATCAGTCGAATCAAAACAAAAAAAACGAAGTTTTAAAGTTCTACACGGTCGGTGACGGGTCGATTAAGAGTGTGATTGATGGGTATTCTGCATCTGAAGCTATTGCAAAAACAGAGCAGAAATCAAGTGAAGCAATTGATCCAAAAAATTGTTACTGTCACTTTTGGCTTGACGTACCAATGGACAAAAGTGGCATGAATCCGTACCAAGCACTCATAAATTTTAATACAGACAAAGGCAAACAAAAGAAACTAAAAAAGACGCGAAAGGACGATATTGTAAAGATTCAGGTTGCAGCTGCAAATGAAGACTTTCAAAATCCGCCAATGCTTTTATATAATTGTTCCCGTAGTGCGAAGACGTTCATTCACTCGGATGTCGAAGGTTACGGCACAATCCGATCTTTAATTGAAGAAGGCGGAGCTGATGGAATGCTTGGAAAGACAGGCGGAACAAAAAAGTATTTTTTCTGTCAAATACGCAAGAGAGAAGGTGTAGTTAGTGTGAATATATCTACGGAAGTTCCTACCCAGTCATGGTAAATTAAATCGTATTATCCCAGCCTAAATCTTTTCTTCATACCCATCATTTGGATTCGAATCATCGACGCGATGTTTTAATGTAAATATACGTATGCTTTTCCTATAGCTTCTAGACGTGCCGGATCTACTTTAGAGAATCTTTCTAAAGAAGTTTCACTCTCGGTCATCACTTTTTCCACCGACAATTTTACAAATCTATACGATATCTTCGCCGAGGTAATCTGAAGCTATGCCGGGCGACAAAAACTAGCACAAGATAGGAAATTAGATATAGATTTATTGGCTCATAACCTAATATTAATGTATGCATTTAAAAGCAGAGGGTTACTTACTTTATTTGCTCTTCCTTGAGCGAATTGAGAGGTATGATTTTATGAGAAAGATCCGATGCTTCTTGTATAAATGAAAAAGCCTAAAATCCAAATTAAATTACTCCTAAGAATTTTTTAGTTCAAAGGAAACATTAATTTCCCCATAAAATGTTTTTGAAATACAATTGTAATGATTTATGTGGATACATTCTCTAATCTTTCGGATATTCTCTAATCTGGGCTTTTCATTTTTCATGTTTCTCCTTGAAAATTTTGTTTTGAGTATTTCCGAAGGTTCGTCGTGACTATCGTGAACGCAGCTAAATCTAGCTAACAACGAAGGTAAATAAATCAGCGGCAAACCGTTCACCTAGCCAGGCTCAGGGCAAAGTAATCAATTGGCTGTCTTCTGAAGAAATAACACCCTCATTCAACACTCAACAACAATGTAAGTACTTCTGAAGTTTTTCCGGGGCAGAGATAGGATACACAGAGTGTATTCAATGTTTTCGTCGACCACCATCAGCTTCCAACTCGTTTGGCTAAATTAGCCATTTCGATCTAGCCGAAAAATGAGATGTAACTTACCCATCTCTTTGGAAGCACCATGATCAGTCATGCGCCACATCAATCTTTAATTCAGGAGATATCAGCGTCATGAATACTTGGAAGCTTTTCATTATCATTATTTACCCATCGGATCGTGTCGTTGGAAGGCCCAAGCGACTCACCGGTGTTTACCACTTTCTACGATTTGATTCTACGTGGATATCGATTAGACATTAAAATCTATGCCTGTAACCCTTATACCGTGACTGCAACTTAGAGAAGTTCTCACGAACTTCGAGCGAAATAATTCAAACAAAATCTTATATCCATGTGTCATTTTATTACCATGTAAATCTTTTTACAGAAAGTGATTTTTTATCTATTTTCTCAATAGTCTAATAGTATGAATCCAGACTCATCAACTATGAAACATACACATCCGGAAGATAATTTGATCGATTTGTCCCAAGACGATGATGACGACTTGGGTCATTTGCCTGTTCATCAGAATCAGGACACTGCAAACATAAAAGACGAAGGAAAAGTTGATGTCAAATCGAAAGGAGAACAAAATAAATCTGATCATGGCTCCTTGCCAAAAAATTGGATTGTGCTTGATGACGATAGTAGTATTGATGAGGTTCCGCAGCAAGAACAACAAAACCAACAGCTAGCACAGCAAGAACACTTAGATACAAGTACTCTAAAGCGTTCAGTAAACAGTTTAGATGACACTGTCGAATCAACGCCAGACGCGAAAAAATCCCGAACAAATGTCGAGTCGGAAGCTGTTACGGGGGAGATGAAAAAAGTTAATATTGATTATAATATAAGATCACCTTCAGGTGATCCAGGGATGCCAGCGAATGGTGATTTCAAATTGAATACTTCCAATTTACGGGAGGAAATACAAGCTTTAAATACTGATACTGGTTCGAATAAACCTTCTATAAAAGAATCGGCAGTGATGGAGAAAAACAGTTCTACGTTGGAAAATAGTGCCAATTTGCTAAAGGAAATGCAAGCTTTAAATACTAATGCTGGTTCGAATAAACCTACGACAAAAGACTCGGCAGTGGTGGAGAAAAGCAATTCTAAGTTGGAAAATTGTGCGGAATATCCTACAGCAACAACAAAGAGGAAGGTACAGGAAAAGGCAGAAGTAACTGATGGTGAAAAATCTGAGAGCGACACAAAAATTATACAAGGAAATGCAAACAGCTCATCTGCATCTTCTGATTCTGTGATTAAAGTTGACACTTATTCTATTGTTAAAAAGTACAATGGACAGCTTGATGAATTACTTGATTTACTTCCAATGCCAATGATAAGCAAATTTGAAGAGTGCTTCTTGGACGCAATTTTGCAAATTGACGACGACGATTCAAATGAAAAGTGGCAAGAAGATTGGTCAGGCAATCTGAATTTCATTGATAAAGAAATAATCTTGAATAGAGATTTGATCAAGAAAAATCCTTCAGCTCGGAAAAAGACTATGACGTTTCTCGAACTTGTTTTAGAAGATGCATACAACAAAAACGATTCAACAATAAACGGATTCAGGGGAGTTCTTCTTCTATTTTCAAGAATCTATCATATGAAAGTAAGTAGCCTTTGACTCATTTGCTTCGTACGCTGTTGACTTCTTATTTGCGACGTATTTTTGTCGTTGACAAAGGGTACTCCTAAAAGGGCGAAACAAATTATGGCATTTTCCCTTTTTAGGCCTGCTGCAACTGTCGATGAGCGTTACAATTTTGTGTTAGACGCTCAAAGTCGTTTGGGTTATGATCCTCATTTGCTCAAAGAAGATGGCTGGACAACGACGAAGGCGAGCAAACCTCAGGGCGAAAATCATGGCGCATACTTGATTGGCGAAAAAGTTATCTGGGATAAATACGAGGCTGTTGTGATTTCTTATCTTTATGATAAGGAAGGAATCGGTGACCTGTGGAAACTCATATACACAGAGGACCTAGTCCCTTTTGACCTAGAGTTGGATGAGATACAAGAGGGTTTAAAACGATTCGAGAGAAGAAAAATTCGACGGAAGGCAAAAGAAACAAACGCTACTGCCAAGAAAGCGACTTCACGTTTCACTAGAAATAAATATTGTGTTTCAGGAATTGACAACGGAATAGTAATGGCGCTTTCGAATAGTCCAGGTGCGAAAAGTGGTGTTAAATGGCCTGCTAGAGTGTTGGGTGTCTCAGAGATTGAAGAGTTAGGGAACGCCGTTCTTCGAAGTTCAAGCAGAAACGCAATTAAGAATTCCATACCCGTTGTTTTTTTGGCCCCATATTGGAACGGTGAAAATGCTCCTCGGGGCAAGGCATCATCTGCGACATCAACAAATCCTTATTCGTCTGGTCCTTTGTTTCATTTTGAATTTGTTGAAGCATCTCCTGAAGCAGTTGATGAGTACACCTTTGATAAAGTTTCGATAGAACATTTACGGACACAATATCAATTTTCGGGTCTACCGATTACAGCGTTTTCTCGATATGTGAATGCTCATCGATTGGCCGTTGCTCTAAAACATTACGCCAAAACTCATCTAAAGAAAGCAGCAGTTGAAGATCCAGCGTCCTTTGCTACATTAACCGACTGCCATATTATGTCTGTCAAAACTGCCGTATTTCCCGATGCACTTTTGAACTTACCTTACGATTTTATATTATCTCACCTTCCATCACCACTTGAAGAGAGGATCACCACGGCATCTGACGAGGAAGAATTTGAAACTACTATCGATTTTATACCAATTTTAGAATCGATGAAACCACCGTATGGCTTTGGTGCCGAAAAGAAGACCGAGACGATGAGCACAACTCAAGATAACAGCAACACCAAATCTGACCCGCCCTCTCCAAGCCCTCGCATTCTTGTCGACCGCTACACAAATTCCGATCTAACTTTGGAGAAGATTGCATCGAAAGAGTTGATGTTTTGTTTTGGTGAGAAAGTGAATGGTAAGGTCTTGCAACTACTCCTCGACAGCCTTTTGTCCCGTCTATCATCGGAAAATACTTCTGAGATAAAGTCGGAAAGTGATCAAAAATCCACGCTCAATCATTACGTGAATCAATGTTTGTTGTTCAAGGTGAGATATTTATCCTTTTCATCTATCTATGTGCAGCAGCTAATTATGATGATAATGATTTTGTAGGCACAAGGTGAAGATTTGTTTAGTTCCTCTGCTGAGACTATGGAGTTTGTTCATGATTGGCGGAAAGCGTGCGAACGTTTGTACAGAATAATTGGTGCCAAGTTTTCATCAAATGGTTTCGGTCGCGGTGTCACAGCCATAATTACTGATATTCGCTGCAACGGTCACATAACAGCAGAAGATAGTTTTGAGCGATCCGTACGGCTTCCTGCGGCCATAAAAGGGTCAAAGTTGGCTGGTGCTGGAACGCTCCGAGTGCCGCTGATAAGCAAAGTTTCTGAATCTTATTTGGTAGTAGCTGAAAAGCAGATTCTTCCAAAAGCTCACAACACTTCGTATTTGCGAAAGATGAAGAATAAAATTGCCGCCATTCCAGCGAACACAACTGGTTTCCCTTTAACTGATGATAGCGATGAAGGAAGTGGTGGCGAAGACACCCGTGGTTCACGTGGATCTTATGTTGCAGCCGTAACAGCTGTAGCAGCATCTCTTCAGGGGGTGGACATGATTGTTGGATCACAGTGCGTCAATGCTTTTTGCGCCGTTCGCCCTCCTGGGCATCATGCTGGAAAAGAATTACGTGCGATGAATGCAATATCTAATGGATTTTGCATATTCAACGCTGCAGCATGTGCTGCAATCTACGCAGTTTCTCCGTTGTCAGAAGGTGGTCGTGGTTTACGTCGAGTCGTAGTCATTGATTTTGATGTCCACCACGGTAATGGTGAGGCTACCATTCCTTGTTTGCATGTTCTAGTAAATATCTAATTTTTCTTTCTGGTTAGGTACACAAGATATCCTGTGTGCTACCCATGATAGCCGGTTTTTATACATTTCAGTCCACGCTGGTGGTGCACATATAAATGGATATGAAGACAATGACGAGAATGAAGTAGATGAGTATTCAAGAAGAAGTTTAGGGGGAAATAAAGGTGGCATATTCCCTGGGAAGTGTGGCGATACTTCACCTCATCCAGGCGTTTTAAATATTCCACTTGGCAAGAGAGTTACGTCTGTGGGAATCGGAACTGCACTTATGACGAAGGTAAAGCCTGCAGTTGAAACATTTTCGCCAGACCTTATGATACTATCCGCAGGATTCGATGCACACGTAAACGACCCATTAGGGATGGGTGGCCTTTCAGCGGCCGATTTTGGTACTGTTACTGAAGTTTGTTGTAAAATCGCTGATAAGACTTGTAGTGGCCGTGTATTGAGTCTGCTGGAAGGCGGTTATGGCGTGCCTTGTTGTAGGCCGCTTAATAATGGATTATTTCTCCCCCCTGGAGAAAAAGCGGAGTTGCCCGCTCATGGCGTGGACTCAGAAAAGAGATGGAGAACTTTGAATTTAGGTTCTGACCATCCCGATGGTATGGAAGATAACATCCCCCCAGGTATGATCCAGCTGTTGGATAAATGTCACAATGAAGGTTTTTTGGATTGCGTGAAAGAACATGTGAATGCCCTTAAGTGTAATAGTAGTAAAGCTAAAGAATGAATCTTTAGGAAGAAAGCTCGGAGGTGCTTTCATTATACTCCATTCCAGAAGGTATTTTGCTGTTACTTGCATAACTCAACTCGTGCGATGAAGTCAGTTTGCACTTAATCCAAATGAATAAACGTAAGATGCAATGCTACAAACAATATACAGCCGAAAATATTAGGCCATCGTAGTTATCTAGAAAAGCCCTAAAGTATCGAGACTTTCTCTAATAATAAGATATTTGAGATAATACTTAAACATTGTCAAAACGGGCTATTTACTTGTGTGAATAAGAATCTTAGTTGTTATATATTACGCTTATTTTCATTTCTCTACATTCATATGGATCTTTATGTCAACGAGGTTTGGTTCTTGTGTTAGTCATTTGGTTAATTCAGTTGTATTGGAAACTCTACTCGGATCTTCAAATATTACTTGACATGTAAAGTCTCGAACTAATTGTCACTCTCCAGAAGTCCCAGTCCTGCACCTCCTTCCCAACGAAATCGAATCGACATATGACTCGCAGGGATCCTGGAACCTCTAATCATATACACAACACCACTTGCTACGAATCTATTCATTAGAGGTTCCTGCATTCCCGCAAGTGGTATGTCAACTCGATCTCGGCGGGAAAGAGGTGCATTGTGGTGAGCTACTTTAGCCTAGTGCGCGTTGTATATTCGGCGTGTGGTGACAGGTGGAAGGTAACAGGTCATGATGTCGTGATTCTACCCTGGTCACTTCCTGATCTTCCTGAGAATCTGCAACTTGATACACTTTTTTAGCAATATGTTCATCGCACAGTATGTGACGCAGGGAAGTTTTTCGACGGAGTTGAAGAGGCAATAGCTTCAGAGTTTCTACCCTCTCTTTTCGGTTTTGAAGGCGACATCACACGCAAATATCGAAAGTTAGCAGAACTACCTGTTTAAGTCTACCCAATCCAACAACCAATGCTAAAGAGTGATATAAGTAGGGTACTCTTTACTGCTCCCACCTCTTGTCGAGTTTAATACAATCTAGTTGACAATATTGAATGCTAGTGCGAGATTATGCAAGAATACTGGAGTCGTATAGAGGCAGCCTACAAAACGAAGTTGAAGTCCGAAAACGATCAGTTCCCTCAGGATACTCAAAAAACGAACAAAGATAACAGGACACTGGCACAGCGTCATGCCTTCGCTCGTCGGTGGAACAATTCTATCTTCGACAGAGTTTCGTAATGCCCTAATACTCAAATATCTACGTATACCTTTGAACCTACCAACTTTGTAGTGAGCCCAAGAAGTTCAACTTAAATCACGCCCTTGATTACAAAAAGGGTGGTTTAGTCACAGCTCGACAAGATTAAAATCCCATTCCGTCACTTTTCGAATTCTCTACCAAATACAGCTGTAATAACGTTGTTATGTTACGCCGCTCCCTAACTGTACTGAAGGTGTACTGTTTAAAAGATCGATGGTAGTTAATAGAGAATAGAGCGAACTAAGTACAGTATCCGATATGGTATAACCTGGGTGTTAGTTCATTATTCTCTTAATAGAATGAGGCATGCAATTTTGTACATGTGCATATGTATGGCTGTTATGTTGTGCCACTTGGATTGTGCAAGATGGGTCGTGAATTCTCTTTGTGGTGGTGCTTCATGGAAGAGTGGTTTGCGTAATGGGCATCTTTTTGTTATGTCCTTCAGTAGCAGTTGATAGTAGTCTAAGAAGTCTAAGTCTTTGTTAGCTCAAGCCAATTAGCGATCTTTGTAATCTACATACGAATACTGGGAAGTTTTTTTGGTTGAACAGGGGCTGTGGAGCTGAGTATCGAGGGGTCTTTGGTCAGTCCTGAAGGGATTGAAGGGTGAAAGTTTTGTTTCACGGGCTTCTTGATCCAACACATACCAAAAAGAGTATTGTAAGACCACAGACCACAAGCTGAGTTTCATACTACAATACGATGGTAGGACGTGGTTGTGGTCGTGGTAGAGGCCGTGGTGATGGCAGAAGTGGTAGAGGCAGCGGTGCTTCTGGCCAGAAGAAAAAGGCTGAATTAAAATTCCATACCAGCAGTGGTGGGGCCAATAAAACGAAATATGCCAACTACACGGCAGTCAAAGATGCAGCAATTCTCAAAATGCAGAAGACGCTCCATGATGAAGTTATAGCATCAGTGAGGGAAGAGGAATTGGTGGATACGGAGGACTCAAAACCTATCAGAAAGTGGTCCGCCAATACCGACAAGAAAGCTGAAGAACAAGAGAATTTGCAATACCAAGACGAGTACAAGATAGAGTTTGAAATGTGGGCGAATCAATGCCGAACTTTCATGAGAGTTATGAAAAGGGCTTATGCGCATCTGTACGATTATTGTACAGAAGCAATGAAGCGAAGGATTGAAGAAAATTCAAAATTTAAAAAGGAGGTACTTGATAATCCCATTGAATTGCTGAAAGAAATAGCCAAAGCAATGCACCTCCCAGTGAGATCGAGCTATCCGTATGAAGTCGTCGCGGAGGGATTACAAAGGATTGTCAACATGAAGCAATATAAAGAAGAAAATCTTGTGCAATATACGGAAAGATTTAAACTTGAGAAGTCAGTAATCAAGACAATATTAGGTATCAACTTCCTTGACAAATTTGTGGGAGTTCCAAGATTTAAGTGATGATAAAGAGAAGAAGAAATTAAAGGTAGAAGCTTTCGAAAAATGGATGGCTGTTTTGTATATTAAAAACAGTGATCAAAGAAAATATGGAAGTTTGCTTTACGATTTGCAAATTAATTATGCAAACAAGCAGAACAAGTACCCGCAAACTGTGAGTGCGGCACTCGATGTGATGTCAAAAGTTAAATTCAACTTAAAAGAAACCGGCGATGGCCGGCAGAATCAGCAGGCTAAATTCATCAACAAAGAACGACCATCAACAAGTTTTGCGCAGAAAGGAAGGAGTGGGTATAAGTGTTTTTGTTGTGGCAGTGACAGCCATATGTTGTATGAATCCGACAAGAAAAAAAGTATTCCACGAGATCAATGGTTCTAACAAACTGGGCAGACACATTTTCAAAATGCTGATAATAATAGTGTCGCGACTGATGGAACAATTGATAATGATAGTATTTCCAGTATGACAGGCTGGCAAGGCTCTCAGGTGTCTATGGCTCAAGGAAATTTAGATAAAAATTTTGATTTTGATCATTCATATGACTGTTTGATTCTCGATTCGGGTACTACCCATTCAATAATTGCAAATGAGAAGTTATTGATAGGGATTACAGCAGCAAAAGTCCCGATTAGGATTTCGACTAATGCGAGAGAGAAGGCCATTGCCAAGGAGGCGCAATTGTTAGGCGCCGGGACGGTGTATCATGACGTGAGTTGTATCGCTAACCCTTTAAGTTTAGGTGAATTGAGTGACAAATACAGAATCACTAAGAATACGGCAGTGGATAATGCGTTTTATGTTCATATGGATAATGGACGCATTGTGAAGTTTAGTAGAGATAGAAACAATTTGTATTTAAACAAGCCAACTCAATGTTTCCTGAATCAAGTTGCCAAGATAAAAATAGAAGATAGAGCTGTTGGTGTCAGCAATGTTCTCACCGTCAAGGAGACATTAGAAAAATTTTCAACAAGAGAAATACAGGACGCCAGGTTGGCAAGGAAATTATATAACATCGCTGGAACTCCCAGTGCAAGGGCACTGAAATATCTGATACAATCAAACACTGTGAAGAATAATCCTGTCACGTTGAAGGATGTGAAGATGGCAGATGAAATTTTTGGTCTACAGCCTTCTGTTATCAAAGGAAGAAACAAGAGGAAGACACCAGAACGTGTGGATGAGAATCATTTAGAGATTCCAAATGAAATTGTTGTAAGAAACCAAGATCTCGTGCTATGTGTGGATTGTCTCCACATAAAAAGTTGTCTATTTCTAACATCCATCGAGAAGACAATAAAATTCAGGGCATGCGTCCCGATATACGACACATCCACCAAGGAGTACAAGCGTGCATTGCAACATATCATAAAGAAATACAATGTTACAGGCTTCAGAGTGAGCAAACTACATGCAGACAACGAATTCAAGCCTCTCATGGAGCCACTCGAAGGTGAGCTTGATTTAAAGATGAATTTTTGCAACGCAGATGATCATGTTCCTGAGGCAGAGAGAAATAATCAATCTTTAGAAGGCAGATTTAGAGTTCAATTTTATCGGTTGCCTTTCAAGAAAATAACCCGACTAATGATAAGGCACCTGGCAATGCATGTCGCCAGAACGTTCAACTGGCTGCCAGTAAAAGGGGGCGTGTCGAAGTATTATTCACCTCACATGATCATAAACAGGCGTAGTTTGGAATGGAAGCGAGACTTCCAGAAAGAATTTGGGTCATATGTTAAACCACACAAAACGTACAACCCCAAAAATAATAATAAACCCCGGGCTTTGAATGGTATATATTTGGGTCCAGTACAAGACAATGATCAAGGAGGAAGCATGATCATAGATCTCTCAACTGGAAGAGAGATCACAAGAAGTCAGGTAGATGAGGTTGTAATGACAGAACTGGTGATTAAACAAGTAGAAAGAATGGCCGAAAAGCAAGGCTTTGGCGATTCATTAAAATTCATCGGCAGCAAACGTCGTATTTTAGTTCCAGACCCTGATCTTTCAGGAGTGGACATGGAATTTCAGTTGGAAGAGTTCAACGACGAAAATTATAGGCCTGTAGAAGAGGAAGATGAAGACTTGATAGTAGAAGAACATATCACTGAAGAAGAAATAGAAGATTTGAGAGAAGATGAGCTTCAAGATCCAGGACCTGAAACTGTTGACGAGAATGAATATCAAGAAAACAATAATGAAGAAGAAGAAATCGTCGAAGCGGAAAACATTCTTTAACAAACAGAGGATAATGAAGGAAATAATAATGGTGAAGAAGAAGACGCTAATAAAGAACAAATTGTTAGACGTCCCGGCAGAGAAAGACGAGCACCAGTAAAATTATCATACGCCCAGGCTGTCACATGTAATGATAAGCATTTGAGTCAAGGCACTGGAGGCAGTAAAGTGGTTAAATTTGCTGATCAAATTAAAGAAGCACAAGATCTTAAAATGGAGATGTCACATAATATCCTAACTCAAGTCATGGATGAGGATAAGTGCTTTACATATACGAAGGAACAAGCAGTGATCCTAGCTCAGTTGATGGTTGACATCAGATAGAGTATTGTCGTGCATGGGATGTCATTTGCGCAGCGATATTCCTACAAGAAAGGTGTTGAAGCACTCGGAGAGTCAGCAAGAAAAGGGGCTTATGTTGAGGTCGAGCAAATGCACAAGAAAAATTCATTTGAGCCCATTCATGTGAAGGACATGACAGCAGCAGAAAAACAGAAGGCTCAAATGGGCCTGATGTTGATTGAACAAAAGGAAGGAAAACAAGTAAAAGGAAGGCTCGTATACAATGGGAAACCAACCAGAGAGTGGTTGTCAAGGGAGGACACGTCGAGTCCGACGGTGCCCCAAGAAGGATTGCATATTACTTTAGCGATCGATGCGAAAGAAGGGAGAGACGTGATGTCGGCAGAAATCCCGAATGCCTTCATTCAAACTAGGATGAAGGTCAAGGTTAAGGACGAAAGGATTATTATGAAGGTACAAGGTGATGTGGTTGAATTCTTATTGAAAATTGCGCCGCATACCTATGGAGGGTATGTCGTTCATGGAAGAAGGAAGAAGACTCTTTATGTAGTGGCACTAAGTTAAATTTATGGCATGCTAGAAGCGTCCATGCTTTTTTACAAGAAACTTAGGGGCGACTTAGAGGCTATTGGATTCGATGTTAACCCCTATGAACCGTGCGTTTGTAACAGAATTATAAAAGGAAAACAACACACTGTTCGTTTCCATGTCGACGATCTATTATCTAGCCATGTTGATAGTAGGGTCAATGATAAGTTTGCCAAGTGGTTAAGCAAGATGTATGGAAAACATGGGAAGGAGGTCAAATGTGTAAGAGGAAACCATCATGAGTACCTCGGGATGACCCTTGATTTTGTTTCAGGTAAACAAGAGGAGTGAGGGTGACCATGCCTGACCAGGTAACTGGTATGGTTGATGGCTCACCTTTCAATTTAAGCAAGTGCGATACAGCACTCACTCCAGCATCAAAAAATTTGTTTGAAGTTGGAACTGGAAAAATTTTAGATGTCAGCAGAAAAGAGATGTATCATTCATATGTCGCAAAGGCAATGTTTATGTCGAAGAGGGAAAGGCCAGGTATACATCAAGTTGTGGCGGTTCTTTCGACGAGAGTAAAACAGCCGAATGATTCCGATAGGTCTAAATTGAAAAGATTAATCATGTATTTAAATGGCACAAAAAAGAAGGGTTTATTTTTACATATCGACAAGGTGAATGTGATTAAATGGTGGGTGGATGCATCATTTGGAGTTCATCCGGATTTTCGGAGCCATACGGGGGCCATGATGACCAAGAAACAAAAATTGAATACACGGAGTGGTAATGAGTCGGAACTTGTTGCTTTGGATGATGTTTCGGTCCATATAATGTGGGCAAAGTTGTTTCTTGAACATCAGGGATATAGAGTGGATAAGAATATTGTGTTTCAGGATAATAATACGTCAATGTTGTTAGAGATAAATGGTTTGAAGAGTGCCGACAAGGGAAGTAGGGCAATCAATCTTCGTTATTTTTGGATTATAGACCAGATCAAAAAGGTTAATGTGAGTGTTGAGTACTGTCCTACGGGTGAGATGAAAGCCGATTTTTTTACCAAGCCGTTGGTTGGGGCCAAGTTTTTTCGGTTCAGGAAGTCTATCCTTGGTGAGGAGTAGGCACGGTTAAAGAAAAATTGAGTTGTTTCATTTATTTCTTGGTATCAAATCTATTTCGAATCATGACATCCAAGATGATAATGGTTCGACAGGAGTGTGTTGGAGCATGCAATTTTGTACATGTGCATATGTATGGCTATCTTATAGAAACAGTTATGTTGTGCCAGTTGGATCGTGCAAGATGGGTCGTGAATTCTCTTTGTGGTGGTGCTTCATGGAAGAGTGGTTTGAGTAATGGGCATCTTTTTGTTATGTCCTTCAGTAGCAGTTGATAGTAGTCTAAGAAGTCTAAGTCTTTGTTAGCTCAAGCCAATTAGCAATCTTTGTAATCTACATACGAATACTGGGAAGTTTTTTTGGTTGAACAGGGGCTGTGGAGCTGAGTATCGAGGGGTCTGTGGTCAGTCCCGAAAGAAATTGAAGGGTGAAAGTTTTTGTTTCACGGTCTTCTTGATCCAACAGCTATCCGATCTTGACTTTGTACTATTGCTTCAACGTAATATACGTGTCATAGTCGGCGAGTGATCCTGTTATGCATTCCAACCTCTGCCAGGTCACCCATCTCTTCATACTCCCCATCATGTTTCAGTGTTCATATTGAGAACGTGATACCTAAATAAACAAAATGGGTTACCTTGAAGGGGTTTTGAAAGCCCATCAGCCCACATTTTATCGGTTGGTAAGTACTTGACGAGTATCTCTCCCTGTTGAACTTTATCGTGTATATAAAAATACCTGTTGTCGATATGTTTTGTTTTACTGGAACTCGATCGACGTCCGTTGTTAATTAACTTAATCGCCGACTCATTATCCTGGTATCAAATTGTTGCTTTCATTTTGTAGCCCTGTGCCAACATGAAATTCCGTGCCCACGTAATGTGCTTCAAGTTCTCGCTGGCACCAATCAGTTCCGTTTCGCAGCTGCTACGCGAATTCAGCCGCTATTTTTTAGATTTCGGCGAGAACGCCCCACTTCCGAAACTGGTAAAGCCCCCAGAGTGACCCTTCAGATCATGATGTAACATGTGTGCCGAATCGACATAATATTGTAATTGTCGTAAGTCATTTGCTTCCAAAGTCAAAAATAAATCCTTTGTTTTTTCGAGATAAAGTATTGTCCGACTAAGTTTGTTCCAGTCCTCTTCCGTCGGTTACTTGACCCTGGTTCAGAGGAAAGAGACGGCTGTTAGTAAGTTGGGCCGACCTCGGTGCGCCAGAAATAGTAGTTTCGTTGACATTGTACGGTAGTGGTTAGCATCTTTTTTTATTTAAGTCAGGCTACGTACTATCGATTCGGACCAAATCCATAGAAGCAGGAGTGTTGGCCTGGTCTCGTTTATTTTTTAACCTTAGATCTGCCTCCTCTACTACTTCCCGCACGTACCCATCCATTCTTATTTTTAGATTTTTCTTTGTACTAAAATCGAATGTTACTCCAAGGAAGTCGTGCATGTCGCCCCTGTGAAGAGATGGGTGACCTAGCAGAGGTTGGAATGCGTGAAAACTGTATGCGAACATCCAAACAGGATCACTCGCCGACTATGACACGTATATAACGTTGAAGCAATAGTAAGAAGTCAAGATCGAATAGCCTCATTAAATTTAGAGAATAATGAACTAACACCCAGGTTATACCATATCGGATACTGTACTTAGTTCGCTCTATTCTCTATTAACTACCATCGATCATTTAAACAGTACACCTTCAGTACAGTTAGGGAGCGGCGTAACATAACAACGTTATTACAACCGTATTTGATAGAGAGTTAGAAAAGTCACGTAGTGGGATTTTAATCTCAACATTCTCTTAATAGAAAAACTTAGAGATGTCCGAAGCGCGCTCTGACTTTAGCGTATCTACGCAGGATAACATCCGCAAGCAATTCGAGGAGATGAATGCAGTCATATCCATCAGAATGGACCATGGCAAGTATCATGACGTTATCAGCTTTACCATTGACCTGCTACGAGCAAGAGGAGATCAGTTTACACCCGTTACGGATGCGATGGCAGAGGGAAGAGAAATAACCAACGGCATTTTTCAGCAAGCCGGATGGGCGTTCGTGTAGCACAGGACTTCCCTGAAGCGTTTGCAGCAGAAATCAACATCCTGGGAGTCACAGAGGGAGATTATCCTCGGACGAGACGGGATCAGCGCGCCAAGGTCTACGATAAGTGGGTAAAATGGAGGGAAAACATGGAGAATGCCTCAAAACAAGCATATGCTATCTTGAGACTTGCCGTCGAAAATTCATCACTCGAGGTAATCAAAACTAGAGACGGCTATGAAGAAGCAAACAACAATAGAGACGCCATTGCATTCCTAAATGTATTGAATCAGGCGATCTATAGCGGGGATATTCCCGTGAACGACCGCATTATTGGGATCAAGGCGGCCAAAGAAATGTTTGAGCTTGCCCGTCGACAGAAGAACGGGAAGTACGCCGAGAGGATAGAGTATCTCTCTACGTTAAAATGGTACAACCGAGCGGTGAAGAGCCATGGGGTAGATCCATTGTGCACCTTCACAGAGGTGAAAGAAGAAATAAGACAGACGGTGGAAACCTTTTGGATGCAACCAATAACGATATCAATGATGTTGCACAAGTCATGCCTCACTTCTCGGACTGGGCGAAGACCAGGAGCGAACAAAACCTCGCCCGCCTTGCCATACTCAATGCCAGCAACGACGACCTCGTGCATACAGTGTTGGAACATGCGATATACAATAATGATTTAAACGGAGCTGTTCCAGACACGATGGAGGAGGCGGCAATGATGATCCAGTTGGCGGGTAAGAAGATCTATCGCAAGTTGAGGAAATCAAGAGGAAGCCCACCTGAGGCCCAACAAGGTATGTCAAACGAAAATAGATCTATTTTTCGACAAC
>Ga0209092_10002402_pt1 | contig 17234 bp, 5 predicted proteins | sample FraStrMetagenome_FD_187446 | JGI IMG/M metagenome (GOLD analysis project Ga0209092, IMG submission 187446) | Marine eukaryotic phytoplankton communities from Arctic Ocean - Fram Strait ARC3M Metagenome (SPAdes) (version 2) | ecosystem: Environmental > Aquatic > Marine > Oceanic | place: Fram...
AATATAGACTCCTCTCTCTAAAAAACGAGTGTCAATAGTAGCACTATCAACATTGTCATAGTCGACTTGAAGCAATTGTTGTCCACTGAGATTAAAAAGTGTCACCTGGTAGGAGCCAGCAGAGCTGAATACTAATGGGAGTTCTTCCGTTATGGGGTTTTTAAAAATGGAAAACAGACTAGGATACTCAGCAGCATTAAAATCAGAAACCCCTAAAACACTGTTATAATGCAAAGGAATATAGTCATTCTCTGACAAAGTCCCTTCCAATTCATTCGAAACTAGATTCCATTGAGAATTTATATCCAAGGGGTGTAACGTAGGGAAAAGTAAAGGCATTTTATATGTTACTAAGAAATCATTTTGATCTAGCATCCAGTTGTCTAATGCTTTTGCTAATTCTTCTTTTTTATTTTGATGTGTAGGTTCTGAAATAAGGTTATTCTGTTCATAAGGGTCTTCATCTAGATTGTAAAGTTCTTCATAAGGCACCGTTGGAAAACTATTGGCACCTATTTCAATAAAAGCATTGATATAAGAATTCTCTCCTAAATTGGAAGCTACCACATCGACTGAATTGTAATTGCGAATAAATTTAAACTGTTGTCCTCGAATCATACGTGAAGGAAAAACAGTACATTTTTGAATATTTTGTCGGGTAGAAATTCCGTATACATACTCATGAACTATCTCTGAATTTCCTTTTAGAGTATTATAAAAACTTTTTCCATCAAGTCCCTCAGGTACGTTAGCTCCGGCGATGTCTAAAAATGTTGGCAATACATCAATCAAAGAAAGTAATGTTTCAGAAGTAGATTGGGGAGTTATATTACCGGGCCATCTAATAACTAGAGGTACTCTTAGCCCTGGTTCAGAAACGCTATATTTTCCTGTAATTCCATGATCTGCAGCATAAGCAAACAGTGTATTGTTTTTGAGACCATGATTATCTACCATTTCAAGGACTTGCTCTAATTGCCCGTTGTCATCTTTAATATTTTGATAATATCCTGGTTTGAAATTAGCAACCCATGAGCCGTTATAAGGTAATTGGTAAATATCCTCTTTTGTATAATCAGTATCACTTGGATAAGGGCCATGTGGAAAATCTGAAGCAATAATTAAACAAAAGGGACTATTTACATTTTCTAAATAAGTATCAATAGATGTCATAGGTAAATAACGATGATCTATAGATGGAAAATATTCAGACCAGTCAAAAACTGAGTTTGGTTTTACATGACTTTTCCCCGCCAAAACAACCTCATAACCAGCCGACTTTAGAAAATCTGTAATACTTAAAACATCTGATTTTACAGGTAGATGGTTTGCCATACAGCCATTTTCCATGGCATATAAACCCGTGAATATTTGAGATCGGCTAGGTGCACAAATTGCTTGTCCTGCATATACTTTGTTAAATAACATTCCTTCAGAAGCAAGTTGATCTACTGCTGGAGTATGTACATTTGGATTTCCATAACAACCATAATCTAATTGATCTTGATCATCTGCTAAATAAAAAATAAAGTTTGGTTTATTTGTTTCTTGTGCTTCAGTAATCTGAAAAAAGACTAAGAAGAGTATTAAGAATGAGGGTCTTTGAAATTTCATAGATTTTACATTATTGTTTTAGAAATTTCATAGTTTTAAATTTACCCTCGTTTTCAGTGTAAATTTTTATAAAATAAATACCTGCTGAAAGTGAACCCACATCAATAGTATGTTTTAAATTTTGAATTGATGTCGTTTTTAAAACCTGTTTACCATCAATTTGGTAAATAGCAATCTTATAATTTTCAATTTTAGGAAAATGTATTGAAACTGAATTATTTACTGGGTTTGGAAATAGTTTAAAAGCACTATTTTTCAACTGTTGGTTATCATCAGTTGTTGAAAGAACAGAAGTATCAATCTCATAAACTAAAGAATGGAATGACAATGATGGTAGTGTTATATTGGTATATCTATTTCCTTCTGTAAAAGAAATATCATTTATAATTTTAAAATCAACTCCTTCTTCATCTGAAGTTGCATAATGCGTTATTCCTATTGTTCCAATTGGGATATCCAAAGAAATATCTTGTGTTGATTCTTCATTAAAAATCTGTAAAACAATCTTTTTTCCATTTGGAGATTTAAAGGCTCCAACCAGAACGCCCCCAAGAATTACCTCAGTATCTATCAATTGATATCCTTTTTTAATCAAGTTTGTGAAATGCTTAAAAGTATGATATCTTTTAGGTAGAACAATCTCCCCATTTGGTTTCCAAACAACCAAACTAGAGTAACCGTTTGTATCCTCTTCTTCATAAAAAAGGTGCATCATGTATGCTGTTATGCCTCCCTCGTTAAAACCTTTTAACATCCACTTTATGTAATGCGCAGCATCTGACATTGAGATATCTAAACTTTTTAGAGAAGCAGACTCTGTTACCCAAACTGGTTTATTGGAAGCTGCTACTTTTAGGGCATCCCAATTGGCATCATGATTAGAATCTGCATAAGTGTGAGTGGCTACTATATCTATTGCTGATTTAACAGTTGGGCTAGCAAACATATTGTTTATATAGTTGGTAGTAGATACAGTATTATTGTTCGCGTTTTCAACCCTAAAACACTCTGGTGATATAATTTTGATATGCTCTAAGTCTGAACTCGTTAGACGACTGTTTAAATTTAGAATAATTTTGGATAATTCTGATGTTGAGGTATTCATAGATTCATAACTCACCTCATAATCAGGCTCATTTGTTGGAGAAATAGCTGTTACATCTATGTTGTATCTAGATTTCATTCCTTTTAGAAAAGCAATCAGGAACTCACTGTATTCATTTTCTCCACCAGAAATTAAAGTACCACCATTGTTGTGTTGCCCATTTGTTTTTAGCCAGCTAGGGGCAGAATTGCAGTTTCCAATTACATGATCAAAACCATTATTACTTAAAAGAAAGGCATTCTGTAAAGCCTCTGCAACGAATTTAGTTTTTCCTTGATTTCGATTGCTATCGTAACGTGTCCAGTCTAGCTTACTTTCATCTAAATCATAAGGATTGTTATTGTCGTTTTCTGGTTCTAAATCATGATATGCAAAAAAGCGAATCATATTCACCTCTAAATCTTCAAAACAATATGCTTCAATTTGCTGTCTTATAGAATTATCAAGGGCATATAAACTTTCTGTCCTTCTTTTAATCCCTGCTCCAAAACCCTCAATCGTTTGATACGTTTCTGAAGGATTCATACTGATATAACCTCCGGGAACAATTGAAACTTCATCTAAATAATAAGTAGCACCTGCTTGTAAGTACCAAAATTTCACCTTGTTTGAATTTCCAGAAACAGGCACCGTAAAAGTACGAGTGTATTTTTGCCACTCGTTCGATATCCAAACATTTTGTCCCTGATAACTATTTGCAGTTTCTGATTGAAAAACAACCTTAATCTGTCTAGAGGAAGCACCTTCTATTTTTGCATAAAAGGAAACAGTATATTCTTGCCCTGCTTCAACTTCAAATCCAAAGTCGCTCTTAGTGCTTAGATTGAAACTTTCTGATCCTAGAGAGATAATTTCACTTTTTATGGCTCTTTTACTTCCTGGTATCAGATTGGTGTCTTCAATACTAAAATTTGCAACTGCGCCATTGTTTGCCTGATTTGACCAATGCAAAAATTGTGCGCCATTTATACTTTCAAATTCACCATTTCCAATGGGCAATTGATTTTGACCATTGACCTGAAAAAAACTTATAAGAATAAAACTTAGTATAAAGTTTAAGTATTTCATTCGAGGTTTAAATTTGTTTCTATTGATTCAAAGATACATTCTGATGGTAGGTTCGAATATTATTTTTGAGGCAAACAATACTACTTTTGAAGCGATGATTGTATATACATATAAACCATAGCTCTGAAGAGCTATGGTTTATATGTATTGTTTAAAAAAAATTAATTTAATAAATGAATTAATTAATTAATTCATTCGTATTTATTTCTGACTGTGGAATTGGTAAATTCATTACTTGTGATGGGTCAGAACTTAAACGGATATCAACGCTTTCTTTAAAACCTGGGATGGTATTGTTGTTGTGTTTTAAAATCGTATTATTTAGAAAATAATCAAAACCACGTCTTCTGTTATTGTGTGAGTCTTCACCCTCGCCAATTAATTCAAAACGATATTCATTCATGATAGCATCTCTAAACTCATCTTGAGCGCCTAGATAGTTTGAATTAGGAGTTAAGCCAACCCTATTTAAAACTTCTGTAACATACCCTAATTGTTGTCCGTTTTGTAACTCATTAGAGATTTCAGCCAGCATAAGGAGTAAATCAGCATATCTGTAAACAACTATATTTTGGCTGTTGAATTGGTTACTATGTGTAATGTCTTTTTCTGCAAATTTAAATAGAAAAGGATGCGCTAATCTTACATTTCGACGAACTGTATTCGCTGGATATGTTCGTAGAATATTTCCATTATTTGCATTAATATAATCGTATAAATAAGTTGCATCAATTCTAGGGTCAGTCGGATAAGTAGCTCTATGATTCTCAAATACATCTGCATGAATTCTAAACCATCCAAAATTTTGTGATACTTTATAGCTTAGTGGTGTGTAGTTTCTTCCCATTTGAGAATTTGTGGCATCTTGACTAATTTGCAACTCAAAAATAGATTCTGATGAGTTTTCATTTGTATCTGTAAATAAACTGCTGTAGTCAGGAACCAATGAATATTTCCAATCCAGACCACCTTCATAAACTTTCATGGCTTCTTCATATGCCATTTGCCAATACTCCATTTCTGTTAAAGCTCCCTCTCTTAAGTCTGGATTTGTTGCTAATGTCATATATAATTTTGCCAATAACATATTCGCAGCGTATTTTTTTGGATAGCCAATACCACTTGAGCCATTCATTAAGCTAGCAGCCGTTTTTGCATCATTAATAGCTTGCGCATAGATTTCTTTTGTTGGAGATTTTCCTTTATTTAGATTTTTATCATCGGCAATTTCTGTCCATAAAGGGATATCTGTAAAAAGACGCGTTAAATCAAAGTATGCAAAGGCACGAACAAAATAGGCTTGCCCCAAGATATCATTAAAAAGTAATTCATTATTTGTAGTTGGGTTTTCAACTACTGCAATATTTTTAATTGCTGCATTAGTTTGTGCAATAACAGCATATAAACCTCTCCAAAACAATTCAGAATCTTGATCTTGAATTGGTTTCAAGGCCATTAAGCTTGTGTTGTGAGGATTAGTGGTAACATTATTACCTTGTCTATGGGTGATAAACAGTCCTGAAAAACCATTATTAATCCAATAACGTCTTTCCATTGAGTCATACGTTGTAAGTTTTTGGTATATACCATCTAATGCAGCAGTAGCACTTTGTGGGTTGTCATACATTGTGGTATCTAAAAATATTGGGGCCTCATCTAGGTTGCAAGAAGTAGATAAAAAACCAAAAATAAATATTAAAATAAAGTTTAAATTTTTCATGTGTTTCTGTTTTTTGTTTTTATAATTCAATGTTTCTTAGAAATTAATGTTGACACCTAATAAAAAAGTTTTAGCATTTGGAGCGCCGTTCCAATCTACTCCATTAATAAGTCCGGTATACATGAAACTTGAAACTTCTGGATTGTATCCACTATAGCTTGTCCATGTTGCTAAATTTTGACCTGCAATATATACATTGACACGATCAAACGTTGTGCTGTTTTCCACAGGAATATCATATCCTATGGTTACGTTATTTAACCTTAAATAACTACCGTCTTCAATAATACGATCTGAAATTCCTATTGATTGGTTAGGAATTGTATTGTAGCCTAATCTAGGATATATATTAGATTGCGCATCTGGTCTCCATGCATTGTTATATGCATTAGAGCTAATGTTGTTTTGTAATCCCTCTGCGGTATTAAGTTTAATTAAATTTCCGTTCGCAATATCATTCCCATAAACTCCATTAAAAAGGAAGTTTGCAGTAAGACGTTTTAATTTAAAATTTAGGTTAAAGCCATAAACAAAATCAGGGTTTGGGTTTCCTATAAAAGTTTTATCTAAAATATCGATAACTCCATCTTCATTTTGATCTACGAATCTAATATCTCCAGCAACAGCACCTGCAACAAGGTCTGTATCTCCTGTTTGATATATTCCATTGCTTTCTAAACCGTAAAAAAGACCTGCCTCTTCACCTTCAATAAATACATTGGCAGGGGTTCTAAAATACTGACCTCTACTGATTTGATTACCTAAATAAAATGAGCGTTTTTGAGCAACTCCATCAATATAAAAATCTTTTAAAGGAATTCCTAGAGTTTCTATTTTGGTTTTATTAAATGAAATATTTCCACCAATATTAATTTCAAAATCATCAGTAGAGATCGCAGCAATATTCAATGCAAGTTCCAAGCCTTTGTTAGAAATAGTTCCTCTATTTATAAGAATATTACTAAATCCTGAAGATGTTGGAATCGGACTACTTTGCAATAAATTTTTGGTTGTTTTGTCATATGCGTCAATACTACCTGAGATTCTATTATTTTTAGTTTCAAAATCTATTCCTATATTAATTTGTTCAGTTGTTTCCCAAGTTAAATTAGGGTTTGCAATGTTATTAAGCGTCAAAGGCACACTAGTTCCATTTCCTGATGTTCCGTATAGTTGTCCGTTAATCCCATAATCAGACAATGTTCCATAAGCTCTAATACCATGGTTTCCTATTTGTCCCCAACCTGCTCTCAGTTTTAAATCTTCAAAAATATTTAAGTTTTTAATAAATTTTTCATTGTCAAGTCTCCAAGCCAGTGCAAATGATGGAAAGAAACCATACCTATTATCTTCTGAGAACTTAGAAACACCATCCCTACGAAACGACGCTGTAAGGATGTATTTATTGTTAAAGGTATAGTTTATACGACCTAATAAAGAGAAAATTTGTTGGTCAGCTTTTAAATATCTTAACGGTTGCGTAATTACTGATGCTAGAAAAGGTTGTTGCGTTGTAAGTTCGGTTGTTACAAAATTTTCGACTGCATATATACTATTCTCTATATTTCTTACATCATACGTGATACCAGCAGTTGCATTTATTCTATGCCTTTTATTAAAAGTTCTATTGAATCTTAAAAAATTATTAATTTGATAAGATGTTGCATTCAAAGTTGATATTTGTAATGCTCCATTTGCGTTATTACCTTGAAACGTAGTTAGTCCAAAAAAACGTCTTCTGTCTTTAGTTCTAATGTTACCACCTGCTTTTATTTCATATTTTAAACCCTTAATAGGAAGTTTATAAGAAAGTCCTACAGATATGATATATCTTTTTTCTTTTGCAACATCTTCAAAATCGTTTATCCAAGAGTAGGGGTTTGAAGCTTCTAAATCCTCACCAAAATCTTCAACTTGTTCTGTAATTACTGGTCTAAACATAATCGCGTTTCTAACAAAACTTTGGTTGGCGCCAATTAAATCTCCTCCTTCAGCAAAATTTGTATTGTTAAATGAAGTACTAATTCTTGCTTTTAATTGTAATTTATCTGTAAGGTTTTGATTTAAATTAATTCTCAAATCACCACTTTTAAGGCTAGAATTACTTACGATACCATTTTGTTCATCAAATCCTCCTGAAATATAATAATTACCTTTATCACTTCCTCCTGAAGCTGAAAAACCAACCTTAGTGCTAAAGCCAGGACGGTATAGTTCATCTTGCCAATTTATAAGTTGAGCAGGTGAATTCAAAACATTAGCATCGCCTGCAGTATTGTAATTAATTCCAAATACTTGGTCACGATTTACTTGAAATCGAGAGTCATCTCCGGTGAGTAAGGAAACTTCATTTTGATAGTTGGCATAGCCAACACCGTCTAAAACGTCGTATTTTTTGTCAATATGTCTTACAGAGTTTGTTACAAAAGCCCTTATTTTTATTTTCCCTTTTTCACCTTTTTTAGTAGTAATTAAGATTACTCCATTTGCTCCTCTCGATCCATAAATAGCAGTAGCTGATGCATCTTTTAAAACCTGAATACTTTCAATGTCTCTTGGGTTTATTCCACTCAAGCCATTTTGAGTTTCCTGACCAGAATTACCAATACCACCAGCAGCTATTACATCTTCTCCTGCAGACGAAATAATAACTCCATCGATAACATAAAGCGGCTCATTATTTCCACGAAGACTATTGGTACCTCTAATTTTTACACTAATACCAGAACCAGGAGACCCTCCATTTTGAGTTACTTGAACTCCTGCTGATCTACCTTGTAATAGTTGATCAACAGAACCAGATTGATTTGCAATGTCATCTGCTACTTTTACAGATGTTATGGAACCCGTAACATCTTTCTTGAGAACACTACCATATCCTACAACTATAATTTCATCTAATTGGGTTGCATCTGCTTCTAATTGTACATTAATTGTAGTTTTGTTTTTTATTTTAATTTCTTGAGTTTTGTATCCTAAATATGAAAAGATTAAAATTTGTGAACTATTTTTAGGAACTGTAATCTTAAAGTTTCCATCAAAATCTGACACAGCTCCGAGACTTTCCGTGTTTTTAATTTGAATTGTTACACCTGGCAACAAGTAGCCAGTTTCATCTTTCACAGTTCCTGAAATTGTTGTTGATTGAGCATAAATTATTACTGGTAAAAAAAGTAATAAGTAGAGTAGTCTCTTCATAATTTTGTAGTAATTCTTAGTTAGTATTTGTTTGTTTTTTTAGTCATAAAATTTTTAGAATTTAAAATCATCAAAAAAATATAACTTTATTGATTGTCTGAACAAATTTAGAAGTATAATGGTTATTATGTTTGTAATATTTGAGGAAAAAAATAACATATTTGAAGCAAGTTCTTTAATTTAAGTTCTTATTAACATCAAACAATTATATTTATATTCTATTGTAGAAAATATTATTTAATTTGTAATTTCACCAGTCATGAGTAGCGTTAAATATACATATACTTTCTTTCTCTTTTTGTACTTTAGTTCAATAATTGGTCAAGAAAACCAAAATGAGTACAATTTTGTACCTATCGATGATGGTTTTACTCAAAGTGCAATTACATCTATTTTAAAAGATAATGAGGGGTTTACTTGGATTGGAACTTATAGTGATGGATTGTTTAAATATAATAGTATCGATTTTAAGAGTTATAAACAAGAGTTAAATTCTAAAGAAGGTTCTTTAAATAGTTCTATTGTGTATTCAACATTTCAAGATTCTCAAAATAATATATGGGTTGGAACTGAATTAGGTCTTAATTTATACAACAAAGCAAAAGATGACTTTGATGAGGTATACCTCTTAAAAAATGGAGAAAAAGTAAAATTTGCAGTTCATGCAATTACTGAGTTTGATGAAAACACTTTATTATATGGGACACATCAGCAAGGGTTATATAAGTTAGATAAGAAAACGCGTTTATCTAAATTAATTAAGTACAAAAAAAATGAATCTACAATTAACCTCCAGATTAATGCAATTGTAAAATCTAAAAATGGACGTTTTTTAATAGGAACAAATCAAGGGTTAATGACTTTTGACCCTTATAACGAAATCCTTCAACTAGCCAAGTTTAGCACAAAAAACGGGTATGATACAATAAAAAAGCCTATTGAATCTATGTTGATTGCAGCTGATAACTCTATTTGGATTGGAACTTTTTCCTCAGGACTGATTAGAATAGATGACAAACTTGGTGGGGTATATTCCTTAGAGAATTTTAGGGTAACTAAAAAGAGAATTATGTCTTTGGCACAAAAGGCAAATTCTAATATTTTATGTGGCTCAGAGAATGATGGGCTTTTTGAAATAAATTACAAAACTAAAAATATTAAAAATTACCAACAAGATAAATTAAATCAAAAAGGAATTAAATCAAATTCTATTTGGACCGTTTATATAGACGATAAAAATAGAATTTGGTTGGGTTATTATAACAATGGAATTGATATACACGACTATAATTATAATAAATTTAACTCGTTTAAAAGTTTTCCATACCTATCAAACTCATTAAATTCAAATTCGGTAACTGGAATTTCAAAAGACAATAAAGGAAAACTATGGATTAGTATGTTTGATGGTGGTGTTGATGTTTATGATACAAAATCAAAAACCTTTACCAATCTTTTTGACCAAAATAACGGAATTGCAGAAGGGTTAAATCGCCTAGATATTCCAACAATTTTTATTGATAGTAAAAATAATGTATGGGTTGGAACTTGGAATTCTGGATTGTTTTTTTTGAAAAATAAAAGTAAAAAGTTTGTTAATATAAATACAACCTCTTTTAATAGCGTATTTAAATCTAACAGGATAATGAGTTTTGATGAAGATTCAAACGGAACTATTTGGATTGGAACATTTTTAAGTGGGTTGTATTCTTATTCTCCTTCAAAAGGAATATTTACCCACCATAATACTCCCGAATTTGTAAAACATAATATAAATACTAGTAATATTAGAAAAGTATTAGTAGATTATAATGATGCTATTTGGCTAGGAACAAGAGCGGGTTTATTTAAAGTAGAAAGCACAAAAACAAATGTTTTTAATGTGAGCTCTTTAAATAAAAAAATGAACGATGATTTAGGGTCCAATAAGACGAATTCAATCATGCCAAATATTGTTTTTAGCCTATTTGAAGATATCGATAAAAGTTTGTGGATTGGAACTTTAGGGAATGGTCTTTATAAATATAACTCTAAACAGGATGTTTTTAAAAGGTTTACTATTAATAATGGACTAATCCACGAAACTGTATTTTCGTTAACCCAAGGAAATTCAGGGGATCTTTGGATTGGCGGAAACAAAGGGCTCTCTAAATTTAATAGCGACACTAATTTGTTTATAAACTTTAATAAAAAAGACGGGCTACTATCAAATACTTTCAATTATAACGCTGTGTATAAAGATGAAAATAATGTTTTGTTTTTTGGAAATGCAAAAGGAATAAATTATTTCAATCCTGATAAAATTTTATACAACAAGGAAAAACCAATTGTGTATTTATCGAATCTTAAAATTTCCAATGAATTAATCTATCCAGAAAAAGAAAATTCACCCTTAAAAAAAATAATTTCAAATACGAAGGAGCTTATTTTAACAGATCAACAAAATATTTTTTCATTGGAATATTTTGGAATAAATTATACACGAAGTGAAAATAATCAATATGCATATATCTTAAAAGGGTTTGATAAAGATTGGAATTTTGTAGGAACAAATAGAAATGCCACATATAAGAATATTCCTCAAGGAGATTATACATTTATGATAAAAGCTTCAAATAATGACGGCATATGGAATGACACCCCAACAACTCTTGAAATTCAGGTTCTCCCTCCCTGGTGGGCAACTAAAACGGCAATTTCATTGTATCTATTTTCTCTTATAATATTATTCTATGTGGTTTATAAATATGTTAGCATTCGAGTAAATGAAAAAAGAGTTTTAAGTATGGAAAGAGAACAATACAAACAATTTGAGGCCCTAAATGCTAAAAAAATTCAATTTTTTACAAATATTTCTCATGAGTTTAGAACACCTTTAACACTTATTTTAACCCCTTTAGAAGATATTATTGATAGTGATAATCCGGAGTTTTCTGAAGAGACGAAAGAAAAACATAATACTATTTTTAAAAACGCAAAACGACTTTCTAGACTTATTAATGAGTTAATGGATTTTAGAAAGCTACAATTTAATAAAATGGTAATTAACGCTTCACAAATTAACATTGTGCCTTTTATTGAGGAGGTTGTTAGCCATTTTGAGGAAGAAGCCTCATTGAAAGATATTATTCTATCTGTAGAATATGATCAAGATGATTTTATTATTTGGTCTGACCCTTCGATGCTAGAAAAAATTATTTTTAATCTATTGTCTAATGCTTTTAAAGCAACAGAAGCTGGAGGATTAATAACAGTTCAAATAAATAATCCAACAGAGTTAATTTTACTCCCTCTAGTGAGCGAAACTCAACCTGTAAAAGGCCTCGAAATTATAATAAAAGATACAGGACTTGGAATAAAGAGAGAAAATCTTAAAAAAGTATTTGATCGTTTTTATCAAGCAAATGAAATGAATGAACAATATTATGGAGGAACCGGAATAGGCTTAGAATTAGTAAAAAGTTTTGTAGACCTTCACAAAGGAAAAATAGTGTTAACAAGTAAAGAAAATATAGGTACTACGTTTAAAATATATTTGCCTTTTGGATATTCGCATTTGAATCAAAAAAACATCAATAATGAGCAAGAGAATTCAATAAATCAATATTCAGATTCGAATATAAAAGAGCTTTCGGATCAATATTTTTTAAAGGAAAAAGAAGCTGTTAGTAAAAAAATGGTACTAATTGTTGAGGATAATATTGAGCTAAGAACATATATCAAAAATGAACTTAAAAATGAATATCATGTTAAAGAAGCTGAAAATGGTCTAGATGGCTTAGAGAAAGCAAATAAATATATTCCAGATATAATTATAACAGATGTTATGATGCCAATAATGGACGGATTTGAATTATGTGAACAGATAAAAAAGGATATTAAAACCAGTCACATCCCAATACTAATGGTGACCGCTAAAGGAATGCAAATAGACAAAGTGAAAGGAATTGATTCTGGTGCGGATGTTTACTTAAATAAACCTTTTAACATGAAAGTGTTTAAATCGCATTTAAAGCAATTAATTAATAGCAGACAAGTACTGTTTGATAAATATTTTAATAGTGTAAGTACTACTATTGACTCAGATAATACGACCTCTTTAGATAAAGAATTTATGAATAATGTTTTAACATTTATAAATAAAAATTTAAATGATGAAAAATTAAATGTAGAACACCTTGCATCAGAATTATTTTTAAGTAGAAGTAAATTATATAGGAAAATTAAAGCTTTAACAGGAGATACTGCAAATGAATTTATTCGAAAGGTTCGTTTAGAAAAAGCAAAACAATTGATAGAAAATACAAACCAAACAATTAGTGAAATATGTTACAAAGTAGGCTTTTCTTCACCCTCTTATTTCACGAAATGTTTCAAAGTTTATTTTCATATTTTACCAACTGAAATCAGAAAATAGTTTAATTTATCTTGAAATAGGAAAGGCTCATCATAAATATTTATAAGAATTTTTGTTAAAAAGATGCCGAGAATTCTTTAAAATAAGGAATGTTTTTACTCAAGACTATTGGTTAAATCAGCTTTATTTTTTTAGTAAGTACTTCATTATTAGCGCTTAGTATTTCATAAGGCTGTTGTGGTGGTGCTAAACGAACAGCTTATTAAAACGGAAAACTTTTTGCATATTCAATTAACCTACAAATTTATTATCTTTGAATAATAATTTAAAATTACCTTAGAATTCTTTTAAGGCATTTTTAAGTTTATTATAGCAACTACATAAGTGATAGAAATTTTGACAAACAATAAATCAGTTAATCATTTTAAGACAACAAAGTTATTTTTAGTAGCTTTTTTTCTTATAAGTAATACAATTTTTTGTCAGTTAGAGACTAATTTTGGCAATCCTTTTGTTAAAAATTTCTCTAAAAAAGAAGTCAAAACTGATTTAAAGGTTTTCGATATTTCTCAAAATAAAAACGGGGAAATGTATTTTGCAATTCCGGGAGCATTATTAGCGTATGATGGGTTCAGATGGGAGAAATATTCTACAAAAGAAGAAACAGATCTAAGGGCTGTATTATATGTAAGTGATCAGGAAATTTATACTTCTGGTCATGGTGGTTTCGGGTTTTGGTCTAAAAACAACAAAGGCATTTTAGAATATTCGAGGTTGTTTTTTAAACAACCAAATAAAACAGCACCATTATTACCCGTATTTTCTAACATCGTAGCAAGTAAAGGGAATATTTTATTTCAATCTTTTCAGCAAATTTATAGTTACAACCCTTTAAATAAAACTATTGAAAAAATTAATGCAACAAAAGGGTTTACCGCACTCTTTTCTACAAAGGAAAAAGCCTATGTTCAAGATGTTTCAATTGGTTTATTTGAATTAATAGATGCTGAAACAAAAATAGTTAAGGGCACAGAGCAAACTTCTCTAGATATTGTTGGTGTATTTAAACATCACAATAAAGGGTTGCTTTTGCCTACTAAAAAGAATGGTTTTTGGTTTTGTGAACAAGGAAAATTAGAAAAAAAAGACTGGGAAATTAACAGTGAAATTGAGAAGTTTATAGTTACTGATGTAAAAAAATATACTGAAGATAAATTTATTATTGGTACTCTAAGGAATGGATTTTATATCATTTCAAATGAGGGAAAGAAAGTGGCTCATTTTAATAAAAATAATGGCATAGGGAATAATGCTATTAGAACCATTTTTAAAGATAATAATGACAATGTTTGGTTGGGTACAGAATCTGGAATTAGTTATGTAGAGGTTGATAATCCTTCAAAATATTTATTAGATACTAAAAGTAGTTTTGGAACTGTTTATGCAAGTTATTTAAATGATTCTTTATTATACTTAGGAACCAATCAAGGATTATTTGTTAAAAATATAAGTATCCCTTCTTCTGAGCCTAAATTAATAGATAACAGTGCGCATCATATTTGGGAAATTGATAAGGTTGGTGATCAAATTTTAGTTGGAAGTGACAAAGGACTCTCTCTAATTAAAAATAAAACTCTAGAAACGATACATCCAGAAGGTGGTGGTTGGATTTTTAAAACTCACCCTAAAATTAAGAATCTCTTATATGTAGGTTTTTATTCAGGACTAGCTGTTTTTGAGAAAAAAAATAATGAATGGAGGTTTTTAAAAAAATTAGAGGGGTTTGGCGAGTCTTCAAGATTTATTGAATTTGACCAATATGGGCAACTGTGGGTTTCTCATCCATTAAAAGGGTATTATAGGTTAAGATTATCTAAAAGTGGATTAGATTTAGAAGAGGTTGAGTTTTATGGAACAGAAAACCCAAATATAGAAGCCTATGCATACATCTGTAAGATAGATGGAAATTTGGTTTTTTATAATCCAAAAGGATTTTTTTATTATGATGCAATTGATAATACATTTTCAAAAGCAAAATACCCCTCAGAAATATTTAAAGGGTTAAAAGATATAAATTACATCTTTCAAGATGAAAATATATTTTGGTATTCTACCTCTAATTTGTTAGGATATGTTTCAAGGAATGGGAATAATTTTGATAAATATCAAGATTCTTTTTTTACAGTTTGGGGTAAACATTTAAAAGATTTTAATAAAGTACAAAAAATCAATAATTCAATTTACGCAATTGGTATCGATAATGGTATAGTTTTTCATAATATTAATTCTAAAAGAATAAATACCTTAAAAAATCCTCCAATAATCAAATTAATAGAGTTTATAAGCGCAACAGATACTATAACGACTTCAATTGAAAGTGAAAATAAGTTGGAAATTTCTAATGATAACAATTTTTTAAAAGTTAAAGTTGCATTGCCAGATGTTCGATTGAGTAATTCAAAACAATTTCAATATAAATTAAACGGTTTAGATAATGATTGGTCATCCTGGACTTTTGAATCTGAAATTAAATTTCCGGGATTAGCTTCTGGGAATTATATTTTAGAATTAAGAACAAAAGGAGATGTGAATAATGATTTTAAAATAGTTAAATTTCCTTTTTCTATTCAACCACCATGGTACATTAATAATTTTGCAAAATCAATTTATATATTTTCTCTTCTTATACTATTTATTGGTTACAGAACTTATTTAAAGCGAAAAAATGCAAAATATGTAATTCGATTAAAACTTATAGAGAGGCAAAAAAGAGAACGTCAAAAAGAAAAATTTGAGTTGCAAAAACTGGCCGCAGATAATGAGTTGTTTCTTTTGAAAGAAGAAAATCTAAATCTTGAAATAAAAAAGCAGCATTCAGAATTGGCCTCCTCAACCTTAAATAATATCAAGAAAAATGAATTGTTAGCCGATTTGATTAATGATATTAAAAATATTGACAAAGAATTGGTGAACAATTCATTACACTATCCAGTAAAAAAAGTAATTAAAAAAATCAACAATCACTTGATAGATAAAGAAGATTGGTTGAGTTTTCAACTTCATTTCACCAATTCACACGCTCAATTTTTTGAAAACCTGAGAGAAAAACATTCAGATTTATCTTCCAATGAAATTAAGTTAAGTGCCTATTTAAAATTAAATCTCTCTTCAAAAGAGATCGCTGCTTTGATGAATGTTGCTAACACAAGCATAGAGCAAAGCCGTTATAGACTTCGTAAGAAATTCAATCTAGACAAAGAAGTAAACTTGGTAAAGTATATTCAGAAATTTTAAATTACCACCTATAAATCAATTAACAAAGTTTTTGTAGAGGTGTTTCTGCGAATTTGTTAATTATTGTAGGGGTTGTAAAATAGTTCAAAAATTATTTACAGACTACATTTGTTTCTATCTAGCATTTGAATTTGTTTCAACAACAGCTCATTTATCTAGATTGTACACTAAATTAACCTAAACTATTCAATTATGAAAAAAATTACATTTCTAGTACTCCTCTTAATAAATTTATCAGGATATTCACAAAGTGTATTAGAAGACTTTGAGGGCATTGCGCCAACAATTGCAATTACAAATGATGATAATGGCTCAGTGTCTATCGTCGCAGATCCAGAAGCAGGTGGAACGCGTGGGAATGTTTTAAAACTGGTAACGGCCTCAGGACAATCATGGACTCAAGCTGAGTTAATTTTACAAAGTGATCATATAGACTTAACTGCGGCTTCAACTCAAAGAACTGTGGAAGTTGATGTTTATTCAACGACGGCACGAACTTTTATGGCCAAAGTTGTTGCTGGTACAGGTGATGATTCTGCAGGTAACTCTACAGCTGCTCATGCAGGTGCTGGTTGGGAAACAATAACATTTGATTTTACTGTTGGTCAAGACAATACTGCTGCTGCAGATGGAATTTATGGTCAAATTTTCTTTTTCCCTTTTAGAGATACAGCTAATAATTCTTGGCATCCTGCTGATAACTCTGAATTTTACTTTGATAACATTAAGGCAATAGGAGCTCCAGCTCCAACTCTTCCTAGTTTTCCTTTTGATTTTGAGACAAGTTCTATCGGTTTTGGAAGTTGGGGGTCTGCAGGATTTGCTCAAATTACCAATCCAGATCCTTCTGGGATCAATACATATTCAAATGTAGGAGA
>Ga0209092_10002403_pt1 | contig 17225 bp, 13 predicted proteins | sample FraStrMetagenome_FD_187446 | JGI IMG/M metagenome (GOLD analysis project Ga0209092, IMG submission 187446) | Marine eukaryotic phytoplankton communities from Arctic Ocean - Fram Strait ARC3M Metagenome (SPAdes) (version 2) | ecosystem: Environmental > Aquatic > Marine > Oceanic | place: Fram...
GTGGTGTTGTGTTGTGGTGTGGTGGTGTTATTTTTTGTGTGGTGTTGTGGTGTTATTTTTTGTGTGGTGTTGTGGTGTTGTGGTGGTGTGGCGTCATTTGACGCCACACGCCAGGAAATGGTTAAACATCAAAATTAAATAAAATCTATAAATAGACATATTTGAAGGCATTCGTGGTGAAGTCATCGATAAGAAAAAATATAAACTCTAATTTTCTTAAGTATCGTCAATACTGCTTAGAGTCATAGGAAAAGCATATGGATCACTTTATGACACTAAGTACTAAAAATGAAATAACGAAGTGATCCAAATTTCACCTTGCGAAGGCGTGGTTCATGTACATGTAGCAGGACAAGCGATGCGACGGTGCAACAGACCCTCATGAGACATCAGCAGCATCTTGTTATACGAAAAGGAATCATTCTAGCACCGATAATCAGGAAAGCGTTCATCCTCTTCAAAATAGACAAGTCTTCGCGGTTAAGCCGTTTTGTATGCTGCACACTCGTGCAATCTTCGACCGCACCTCCGACCACACTGAGGGTATCGAGTCATTTCTAGTCATTAGTATATGTAAAGGTCATTCAATTTTTAAGTGACGATCAACTTTGGGGAAAGGCTATTGAGGTTTACTGTGTAAGTTTACGTTTAAGATAACTCGATATTAAAACGCTGATGCAACTAAATGTTAACGTTAAGAACAGTGGGGTTTTAAGTTTTTGTTCCTGATTCAATTGAAGACTAGTAGCACTTCGCATGTTTTGTAGAGGAAATTTTGTCTCGAACTTGCTTCTGTTGCCTCGACAACAAACCCCTTACTCTTCTCTTATGAAACGATATCCCACTGGATTGCTTATAAATCCGAACGTTCACCATAAGATGCCACCCTGTATGCCATCGTCTAGACTCGAGTCATCATCGGGTGAAAGTCCGACTGTTTTCTGGAAACCCGGTACGCCTTTACCTTCCACTCTGGCAACTGACTCTAATCCATTTTTGACAAGCTTGATCCCGCGTCCTACAGCATGGATTTCTATTTCTGTGCCAGGAGATGATCAAGACAATGAATTCAAATTAGCCTTGATTGTAAGTCTAAACCTTCAATTCGTTCCACCGTTTCGTACTGAAATATCTAATTGATTATCTCATCTTCACATTTTAAAGGAGGGCTTCAATTTGGCCAATGACAAACCGCCTACTTTAATTTTTGGTATTGAATCTATCCCACTCGAAATTTTTGAATTGATGAAGAAATCGAAAGTTTGCACCTTGAGTGTAGCTACAATTCATCAAGTTGAAGCTTGTAAGAAAGCCTGCTTATTGCAAAAGGGTGAGGATAAAACTTGTGGCGAATCGCATTCGTTCGATGTGTTAGGTTTAGAGCCTTGCACTATGGAAACCGATAGCTATCCTCCAGGTGTTTCCAATAGTGGTATTATTATGAATTGTAGCCTCCTGGATATTATGTATCTCGACCAGGAAGATGAAAATAAGGGTGTAGTCATCTTAGAGGTGGATAAATTTTTGATGAAGAAAGAAGTTTTAGCTAAAACATCGGCTACAAAAGTGAAGAAGGCTGAAAATGGTAATGGCCGCAAAACTCTTGCCCGAATTGAAGCGAACCTTGTTGAACCAATTGGAAGTTTAGGAGATGGTCGTTTTGCTGCTTTAGATGGACCTTACCATATGTACAGACCCAAGCGTGTGCAACAAGAAGACGGTTCAACCCAATGGATAAACTGCGAATTTGTAGATCCACCAGATTCTGAATATAGCGAATTGTTGGGTGATGATATAGAGTTTGTTCACTCGAAAGAAGAAACATGCGCCCTGGGCTACAATCCTACAAAACAAGTAGTTCTTCCGAGGCCGATTGGATGGATATCAACTTTTGCCCCCAATTCCTATTTGGAGCACGTTGCTCCGTACTCATTTTTTATTGACGTTGCTCGTGGAGACAGACCGATGGTTGCTTTTGTTTCCATGATGCGTAATCGCGTCGAACGAAAAGACGCCCAAACCGATAGTGAAGATACTGGCGTGTTTGCATGGAACGTCGTTACAAAGGATCTAGCAGAGGTAATGAACTATTCTTCCGCTGGTGAGTTATTCTGTAATTTTATTTATTATGGAAATCGGCTCACATTTGCATTAGATTTGAAGAGCAGTGAAAGCGAATTCGAACTTATCGGCATGAAAAGCAGCTCTGCGTCAATTATTAATGCACCAATTGTACAAGAATCTCCAATTGTTTTTGAATGCCGACACGTGAAGTCAAAGCTTGCACCAACGCATGCTGAGAGTGACGGAAAATGGACCATAGTTGTAGGTGAAGTTGTCGGAATTAAAATTGATAAGTCTGTTCTCACTGATGGAAGAGTAGATCCCACCAAGTTGCAACCAGTTTCTCGCCTTGGATATTCTCAGGAATATGGGCTAGTGAAAATATTATGAAATAGTTTGATTTAAATCGTAAAGTAATTAAAAAATGGCATATCTTATACTTCGAAGTACATTTTTTGTTTATATCTTTTCTCTTGAATCTTCCCCGTGTTTTCCTTTTCTACCGGCTACCGGGTAGTTCGTTTACATATGGTACGTATAATTATATGAGCAAAAGTAGATCTAGTTGCGAACTCTTGACGACAATTGTAGGAACCACCAACGAACCGAAAAACTTGTCCTGATACCCGGACATGTTTGCCATATATCTCTCTTCCAAAAGCAATCCATCCACCATGACAACGGATACGAGTACGTTCGAGGACGACGATCGGATCACCTACGAAACTCTCAACAATACGAATCATAATACAGATGCCATTATCAGCCCTGCCATATTAGGAGCGTTGTATCAACGCATGCTGGATGATGACAAGGGCCTCACAGCTCCCGATGCAGCCGATGAGGATTCCACTACGACGACGAATGAGCAGATTGACGTCATCCTTAAATTAGCAAATGGAGAGCGTCATTTGTTAGCGATATCAAGTCTATTGCGTGTGTCACGAAGTGTTGCTGCTAAGTTGACGGTCACTACGTTGCGTCAGCAGCAAATTCCTGCAGAGTCGTTGGGTGGATTGGTGGGATCGCCGGCGTTTTTGTGCATTGTGCGTGATACGTATTATATACAACGCCTGTCGAGGCTGAGGGGTATGACGGAAGTGCTTCGTGTCGATTTGGATGAGTCGCATGTATACCATTCGGAGTGTCGTAAGTTTTTGGATGAGCAATTTGCCTCGCACGATGCTATGGGGAAGTTGTTGTATCAGTTTTTGAGGCGAGCTACTACGTTAGAGGGTGATCATTGTAAGGCGATATTTAATGTAAATGCGTTTTATGAACAGCGAGATAAGTACGAAGGTGGGAAACACCATTGGGGTGGGTTTTATAACAATTGGAACATGTCAGCTGAGGTTCAGGTTGTTAAGGAGAGAGAGCAAGCACTGGAGGCAATGATTACTTTGCTTTATTCGAGATACGACTTATCGGGACAGAGTCGTGCTACAATTATACTTACTGATATAATACGCGCTTTTCTCGAAATAAATTTTTATGTTGCTTCAAAAAGTCCCACCTCTTCTTTTCCGAAAGAAGTTTTTGCCAAAGAGTCGCGTAGTCGTCTGTCGAAATTGGCAGCTATGTTGTGTATAGAATCGATTGGTTTGTGGCGCACTGCAGAAACTTCTGGTATTGACTGGATCAGTGAACATATGCTTTTAAGCAATTTCGCAGTTAAAGAGGGTGACACGACTAATGCAATGGATAATAATCGTACTCTTATCGAATTGTTTGAACTCATGACTCAACGAGTAATGAGTCGTCGCTACGAAACTTATACAGCGCTTCGAATAAATGACTATGACGATAAAGTTGAAAAGAGTATCGATAAACCGGAGGCTTTGGTAGTGCTAGGGTTTGGTTTATTACTGAGGCTTGGTTGCAACTCAAAGCACGCTTCAACTTCTCTGATCGAGGCAGGTTTAAGTCGAATCGAATTGTCCCCTGACTTAATTATGCAAAATGCTAATGATGCTGGAGCTTTCGACTATATGGAAGACGCATTAGACACGTTAATTTCAAATAGTTGTAATGTTGGTGGGGAAAGAGTCATATATGCCTCGATATCACGGGAATTGTTTGGAGCATCAATTCGCTCGATTTACATGAATTCAAGCGATTATTCTACGGATATTTCACAATTTAAAGGGAGCCCGTCTGATCTATATATGTTTTGTAATTTAGCTTTCAAGATCCATAGAGATCAGCAAGATGTTTGTGCATCATTTTGGGAATATTGGGATGGAGTTTATTGTCGAAGTGACACCATGACTGCAGGCCCGCACTCAAGTGTTGGTTCAGAAATGCAACCGACGTGCAAACTACTTGAGCTAGCGTACTCATTAAACGCATCCGCACAATCACGAAAAGCTCCTCATAGCGAAATTATGTCTTGTGCTGCTCCCCTCCTTCGATTACTAAGTGGATTAGCCTGTGACGAAGACTCATCAGTCTGTGCTTTTACTATCGCACAACACAACTTAATTGAAGTAGCGGTCAAAGGATCATTGCAAGTCTTATTGACGGGAAATGATTACACCTCAAGTGGTGCAATTGTGAACGCTGGTGACAATATCCACAATGATGAAGAAGATTTCGCTTTGGTAGCAGTTGACTTTTTATACCGACTTTCGAAGAGGTAAGAACTTGGATTGAACGAACAATATTTAGTATTATTCAACCTTCTCGTGTTATTTATAGCGGCGGTAGCAAGGTTAGGAATGCGCTTGCAAAGATATTGGATGAGTCGGTGTCCAGCCACTTTGCAACAACCTTGGTAAGTTTATGTGATCGTTGCAGAATAAGGGTAATTAGTGGTGATACACTCACACTTTGCAACAAAGGAGAAAAGTGGTGGTGCGCAAGCTTTTGTCAATGGCTCTTGTCAATCTCGATCTCCAAAAATCTCTGCGAGAATTTGGTCAATGCTTAGTTACTTTACAATGATTCACAACGAATCTCCAGATGGTTGGTTTAACGTAATATCTCGAAGGTATAACGATTCGATATTTGCACTCCTAAAACAGTATGACCGTGCGGTCACAAGTATTGATGAAAACTTTTTAGAAATGACAGAATCAGCTACTTTAATTTACAGTTCGGTTGTTGCAAATTTTGCGAAAGTTTGTATGGAAGAAGATGTAGATGTGCAGCTATTCCAGCATCAGCTATCGTTGTTACTGGACGGTGGAATTAAGATTTGCGATGTCCTATCCTTACTATTTTCATTTGTCGAAAAACTGACTGAGGATAATCCTTATGTTGGTCGATGTCTGGATGCCATGTCAGCATTCTTTGAATGTATTACCAGCTCTCTAGATATTTTGGGATCTCTAGCCCGTGCCGATGACTTTTCCGCTCTGGTTTATCTGATTACTGACGTTCGCGAAAAAATGGTTCATAGATTGTATTCTGATCTCAAAATATCAGAGGGGATTGTTTCATGTATAACCTTTCCCATCTCAACCGCGTTTCATGTGCACATGGGAATATTGAGTCAAGGGCATTCTGCATCATCTCAGCTTTCTCAACAAAGTATGTGGAACAGTATGTTTGGTGACGGCAAGGGTCAACAAGTCGATCCAAAAATACGCGCGGAAAAGATTTTGAATCAACCTCTACAGCTGAATGATGGCATTTTAGGTACTGGTCGACATAATAGGTCGTATATTAAACTTGCCTTGAATGCCGTTTCGTTGCTTTTATCATGGGGAAGCATCATTGAGGACGTAGTTGAGGAGTGCTGTGAATGTTCGTTTGATCTGCTGATGGAGAGTAGGGATGATGTTGACGCTGTGAAAACAGCTGATCCTGATTTGAAAACAAAAATTGACCAGATGGAAACAGAGCTTAAAGCTTTGTCCCCTGTCAATATATTGCTTGCCTTATCACGACCGCCAACTCTGTTGATGTTTGATGAATGCACAGAAAATCCAACCAATTCAAGTGTAATGTAAGTGCGTGTGTGAAAATATTGCATATGAAAATAGTAAAAATAATGCGTCCTCATTTACAATATTTTATGTAAGCTTTGACAATTGGGCTGATTGCTGCGTTTCCAGTATTTTATTGATTGCTCAATACGTGGGTAACAAGGTTTATCCGGAACTTTCTGATAAAGCGTTTGATTGTTTAACTTTATATTTGCGACACCGACCGTCGCCAGCAGCACTAAGCGACTCTCACATAAAAGCGTCGTTGGAAAATAAAAAGTGCTTGCAATTTGTTAATCTTTCAATATCAACTAAACATTCAGTTGCGACATCATTACTTTCAACAGCAAGTGTTTGTAAAGAAATATTTTCGATTTTAGAGAATGGAGTTGACGCTATTCAAAGTAGCGTCGGTTTAAATTGTGTCGACATTGATTTAGTTGTAGAAGCGGCAAAATGCATTGCTTTATTGTGGGAAAGCACGAGAGGTAGACTAAGTGACATTCAAGAAAGTTCCACTGGGACGGGTTCAAAGGTGATAGAAGTTCGTGGCATTTGTCGTGGAGTTGATGTGTTTCTTTCTTGTGAAAAGTTGTGGATTGTTTTATGTGATGTTGTCAAAATGGTTCCAAATGTATTAAAAAGATTGGATTTTTCGCAAGAGAACCGGAATACACGCTCCAAAATATTAAATCTCCTTGCGTACTGTTTACAGGTTTTATCAGTTGAGATTCACACTAGCTTCCATTCACTACCTTCACATTTACTTGAATTCCTTGATAATGCAGGAAAAGATGCATCTTACGATTCTTGGACAGAAACCTTCGTACATTTTGACGGTGATTTGCTAGCAGGTGTGTCCTTAAATTTGTTTCATTACATGTCTTCGTACTATTTTTTTTTAATTTTCACCTTCAATCATTAAAAGACTTCGGTGAAACTATCAAAGGAGTTTTTGAGGTGGAACAAGTCTTCCGATCGCCAGCAACATTTTCTTCTCGATCATCTTTGAAATCAAATCAGGCGTATGATACTAGTGTAGCGTCCAAGTTTTCATTGCGCCAATCTATCGTAGATGCCCTTGAAGATGCTAATTCTAGCTGGCGCCTTTCGTTGGCTCAGGCTTGCACCATACGGTCGTGGAAACGTTTCATGGACGTAAGCATATTGCGTAGCCATAGATCTCCGTCATTGCATCGTTCGACCAGCGGAAATTCTACTCAAGGTCCTGGATTCCCGGCCACACCGATTAATAGTGATCGAGGTGGCGTATCTCCTTCACCGTTGGTACTCGGTAATAAAAGGTTCAACAACAATGCTGCCAACAAAGTTAGCCCTCTTACTCATAACGTTTTGCCAAGATTACCGAAGAAGAGTTCTTTTGTTGGGGATAACCGTTCATATTTTATGATTCGGCACTTTCTTCAGGCTCTTGTGTCTCATGGAAACTGCGTTAATGATATCTTTGATTTGAATGCGATTTCCACCTCGGAATCGCTTTGTGTCGAACTTTCAGAAGCCCTCGTGTCCATGCTTCATCATCAACTTGTTGATGTCGTTGTCAAAGCATTGGAACCGTCGGATGCCAAAACAGAGTTTAGATCGAATTCAAAATTAGGTAAAGAAGAATGCGTCGAACTCCTGTATATACTTCAATCGACAAGTACTAGACTGTTTGGTGCTACACGTCCAGTAACAACTGATGAACAGAGGATTCCCTCGGCTATTGTCAGGAGGCGGAAGTACATGGTAAGAACATACTATTTTATTCATGTGTTTTACCTGAATATAAACTCAGGTTGTTATCTATTTTCTTTCAAGCTTGCTTGTCAACTACGTCTTCACCTTTTTACGGCTGCTTTACTTCTCATTCAAGCCCATGATACGAATCAAGACCAATTTCATATTTCTTCGCCGACCAAGTTTAACTCTTCTGGTCTTTCTGACCGTAACTTTATAAGTGCAAAACTGGGATTTGTTGATTTGGTGTGTGAATCGCTTTCATTGCTTGCATATTCAACAAATGGATGGTCGCGACAGCCAAATGCTACATTCCCCTACAATTTTGAAGTTGAGAGCGGTCGTTTCGCCTCCCCGGGCGCAAATCTCCCTTATAAATTACTCCGAATGAGTTTGCATTTGCTCAAGCTTCTTCTGCCATCTTCAGATGGTTATATGTATCCTTCGGACTTGGTATCTGCATTAGCGCAAGGTGGTTTCCAGAGAACGATAGGTGAACACGTCAAAGTTGCCTCTATTTACGCGACAGGATCAATTTTTCAAAACAGCGCTTCACAAGTAGGTGCAATTGTTCCCGAGGCGAATGATCCTTGCAAACGCGCTCTTGACATAATTCAAGCCTGTGTTGAAATTCTATCAAAAGGCGCGGTATCACCAGAACTTGCTACTTTCTTTATAAGGGATGGTTTTGTCTTTCGTTTGTTGGCAGACAACAATCTCTTACAGACAGCTTCTTTACGTTGGGCGTCCTTGCCGCATAATATCTCTCACATTCGTGGTTATTTATCAATACCAAAGTCAACCAACAATCTGTCAAGACCGCGATCGACGATGTCATCAGGATCTCCAAAGTTCATCGATGACCCCGTTCACCGTATTTGGCTTTGGAGTATTCGAGTAGTATCAACAACTGTTCGCACTCTGCTGAGTTCATATCACGCGGAAGAAGCACGATCTTGCTTAAGTTACACAATTTCATTTCTACGCACTTTTGAAGGACCCATCTTGTCAGGACTGGTTATTCATGAAAAAGCAATAAAAAGTGGCACTTCGCTCTCACTTACAGCAAACGGGTTGCAAGAAACTGCTGAATGTTTAAATCTGATGAAAGCGATTTGCTCTCAGAAGCATGTACGTCTTTTTGCAAGTACCGCCCCCGAACTTTCTTCGCAACTATTGCGAATAAGTTTAATGACTTTGCGGAGTTTAAGTGCATTCCTTCAGTCCACGAATGTTGCACGCGATTTATTTACAGCAGTCACGAAAATTCAAGCTCTTGAAAATAATACGGCAGCATTAGATACCCCATCAATGCAAGATATTCTCTCACTCTCTCATGTTCAATCTGCACCATCAGCGAAACATGATGCAATTAAGCACTCGCAATTCGCAAACAATAGTTGCTCCTGCATGACTGCTGAAGATTTGATTCTCCATAAAGAGATAAACGGGCAAGCTATTCCAACATGTTCATCGCCGTTGAAGAAAGGTCGATCGTCTAGCGATTTGGCACAAAGTATTACTCTTTTTCGCAACTCAATTGATAATGATTTTATTCGAAAAATTGAAAAGACTGCTTTACAGTGTGTTGTTAATTGTTTGGCGATCATATCGCAGGTGCACCCATCTTCATTTTCATGGGTATCCTTCGAGAAAAATGAACTTGATCATGCAAGTGTTTCAAATCTCATTAAACGAGGGAGTGTCATTGCTATTTGTCCTCCATTTAGTTCGAAAGCTGTTCATGGGAAGGTACTCAGTAAAAATCCTGATTCGTCGATAAATGTTCAATATGTGAAGACTTTTGATGGGCGACGTACAGATAGGATAGAAATTTCAATGATTGTTGGCATTCAAGACACCGCAGCAAAGTTAAGTGTTTTAAAATTTGATGCAGCACCGCAGACGTCGCTTGATGCATCTATTTCGCAGACGTCTTTGGGTCATTTAGTACTCTGTTTGAGGTGGTGTAGACAGTTTTGGACCATGGAACCTTCTTCTCGTGGCCAAACCCAGTGCCTTGCCGAAAGGTGTGCGTTGTTATTAGAGTATGAGTTGAATTTATACAAGGAAGCGGCGGATAATAATATTGTTTCAGCTCTGAAACCTGAGGTTAAGGCATCTTTTTACTATCAACTCTTTGAGTTGTTCGATGAGAGTACGGATACAAATGTTGGACGAGTCACTGACTCCACACCTTTAAAAAAAATCATTAGTCCAAAGGTGTTTCAGCACATTTCTTCCAAACTTCAAGACGTTATCGATATGGTTAAAAGTGATAAAGAGAATAATCAAGACAAGCAATTCAGAAGCCCGAGGAATACGTATGGCCGACGGCGACGAACTACCAATGTTAATCGTATTCGAACGCCATACGTCGGTGTTCACACGCCAGCTTTGACCCCAAAATCCTAAGCAGTATCTCCAAGAAAAAGAAGGAATAGAGTGAGTTAAGGGGAAGAAGTCATTGCGCAAGGAAATTTCTGAATTTCTTCACAAAAAGAAAGAAAAAGGGATAGAGTATGGAAGTGACGGGTGCGAGGCCTCTGTCACCAAGCGCATATCGAAAGGATATGCTGAGTCTCCAACTAAGTAATTCCAAATAGATTATCTGTCATTAGTGCTAAACATTATCGACGACCCTTTGACTTCTTTTTTCCACCAGAATACCCCTTTCTCATCTCCTGTTTAACGATTGTTTCTAGACCTGATTCTGCAGAAAATTCCCCCCTCCTTTTCTTCTTCCCTCTCTTTCCTTGTGAAGCAATCATTTCCTTCAATTCTCTTGTTGCCAGTCGTTGAGCGTCACTCACACGTTCCAACAAAACAAGCACAGTTTCTTCGTCAACATCGTATGACGATAATTTCACACCAAGAAGACCTTCAATTCGTTGATACACTTCGACGTCGTACTGTGTCACCATTGCAATCGCCTTACCAGATCTCCCCGCACGTGCTGTACGCCCAACTCTATGGATGTAGTCCTTTCCATGTCCAGGCAAGTCAAAATTAATGACACAATCAACGGAAGGAATATCTAAACCTCTGCTTGCAACATCAGTACATATCATTATTTCTCTCTGATGCGACATAAAATAGATTGTGAGTTATCCAGAATTACATGTAAGCAATTCATTGAATGTTGACTTACATCACCACTCTTAAATTTATGCTAAGAATTGAATGAAGATCGTCGTTAAAGTGTTGCTTAATACAAGAACGATTAATATCGATATCTGTCAAACTTACCAAGGACCCAAGTCTCTTTGGCTGCGTCATTTGGCCGTGAAGGCAAACTGCCGAGAAGCCGAGGTTTCTGAGCATAAGAGCAAGCCTTTGCGCATTGTTGCACGTTGCAACAAATACAAGAACACTTTGTCCAGCTAGCTCATTAATGAGATATGTGAAGTAACAATCTTTATACTTTGCGGGAATAAATAGGTAACTCTGTATTAATTTCTTGGGCGTTTGAAATTTATGTGTTTGAACCTCGCATTTAACGGGATCATGTAGACTAGCGCGTTGAAGCTTTTGTACCTTACTTGTCATGGTTGCACTGAAAAGCATAGTACGTCGCTTTCCAGTGGAATAATCTGGGATACAATCCAAAATTTTGTTAAGTTCCTCTTCAAAATCCATAGAAAGCATGCGGTCAGCTTCATCCATCACCAAATACTTCAATCTAGACAAACTGAATCCTTTTGTATTTTCTAGATGATCTACGAGCCTTCCTGGTGTTGCGACGATTATATGCGGCATACGTGCCAAGGCAATTGCCTGTTGTGTGGAATCGACGCCACCTACAATCGCCACCGATGTGCATCCAACAGATGTTCCTAAAGCACGTACAACCTCGTGAATCTGAAATGCTAGTTCACGTGTCGGAGCGAGGATGACAGCATATAGCTTGCTGGGATTCTCCATCAACGACTGTAAAATAGGAAGCGTGAATGCGGCGGTCTTACCACTGCCCGTTTCCGCCAAGCCTATGACATCACGACCTTTCAATGCAAGGGGTATTGATTGAGACTGAATTTGGGTTGCATTTTTCCAACCAAGACTCTCACAGGCTTTACATAATTGTTCGTTGATACCCAAAGAAGCAAATGTGGAAGAAGAAATTATATCACCTTCCGTTTCCTCATTTTGTTCGTTATCTGATCCATGTTCATCTTCATTCGTTTCTTTTTCACGTTTTACATCTACATCTTCCTCCTTTATTTTAACTTGAGACAATTCGATATCATTTGTTTCTTTTGTAACTTCCTGATCAACATTTTCCTCTTTAACTTTCACATCAGACGCTTTTCTTTTCTTTTTGACCTTTTTCTCCCTTTTATCTGTCTTCATCATTGCACTGCTCATCTTAAAGAATAGTTATGGTAATTACAACAGTCTCGTAAAGAAATTAAAGTCAAAATCGTATCGATCCACAACAAAAACTTGTAGGAAAAGAAAAGAAACCGATGTTGAAAAATCCACAATCGGATGTGGAAACGAATGGCTATCTATGGCTTTGGCTGTGAAACAACGAGAACGAACCCAAAGTTCGTATTGGAATCTAATTAGCCTCATTTTAAAATCGATGCCGGCGTTGCGCGATCACAAGCTACTTTACACCTTCCTTCTTTCCGTTGTGGCTTTTTTCTATCTTTTTCAGAGAGAAATCTTTACCGGGGTATTTTCAATTCAAAATCATCTCACAAAATGTCCAATAAATGCGTTTAAATTACTTTCGTACGCTCCACACAATGTCTACCATTCTCCAAGTTAAGAAACTCGTACCAGAAGCTCAGATTCCAAAACGTGGATCTGTAGATGCTGCTGGATTTGATCTCTATGCTGCCAAAGGAACGGTAATTCCCAAAGGTAGGATTGTGATCCGAACAGAAAAAGTGCATGTACTGCTGCTTTGCTTTGCTCTTTGCTTTGCTGTTGTATCTGTACTTTGTCCTCTCGTGTTTACTGATAAATTTGAATACATTTTTGTGAATAGGTGGAAAAGGCATAGTCAAGACGGGGATCTCACTCGCATGTCCTCCTGGAACGTACGGTAGAGTTGCTCCTCGCTCAGGCCTCGCCGTGAAGAAGTTTATTGACGTGGGTGCTGGGGTGATCGATGCGGACTATCGTGGAGAAGTTGGAGTTGTGTTGTTTAATTTTGGTGACGAAGATTTTGCAGTGAATGTCGGTGACCGCGTGGCGCAGTTGGTTTTGGAGAAGATTTGTATGGCGGATGCAGTGGAAGTGGAGGAATTAAGCGAGACAGAACGTGGTGCTGGTGGATTTGGTAGTACCGGCGTTAGTGCTCAGCAAACTATTTCGGTCGGTACCAAGCGTCCCATAAGCCCCATTGAACTTTTAGATGATTCGCCTATGGATGATTTGTTCATTTATCTTGACAGTATTAGTAATGATCTACCTACTGATGTTAGGGAAAAGGTGAAAAAGTCAATTCTTGCCGGTTCAGCTGAAGTGAAAATGTTGCTACGTGTCTGCAGCAAAACTGGTAATGTGAAATCTTTGATAGAGAGTATGAACATTTTGCAGTAAAATTTTAGAATACAGCTTGAAACGATTTCAACGATTCGATATTACCTTCTTTCATACGCGGAAAGTTTTTCTTCATTGCACGATAAACGGTAGTGTTTGTAAAAAGAATAATAAACATAAATGCGATATAAAAAGTAACTGAGCTCATGCCATGATAAACTTTAATTACTGGCTTTGAAATATATGGAAGCTGTAGCTTGATGTATTTAACCACTCATCACGCCAAGAATCAGAAAACCGCAAGGGCTGTAACTGAGGATCATCACGAAAAATCTCTATTGTCACAGAGTCACGAGCGAAAATTTGGTTAGAAAAAGACGATAGCGTTGCGTTTCTACATATGAGTTTGATCCTGTCTGCAGGCGTATCGTAAAGAAATGTCAAAAAGGAAATGCCGAAGTATGTGTGAGTTCTTCTCGAAATCGTCTTGGGGATTTCTTGCATTGTTCGAGGCATTTATTATGGTTCAGAGAAGGGCATCGCTAGTGGCAAAGTACTTGATAGCATTTACTAAGTCCACTCTAGAGGACATTTCAGATGGTATATCTGATGGCACAGAGAGAAAACAAAACAAATGTAAAAACCTTACATTATAGTTTACAAATAATCACTCTCCAGTAGATGAACCGTTTTCGCCCCCAACTTACATCTCATAAACACGTAATACATAAGATTCTTATTAACATTACTACGCCTTGTCTGCCACAGGTTCTTCAATTGCCTCGGCTTCTTCTGAGACCTCCGCTTCTTCCGAAGCCTCAGCATCTTCGACAAGCTCTTTGCCTTCCAATGCAGGAGCCTCCTTCACTATTGGTTCAGCAGGACCAAAGGTTGGTTTTTCGATACCAAATTTTTCAAGAATGAAGAAAGCTGAAAAGCAAACCAAATAAGTCCCAAGGCCAGCAATTAAGCCGTAAGCAATGGAATAAGTCAACGGCATAACAATAACAGTAAGAAGTCCTGCTGCAGCATCACATGGGTCGTACCAATTCACTTTGAGTAATGATTTCGTCATTGCTGCACCTATATTCCATAGAATGGTTAACCAGGTAAACAAAAAAGTAAGATTACGTAAATTCGAATAAAATAAAAGATAACATCTACATACCAGCCAAAATGAGAGCGGATCCACTAGCCCAAGGTGGAATACTGACAAAACAATTAAATTTTAATAACGAATCTTCAATAATGCGAGAGGTAAAGATATCAGGTCACATACCTTGCCAGAATCGGAGCAAAGAAGATTGAGAGGAAAAAGAAGAAGGCAACGAACATATTCGACAACCCAGTCTTCGCTCCAGCTTCCACACCAGCTGCAGATTCGATATAGGAAGTAACTGGAGACATTCCAAAAATAGATGCAAAGATTGTGCTTAAAGCATCAGCGGAGAATGCCGCTGTCGAGCCTGGGAAATCTCCATTTTCATCGACAATATTCATTTGGTTTGCCAAGCCGAAGAGCGTTCCACTCGTGTCAAGAAAGTCGACATACAAAAATGTGAAAAGAGCTGTGGCAATACCATTGAAATCGTCACTATACTCCCCCGTAATTTTGTCCATACTTTCCACATTGACTATCTTAACGAAATAATCATACCTAGCTTCTCCTGAACCGCCAGTATTGAAAACCCCGTCTTCAAAGTAGGAAACATTCGTGCCTCTAAACCATGATATGATAGTAACGAACGAGATTCCAATGATAAAAGACGAATGTACTTTGTAACATAGCAAAATCACCATGAGCAAACCTCCTCCAATTCCAAGCCACGTAGGGGCGGAAGTCATTTTACCGTCAAACACATCACTATGTACGAAATATTGAAAAATTAGAGTGAAGTGGGTACAGGATGTCTCAATAGCACGGAACTAACCAAGTATAGTTGTCTGATGTTACACATATGCCCAAATCCGCACAAGTATCGTCATAGGCTACCATAGGTACACGGTTTTCAAGTGGGCATCCACCGAGGGTGACTGCTGTCGCGATATCACCTACAACAACGCCAATTCCTTCTGCTGTTTGCAACCCAAGATGTGCAAGGAAGAATCCGATACCTGCTGGCGTTGAGTAACGTACGCACTCTGGAATGAACTTGACAATAAAACCACGGCAACCTGTAACCGCAAGAATAAAGAAGATTGCGCCTTCAATTGCAATTGCACTCAATGCTTGACCATAAGTAACGTCTCCGCCACCACGCCACCTTCATTGTAAGAAATAGATTAAGTATATCAGTATTTATGAACAAGGTTGAATTGATTTACTTCAAGAGGTACTTACCCGACGACATCGTATGTAAAATACGCGTTCTGCACAGAGATTTAGAATTTATCCATGAAAGAAATGGGTTAGCAAAGAAAAACCAGAGATGATGTCAAGGCATCACAAAATCATTAGGACTCACCATTCCCATGCCTGTACTCAGAGCAATGGGCAAATTTGCGCCCAAACCCATCAACACTGTTCCAAAAATGGATACCAGGGCGGTTGCAGTAATCATCTGACGCTTGACATCTTCCATACACTCCTCGTAACCTGCACTGAATATACCACCAACATCAGCATAGTCATCTGCATCGCAAGGACCTCCACTCTCAGAGAGAATTCGAGGGTTCACAGCCAAAATGTAGGCCATGCTCAAAAATGTCGCCAACCCCCCACGAAATTCTGGTAAGAAAAACGAGAACCCTCTAGCGTTAGAGCAAGGTGACGTCACAAAACAAAGTGCTCATAAAATTTATTTTCTTACCAGTGACAACATCCGACCCTCGTTCCTCCAGTTTGAAGAACTTTCCTATAGGAGTACTGTTGAATGATTCAAACATGATGAAGAGGTATACGTATAAAGTATATACTCAATCCTGAAAACTGAGGCACAGTTTTATGATCGTGTGTAGATTTATAAATTGTTTTGGGAAGAAGTTTAAAATTGAGAACCCTGTAATAGTATCTGCTGCCAATTTGTGGCCTTGTTTGAAATTTTCACGGCGAACATTTTTCTATCCTGTATGTCAAACGTGGCATATACTGCTAATTTGTGGCCTTGTTTGAAATTTTCACGGCGAGCATTTTTCTTTAAACAGATGAAGTACACACTCTACCTTCTATCGGAAAGGACAAAGTCTGTGGAAAGGTCAGAACTAGACTCAGAAAAGTGCAAAGTACACATGTATGGCTGTTCTTAAGGGGAAAATTGGCGAACATCTCGAGATGTTCGCCAAGCGATAAAATTATGCTAATTGTTCCTTTGAGAAAGGGAGAAAGAGGAAAGAGTTTGGATTTTAAGCATGTCATTTATCGAAATAACACCACATATAGTATGAGAGATCATATTTTAGTTGTTAGGTATTACGCTAATTTTCTTCTCGCTACATTCATATGATTCTTTATGTCAACGAGGTTCGGAACTTATGTTGGTCATTCGGCTAAATCAATTGTATTAGAAACTCACATCTAAAACTTAAATTTGACCAGACATACATGTATGAAATATGACATATCGACTCGTCAGTATATTGACATAAAGAAATGGGAATCCTTTTACGTCCCATTCATGCACCAGCAAAGCACAAAGCACAGACAGTACAATGAAACCAATCAACTTACATTGTAACAAGGGGGGTTGCCAACTTCATATGGAAATGTATATACCGTAACTAGCTTTGTAATTGATCCGGATTTTTCACAAAAGTGCTTGAAAGTACAAATCGTCAAAATGCAGATATCATGCTAGCTATTTCACGTAGAAACCTACGTAACATAGAAATTTACGTAGCGTAGAAACTTACGTAAAAAGTTACGTACACTTATACGAATACTGTGTAATCCCTTCTATAGTATTTTTGTTAGATAAGCGTTATAGGCTAATCTAGTATATCAAGCAGTGTGCCTACTCCACGCTACTTCCCATAATTTGTTGTGCTAATTATTCAGTAGTT
>Ga0209092_10002405_pt1 | contig 17214 bp, 9 predicted proteins | sample FraStrMetagenome_FD_187446 | JGI IMG/M metagenome (GOLD analysis project Ga0209092, IMG submission 187446) | Marine eukaryotic phytoplankton communities from Arctic Ocean - Fram Strait ARC3M Metagenome (SPAdes) (version 2) | ecosystem: Environmental > Aquatic > Marine > Oceanic | place: Fram...
ATTTTTTTCTCGTATTTTCTCGTATTGTCCTACGTACGTACGGTTTTTAAGAACATCAAAAACAAAAAAAACTAATTTTTTCGTTAAAACGTGAATATCTCGGGAAGGAGAAGGAATTGGGCCAAATGAAAAATTTTAAAATTCATAGAAAAATTAATAGAATTTGTTAAGTAAAATATTATTTAAATTTAATACTTAGAGAAATAATATTCAATTAAGAACATTCATTTAGGATAAATCATACTAAGTGAGAAATTACTTATGTCTAAGAGGGAGTGACATTTAGAAACCCTAGATTCCCTATTAGAAAAAAGTTGTATTCAGAGCTGGATACAATTGAATGATCATCTCTGAACCAATGTTCATCTTCATGATGGATATAATTTACTTCTATTTTTCGTGCAAATTTTTATTTTTTGCCTAATAGACAGAATGACAGTGCACTGTAGGGGGCTTGTGCCCTCCCTAGATTAGGGGGGCCCACAGCCGATCAACCGGCAACACGGCCGCTTCGTCTAAATACGACCGCATCAGTAGCTGGAAGCTCCCAACGTCATCCGACGGCTTGCATTCATTCGTAGCACTATGCAACTTCTATAATCGCTTCCTCCCTCTATTTGAAATGAAGGTAGCACCACTCCGGAATCTATACATGCGTTACTTGCACAAAGCGATACCTAGCAACGAATGGACGCCGGAACGAAAGACCTTATTCGAATCGCTTAAGAAGGATTTGACAAGCGCGCCAATATTAGCAAGGTACGATAGCACTAAGCCGGTTGTACTTAAAACCGACTGGAGATCCCTTGGATTCTCCTTCATTTTGATGCAACCCGCAGATGATCCAACATCACAGAAAGCATCTGTAAAACTCTGCGCCGGTGAGGGCTGTGATTTTGATTTATCGATGGAAGGACCGCGTTTACAACCATTCCACTGTGGGATGCGCGCCTGCAGGGGGACGGAAGAACATTATCATAGCTTCGTAGGAGAATCTGCTGCGCTTCGCTGGGCTATAGCAAAGAACAAATCCTACTTGTGGGGATCACGATTCTATTGCCTATGCGACATGAAATCATTAGATAAATTGTTAGAATATGATGGTCCAATACATTGTCTTCGACGGTGGGCACAAGACCTACAATCGTACGATTTCACTCCCTACCATAGACCAGCACAAATGATGAGGGACGTTGACGCCCTGAACAGAGGTCCGTATGCTACAGTGTTAACAACATATATGTTAGGTACCAAAACGATAAAAGTGTTCGATAAAAAGGAAAACTCTGATGCATATAAAGAGGAAATATTCTCTGATGTAATGAGTAAAGGAAAATATAATTTAAAATCTATAAACGCTTATAAAGTAACTAACGACTACATCGAGAAAGCCAGCAGATTGCTTACGAGAATATACGATGCCCAGAGGAAAGGAAATAACGATATACGTATAGTCACGAATGCGCCAGTCGCCACGAAAACGAAATACGATCAAAACGAAAACGACAACACGAACGCAAACGCACACGATATAACGAATACCACGAGCTCACACAGCCATCTATTAATCGGACAATCAATATGGGAAGCATCACCACCACCTGAAGCCAGAGCTACCGCCCATGTCAGCATCATGAAGACGACAGCCCACGATGATTTAGTCAGGACATTCCTCCACCTCAGTCCTTCATGTTCGGTCAACGCAATACGAGCGAGCGGAGCAAATACGAAAGAAATGAAAGATTCCAAACGAAATTCATCCCACCCAGTTATATCAAGAGTAAAGTTGTCTTCATACAAGCCACATGTGTCAGAACAAACCCCAACGCGCCATCTCACCGATAAGTCAGCAGTCGACAATTATCTAGAGACACATATGTTCAAATGGCTATTCGTCGGAGAAGGAATACCAACCATCACATACAACTTAAACGAAGCACTATGCAATGCCATCGATGTCACTATACTGAGCACCAACCTCTACCAGCTCGAACTATGTCAGTCCTTATTACCATCAGCAACGCGTATACTCTCCTCAATCAAGGACCTTATGAAAATAGTAGAAATAGACGAATACCGCGAGACCAAACATCACTTTCGCCTGCACGATATTCAGAACGGCTGCGCGCACTTACCTATAGCTCAACCAACGTTCAAACTCGACGGCATTGAACTCAATGTCTTCGACATCACGCAAAAGCATCACGCTAACAATTCCAACACCTTGACGCTATCCCAGGCCGCGGAAATGATTCGATTACTTCACCAGAAACGTGACCTCAGCACATTCATAATCACATGCCGAATCACAAATACCGAAAGCACGGATACCGCCGCGAGAATTGTGAATGCAGCCGACATAATGCATTACCTACCAGATTGGGAAATCATGTCGTCGCAGACCCATACTGCTGCATTCGGAGACCCGATAGCAGATACTATAGTGATCTTGAAAGGATGCCATAACAGCAAATGCACTCAACCGTTCCAAACGATATCCGCCCCACCCACATCAACTTTCCACCGTAATGTGCACTTGATCGACCATCTACAGCACCAAGACGATCCCAAACCACTCTTTTTCCAGTACATGATGTACGAAAAAGTATCAAACGGTAACAACATATATGACGACCACGAACCACACCTCATCGGAAAAGCATACCCGGCACCCCCTGGGGAGCCACTCTTTATATATGATCCACACCACCCGTGCCCAGCCATAACACCGCTCACGTCGAACATAGGAACAACAATATTCATGCCTAACGACCCAATTTTGCGCGTGCGGAAAATTTTCTCAGGCGAGCGAGCAGCATTATACTTCCACAATGCCCCGAAAGACTTCTGCGAGCAAATACAGCACCTCTGTTTATCGCAAGCTACAACAATCCAGTCCATCACATCAAAAAGCATCCCGTGGCACACAGCACAAGCCCACGCGGACTACTTCATCGACAACGCATTGCAGTTTATGTTCCAATCTCATCCTTCAACACTGTCTAACATAACAAGGATTCATGTGATAACCAAAGTTCCAGACGAGCACATATGGAAAGAAGCCTACGCAAACGATCAAGACATTAACTACATCATCTCAAGGCTCCTGAAAACGAAAACACCATGGGACGAAAATAAGGAAATTAGGAGAGTAGACAAGGGATACTGGCAACATCTAAGAGATAACAGGTTCACCTTCGAACATGGACGCCTCGTTCTCTTTCACCTCATCGGCTCAACCCATCGGTACCTTTCGCTTATAGTGGTCCCCATGGACCTCCGGAAAACCATCTTTCATGCATATCACAGCTCAGGATCAGGAGCACACATGGCGTTCCACAAGACCTTCCTGGCAATACGAATGCGTTTCTTTTGGCCCAAAATGCGAGCGAACATCCAAGCATGGTGCAAAGGATGCGAACAGTGCATACGGAGCAGAGCTAGAAGGAAAGAGAGCACAGGCCTAGTCCATAGCTGGCCAATAACCAGCCCATTCGCCATTATATCAGTTGATATATGGAAACCAGGTGATACCACAAACATCGACGGATTCAAGATGCTCCTTAACGCCATGTGCGATATGACGCAATTCATCGTCAGCACACCCATCAAAACAAGCGAATCAACCTTCTTAGCAAGAACATTCATGGAACATGTACTTCTAAAATTTGGACTATGCGTCATGGTCGTATGCGACGCAGGATCGGAATTTCGAGGCCACTTTCAAGCGATGTGTGAGACTCTAAATCTGCGATTTCATCTAGTCGCCAAGCGCAACCATAAAGCTGTGGGAGTGGAGAGGTTCCACAAATTTCTGAATCATGCACAAAAGATAGGGACAGAAGAGCGAGGGACATCAGCAGCATTTGTGGAGATTGGGATGACAACCGCATATGCATGGAATGCAAGTTGTATCGACGGAACGGAAATAGTGCGGAGTATTCCAGCAATTGGCAGACCGTTGAAGTACCCCCTCGACATCAACTTATGCACCACTCCACCAATAATCGACAATCCCAGCAACAGCGTCGCCCAATATTTGCGATACGTCGATAGGGATAAGGAGTTCTCCCAACGGCTCCTCCAATGGCTTATAGACGACAGACGAGCGCAACACAGAGAAAGAGTCAACGAGAACCGTCACCTTATAACTTATGAAGCAGGCGACATCGTTATGGGAAGAATCGCTGTTCAAAGTAACTCCTCAAAAGGCGTGGTAGGAAAATTAGTCTTTCAAACCAGGGGACCGTTTGTAGTTCTCGAAAAGACCCAAGGCTCATCATATATGGTACGACAATACGGCATTGATGATGGACCCAAACAGAAGTTTCAAACAGAAGATTTATATTTACTACCGAAGGAAATCCTACCATGCGAACATCTCGATCTTCCCGATATGAAGTACATGAACTTCGATTACGCCCCAATCAATCACCCCTTCGGAAAAGCATTCGACATCGCGGGCTACAATAACGCATGGTACAACGACAAACCCCCATCAAAACCCCAGAGCTATTACCAAAAGCGCTAGTCCCGCTCCTCGACCTCAATAGCGCATCCGAAAATATTCCAACTTCACCAGACCACGCTATAAACGAAACAACTGAAACACAGGAACCAGCGAAAATATCAGAGACTCAAGAAACACCCCAAACGGAACCAATAAGCACCACGTTCACCCTCGAACTCCACCAGAATCTACAATCATCAACAGACAAGCTTCTATTCATACAGTTCACCCCAGCGAATACATTAAGACCAAAATGGTACTTGGTTCAAGTCCAAATGGATCAGCATACCCAAGACGACGCACCGGGAACATATTTTTGTACCTTTCTTCAAAAGCATACACGTGACGCACAACTTCCCGATAACATCAGTCGCTGGTGGGCAGATTGGAGAGAACTGGAATGGACTAACGAGGACTCATACGAATACGGAAGGCGAATTCTTTTTCAACCCAGGAACAAACCTGACCCTAGAAAGTATGGAAAATTCGGACTCGACATCGATTTAGCAGAGCCAGACAGAATTCTCGTCGGACCATTCGACTTCCTGGAAAAGTCCACAAATCGGCCAGGAAAATCGATGATACCGAACACTGCCTGGGCGGATTTAGGTGAACGATGCAGGTCAACTTCTCTGACACCACCGCTTCTCAGCCAGAGTACGAGAAACATGATTAATCTTGCTTCGCACACGCTCACCAGGATCACCATCGCTACCAACCCGCATAAAAAACCCGTTCCGATATCGCAAACCAGTTCACTCAACATAAGCCACCTATTCGACAACGCTTTTTCGAACGATCCGGCATAAATATGGAAAACAAAAAAAAAAAATTGTTTGCAATAAAAAGGGGACATGGCTGCTCACAAGTTTTCGCAGTAGTCGGCCGCAGCTTATCAAGATCGTGCACAACAAGAACCAATGACACCGATACGAAGAAGAGGAGGTGGTTGTCGTGTTCTTTTTAAATGTAATAATAATTAATTAGTAAAAAGGGGATGCAACGCATAGTGATGCGTGACGCGAGTGGGTTCATAACCCAATGATAAATAAGATAAAATAAGAGCTCAGTTACCCTGTCCAATCCACCTTTACACAATGGGAAGAATGTAGTGAACTTTCTTCATTAATCATGTTTTCCAAAATTTGGCTGAATCAAAATCAGAGCAGAACTACCATAGTACTTTCGTCTCTGCCTGATAAAGTTCAATTTTTCTGAAAGAAAATGAAGAAAAAAACGAAAATTCTACTTTCCAAGTCTGTGAATAAATCAACCAGAAAATAGGAAATATTGCAGCTGCTATCTTTTTCTCCAATTATTTGTTAGTCCGTACTTTCGAGAATGTTGGCCAATATAAATTAAAAACTAGTGCTGCTATTTTATGTTGAGTGCATTACGTAGGCCTTGATTTTTTTTATGTTGATAATTTTCTCCTGATTGTGCTCACATTGAAGACTTATTCTTAACGTCATTCATTATATAAGAAATAATTTTGATGCAAGAGTCTGAATTTGCTACAACTTGGAGACATTTCTGTGGAGCTCTGTATTCTCCAAATGATTTTGATCATTTCGATTGGCTACGGAAACTCGTTTTAGCTCTATATCGTGATGTTCTCCGCCGCGCAAATACTTTTCTTCCAATATCCTGTTTTTCTCAACGATGGAAAACAATGGTTCCCGCATTTGCGTTCTCTTTAATTTTCCTTGTTTCATTCTCATTTTATTTATTTTATGACATGATTATTCCCGATAGATGGTGCAACTGCGCTTGTTCATTTTCACAAGAAAAAGAGAATTGGTGCCTGTGGGGACATTTCCACGGAATCATAGTTCTATACTTGACATCAATGGTACTTTGGAACTATTCAAACGCAGTATTTAATTCTCCAGGATTCATGCAAAATGAAACAGATGCAAATGAAATCACTAGTATCCTAAAACAAACACATGCACATCGTTGGAAAAGTTGCGAAAACAGAGGTGGATTCTTGTGTTTCAATCCAACCTCTATCAACGTTCAAGAGGAAAGATTGATGGCAGAATCTTTTTTTCCCTCAAAGTCAAATATACAAGAATACCAAGATTTCGCTTCCTTCTTTCCTGAGAAATTGAGTAAGGAACTCCATTTATTTCCTTCTCCTTTGCCAACATACTGTAGGAAATGTGATGTAGTCCGTCCACCTCGATGCCATCATTGTTCGAAATGTAATCGTTGTGTCTTACAGGTAATGTAGAAAAATTGTCGACAACTTTTGACTTCAATTCAAACTTTTTACTCAACAGTGTATTCAAGATGGACCATCATTGCCCCTGGATGAATAATTGCATAGGATACGCAAATTATCGATCATTTCTACTGTGTCTCTTTTTTATGGTTGTAGGATGTTGGTACGGGATAGCTCTTGCCTTTATCCCATTTATCAAAGCTTTTGCAATCAATCAAAGTGAGAACCATCTGGCGGTATTGCTAAAGGATAATTTCATTCATAAGCTTGAACCTATTTGTGAACGCACCGAGACTGCATTGATAATGAATATTACATATCAAGAATTATTCATTTCATTGTATCCAGTCTTGCTTGTTGTTTCTGGAATATTATCTTTCTTTCTTATTTCGCACATATTGGTAAGTTTTATGTTATCTTTTCGATTATTTTTTTAATAACATTCTTTCTTATAAAGTGATTGTTGCGGTTTGTGAAAACAAAAGCAAATTTCAAGAGGACTAACCTCACTAGAGTACATGCAAAGCAATCAGGAGAGAGCCATTCTGCTTAAATTCAACACTAAAGATAGAGCACAGAATAGCAGTTTATATGTCAATCCATTCCATCAAGGTGCGAAAAAAAATATTATACAAGTAATCGGCCACGAACCATACAAAATTTTTTTACCAGTTATGATAGAACCAATACCTCCATATCTGCCAACAAGTGAAAGTATTCTTGGAAAATATGTTCATGGCGCTCCTCTTGAAGAAATATAAACAATGGCTTAATATATTAAATATATTACATGAATATTGAGAATCTTTTCCATCAACAATTGCTACGTGATAGAATTATACAATTACTTTGTCATGCTTCTCACACTCATACTAGCTACACTATTGGTATGACTTCGTTGACTGCCACTTGCCATTTTTTTATTATCTGATGAAAAGAACATCCAACGTAAAAGCCAATTCATCCCGAAGGGTTCATCGTTATTTCTGACCCCATCATCACGATCAAATGATTCACCTACTGCATACAACTTCGCGTTCCAACCTTTCATGGTGATTTCAAATATGTTATCATTGATTCGAAGTTTGACCACAGTACCTTCCCCATAAGGCGTCAAGACATCTTCATCTACCGCTGCTTTAATTGGTTTGACGATTTGTTCCGGTTGTAAATAGCACACCATACCTGCTGATGGAACAGTCACCATATGCACACCAGACGTAGGCTCAAATGATGCCAAGTTTCCAGTTAATCCGTAGTTTGTCAAAACAGGATAACCTTCGGAACATCCAGAAGCTAATCTATAGCTCAAAGCCTCTCTTTGTAAGAACGCTGTTGGATGGCTGTCACCCTTCATCGCCCAGCTATTTATGTTGACCACATAAAATCCATCTTTCTCACGAAAGCTTTCAACTCTTCCTTCTCCAAAGAGAGTTGAAACACATGCACCATCCTTAAAGTATCGTTCGAACACGATATCATTTAATTTTGTTGGTGCTTTCATTTCTCTCGATGGTCCAGAAGTAAATTTCCGCACCGTTTCGGACACTATTGTACCAAATACAGAGAAGAGAAGGCCTTTATCTTTATTTAATTTCATACTCTTCCATTCCATTGCAGTTTCAGAGGTGCAGTAAAGAATAGGATGAGTATTGTTAGCTAGTCTCCACTCTGTGAGTGATATGCCAATCGTTCTTATATCTGTTTTCTCTAGCGATGAAAAAGAATTGCTGCGTTGTAAAGCTTTTGATGGGGAGCTCTTACTTTTTTCTAATGGTATTGGACGTGTTACTACCCCTATACCAAAAGGGGAATATATTGTGGTGCCTGTGACATGAGGAAATGTAAGTTCCTTTGATTGCTTTTCTCTTTCTACATTGCCATCTATTGGACTTGATTTTCTAAAGCTACTACTAAATATGCTTGTCAAGAGTCCTTTGGTAATCAATTCAACATCGGACTCTTGCAAGTAAGTAATAGCTGACCATTCTCTCATTTTGACAACAACAATTTTATTTTCCTTTCTATATTCTTTGACAATCCCGGTGCCAAATGAGGTGTTACACTCGTTTCCAGGATAAAATTTTTCTTTAATCTTTGATCGGTCTTCTCCTGTGCCCCAAAATGAAAAAATTGAACTTCTTTTGTCTTTCTTTAATTCTGGTAGAGAAGCAGGAACACATTTTGAAATATCTTTACCTTGAATCCTTGCGCTTATGCTCAGAGGCCCTTCATTGATTAAAAAAATTGATTCGTTGCGATCGAGGAGATCCTCAGACGAAGTATAGTCTTCTACAGAGCTCGAAATTTTTGATTTACTTGTCACTTTCTTTTCCATATCAAGGGTTTCGCTCTTTGAATTTAATCCATCTGTATGCAAAGAATTTTGTTCACTTTGACTATCACTGTTTGGACTTTCTCGTATCGGAATCTTAAATGAATTATCTATATTTTCATTCATTTTGATTATGTCCTCATCTACTTCTTTCATTTCTAAAACTGTTTCCAACGTAGAAGAATTTTCATTTGAGATTCGATTTCCAATATTAGAGCGTGATGATGCATTCATTTCGTCATCTTCTCTCTGCTCGGCTACTTGTATATCAAGTGGCCTCCAGTCAATTAAAACCTCATACATGTCAAAGATTGGATCAAATGACACAATTTTAGCATTACCATAAGGAGTCTTGACTTTCTGACCATCATTCCACAATCTCTCTGACTCAATAAGAGGAACTTCAACTTCCTTTTTACTCAAAATATATTGATTCGATCTCCAAATACCCTGATTTAATTCGCCGAGTCTGTCTACATAGTGAGCGTTTGAAGGCCATTTCTTTGGCTCGATCAATTTGAAGTCTTTGATAGCATCCTCGCAAACACGGCGTAATCCAGAGACTCTAATAAGCGGAGGATTACGCTTAGCTGCATCTAGTGCTGCATCTGGATACGTTGTAAAGAAACAAGGTTTTAAGCCTTTCTTATGCCACTGCTCAGGAGCATATCCATGTGTTTGATTTATTGGTTTTACAACATGAACATACAATGCTTCTAAATGGTTTGGAAATGAACTAAACATCAAATCACCAGCTCTAACGTCCCCTTGTCCATTATCACCCACAAATACGTGTTTGAACTCAGGATAAATAGAAACATATCTCTGAAAATTCTGGAATTTCTTTATTGCTAATGGTTCCATGTCATTTTGAAGCACATAGGTTTTGCCAGAAGCGATATCCCCTGCAAGTAGAGAAGGGTTTGTGTGCATACCTCGACATTTAAGCTTCTCAAACTTAGCGAAGTTTTGTTTTTCGCTTACATCTTTATATAAGTGAGGACGAGCGGAAAGGAATACTAGATTACCAACAGCATTTTCGGGCCAAACTTCAGGGCCATGCAAACCAAGGTCAAGCTCGCGATAAAAACTCAATACACCAGGATAGACAACCTTTTTACCGAATCGTTTGTCAACTCCAGCTGGATAAGATCCACCACTACAATAAAGTGTATCGTCTACGTCAGATAGAATTTTTCTCCAAGCCTTAACCCTCCTCAATTTAGCCTTTTTTGTATTCATAAGCATATGAGCATGTTGTATTGCTGCTTCTTTTTTTAAGTGACGAATGATATCTTGTCTTATGCTTTCCGATCTAATGTCATCATAGAGCAATTTATTCATACAAAAATAATCACCTTTCGCATCAGTCAAGTTTTTCAATTCTGATAAATTATCCTGACTTGTTTGAATAATTATATTTCTAACCCAATATTCTGCTTTTGGATGAGCAGCAAGCTTCATCATTTGTAGCGCATGGAGAACAAGAACTCTTGAAAGAACGCTTAACACAGAAATACGGGTGACAGCTAACGTTTCAATTAGCTCTGTACGATGTTTACCCGAAAAATGACGATGATCTTTCACTTTGTAAAAAAGGAGCCCCAACTTCACATGTTGAATTAGATAATTCAAAGCTTTGGGATCAGCATCGCCAAAAATTGTTATTATTTTCCTTTCTTTTTTGAGTATAAAGCGAATATTGATAATGTTATTGATTGTGGATGGTATGAGTAATTTGTCAATGTCTGAAAGGCAGGAATTTATTTGATACAGTTGCTCCTCAACGGGTATTCCGAGCGCTTTTAATCTGTTTAACGAAGCTAGGCCTGAGAGTCCCCTTGTTAATCCATGCCTCCTGAAAAATAGACAAGAATGTGCACCTCTGTTAGTAACAAAGCACTAGAATCGTTTTCGCGCTAATGGAACTATTTGCATAAGTTTAAAATAAACTTACTTCGTCAATTCCTTACGATGAAGATGACGGTCATATGCATGGACTCCATATCCAGCTGAAAGAACGAGCACAAAACCAAGGCTGGGACTCCATTGCCCTACGGCTATGGGGGAATCATTTGCGAAGAATAAAGCAGATGAAAACAAAAATGCAAATATAGTCCAAAATCTGTTTTCAAATTCTTGTGCATGATGAATTCCATGTTCTTCATTGCTTATGAATAAGTATAAAGAATATAGCAATGAAACCAAACAAGAGCAAAAGATCGGAGCAAAATTAAAGAATGCCATAACCATTAAAATGGCCCCCTACCATTTCATTTCGTGCCAACGTAGGGCAAAAAAGCTGATAAGTTGTTGTGGCGCTGAAAAAGGTTGTCTTATAGAATGAAAAACTTACCACCAATAACCCCAAAAGAAGGAGCATCGCTGCAACTCGATCCATTTGATAATTTTATTACGTTGATATCAAGAAATCTTTAAAGTTTTTGGAAGTAAAGGAAAGTTGCATAAGTTGGCACGGCTATGGATGAAGTTATTTAACAATGAATGACCTGTGTAATAGTGTTGGCGTTTCGCACAATCAAGGATACGCCAAGCTATTTCTTCTCGCGAATTTCGTTTGTTTCAGTCTTACAAAGCGAATATTTATTGATAAAGTGTTTTGTGCGTAAGATGCAATAAAATACAGTAACGAATGCTGCATAAAAATTACGACACACCTAAGATTCACAAAATGAATTTACTTCGTTAAGATTACATACGAGCTAACTTTTATTATATTTTAGCTTTTTACGTATTATATTTTTATTGACGTTGCTGATCGATTATGTATTTGTCATTGACCAGCAAGATATGAATATTTTGTACGTACAGTAGGTACGTATGAGTTGACGACATGTCACATAGAAGTCAGATAGAAGGATGTCAGCAGAATCATGGCTGGCCAAGAGCAGGGCCTATGGTTGCTTATAAATGAAACTGATATGAAAATGGCAATTAAAGTGATTTTAATTGAATATATTACTTCTTTCCACCCTAGGATTCAATTAGACGGCCCTCGGAGGTTTCCAACTTTTAATTCAGGGAACCATAAAAAATTGTATGGTCTCGTTAAACTGCTGACCAAAGACAACCTCTCCTGCTTTTAAAATATTCTTATTGTTTTGTAAACTTTAAAACAATAAACAAGCAAATGATTGGACGTACTTTCACTCATCGGCATTGTCCGATGAACGTGACGAGGAATAATCTCGCTTGCACACAAAGACCATTTGAATGTTTATTTATGAAACATAAAGCAACAAATCAGAATTCACTCCACCACGTAATGAAACACAAAAAACGCTTTCTACAAGTGCATTCATTTCCTATCACAGAATTGACAAGTACTAATGTCGCGTTCCATAAAAATAGAGCTTACTCCAGATCATTTTCTTCATTGAATTTGGATCCTGAAAACAAAATGGAATGTATTATTTCAGCTATATCTTCTAAAGATACTAGAGCAAACATTAAACTCGAAAGATTAAGAAACAAAAAGAATTCTTTTAATGATGCACAAATTTCCTTAAAAGAAGAATTTTCTGGTGCACAGGATGGAGCTGATACATCTGAAGTGAAGGGCAACCCTTTGTACAAAGAATTGATACGCCATGAAAAAGAACTTCATAATGCCTATTGTCAAGCCATCAAATATTTGGCAAAAACGAACGAAAAGGATTCAGCACTTAATGCCCAAAACTTACTAGAGGAAATGATATCACGGACTGGGGTTTCATCTTTGATCCATGAAGATAGTCTAGAAAATCTTGAAGAAAATAGCACTGATCATTTACTGGTGAAATTCTTGAGAGGGGATGATTTATCAGTATCACCTGAAAAAAAAAACATAAGCAGCTTTGTACAACCTCCAACACGGAAAATGTTTCACGATGTTCTTCACGCCTGGGCAAATTCTAAAGTTCGCAGAAAAGGGTTTATTGCAGAAGCACTACTAGTTCGAATGACAGAATTGAGTTTAAAATATCCAACTTTCTTTGACGTCATGCCAGATTCTAAAGCTTTTGCTCTTGCTGTGAAATGTCATGCTGGAACTACTCGTGAGTTCTCAATCCAAACAATTTTATGTACCTGCAAATATTTTCGACCTTTTACTTTCCTAACAATGATTTGGTCTTATTGGTTACATTTCTAGACAAGTCAAAGCTAAAGCATATCATTGAGTTACAAAAAGCACATGATGCATTTGCTGACCATTGCATACCAAATGTTTCAATAGATGATCCATACTTTCTAATATTTTGCATCAAGAGCCTTCACAGATATGAACAAAGTATTGAGTCCAAACTTTCCGATGCTTGGTTAATTCGACTTCATGATTCTCTCATGAAACGACTTGAACGATCAAAGACGACTGATTCTCATACAAAGGGCAAGGGAATAATTTCACCAGCAATAAAGCAAGTAGATGTGACTGGAGCATATGTTTCTGTGATAAGAGGACTAGTAAATTGTAGGGTTAAAGATGCTACAAAAAAGTCACTACATATTCTAGAAAACATGAATAAAATCGCAACATTAACTAAAACCTGCCCGACTGTACACATTGAAATTAAGGCTAGTGCTTATGATCTGATACTTCGATCTTTAAGAAATGATAGAACTAAGGAATCGGCAAAACAATCCATTGTACTATTGAACTTAATGTTGGACTATTCACAATGCGCAAATGATGGTAAAATCCCGAAGCCTTCTGCACAATCTTTTGAATTGTGTATTCAGTGTCTAGCTGCAAATCCAGATTCTGAATGGGTTTTTGATAAATCGAAAAACTTGATCAATGCATATGAGAATCTCTTCAAGTCAAATCAGTGCGAACCATCGATTGCAGTATATAATTCCCTAATTCAAGTGTATGCAATCACGTTTAAGAACACATCTGACATTCTATCCCAGACCTTGAAAATTTTCGAGAGAATGAAAAAACTAGCTGAAGTTTTTCCTGTACTAAAGCCCGATTCGGATACAATTTGTAACATTATCTTCGCTTGTTCTATTGCCCCAAATGATGAAGCATCCGATATAAACCCATTAGAGATAGCAAGAAGTATGTATTCCCAACTTGTAGATGATTCAATCAAATATGAAATCACTGATAGGTGCATTTACAATATGATGCGATGTACCCTAAACCACGGAAAAAATGTTGAATTAGAAAACGAAGAAAAAGATATAGAAGAAAAGATAGTTGAACTTTTTCAAGAGAGTTGTAAGCATGGCTTAGTGAGCTATGATATCTTAAACTGTTTTAAATCTGCTGTTTCTACTGAACAATATACAGCGATTGTTGGAAGAGGCCGCTTGGCCAATAACTGGATAAAAAATGTGACCTCCAAAAAGGCTCTTTATACTGATGGTTCAATGGGTGGAGCAGGAAAAAATTCAAGAAGAAAAGGAAAGAGTTCCACGTTTTGGAAGAAAAAAAAGTGAACAATTAGCTGATAATCATTTGTGTAAATAATCTCAAAATGAAAATATATGTTATGAGAATTTTGGTGTCTCAAAAAATCAACTCCGCATTGGAATTATTTTTGTTATTTTTTCTTTTAATCTTTTTCTAAACACCAAAGAAAGAGTCCACTTTGTCTTAGGTAAGAAAGAAGAGTGCCATAATCGGAAGTCTCTCAGAATCTGTAACAATTCGTAGATTGACACATTTCAAGATATAAAAGATGACATTACATTGAGGTAAGTCTAATGCAATGCTGCAATACACGCAGCAGGAAAACTCATCTTTGGAGATTATGATTCATAATTTGTTGGTTTAGATGGCCATCACATAGCAATTTGACCTGTTACGAGCGATGAAAATAGAATAATAAAACATGGATACGTGATACACGTTCTTCAATTGCATGGATGAATTTGCCCAAAGTTCAACAATAAGGCCATCCTCTCAAACAGTATTGCTGTTTTAATTAATTCAAGCTGTAAACACCAAGGATTACATTCATTGGAAATAATTTTCGCAAATGGTACTGGAAAAATTCTGATCTGTTAACTTTTTTACTTTGTGTTGAAATATAATTAAAATTCATCAGTTCAGATATGATATCTTTGGTTCAAAAGACATTTAGTTTAGTCAATTTTCCAAAAGGATATTCTATGATTTCATGTTGAAAATCCCTAATATTCGTTTTTATTGTATCGAACATTAAGCTATCAACTAATTTCTCCAATCTTGATTAGCCACGGCACGAGGTGGATACGCATTTTCATTAGCTACCCATCTATGATCCATAACCTCCATCAAAGAAAGTCGATCTCTGGGATGTTTCCTTAACATATTTTGTAATAGATCAGCAGCGTCATCGCTTACACTTCTATTCCATTGCCCAAGCATTGCTTTTAAGTTGCCTCTTGTAATCATTTTGAATCGAGGATCTTCATCATGGGCCCATTCAAAAGGTGGCAATCCTACAAGCATGATAAACAGTATAATTCCAGCTGCCCAAACATCTACTCCAAATCCATCGAACGACTCTGTGCTCTGAAGCACTTCTGGAGCGATATAATTAGGTTTACCACATTGCCCTTGGGGATGCATTAATCTCCTCAAAGAACCAGATGAGACATCAGCGACAGAACCATCATCTGCTACAAATGGTACTCTCAAACACATACCAAGATCTATGATCACACAATCTTTCCCTTGATTTACAAGCAGATTTTCCAAAGATAAATCTCGATGGCATATACCCATTTTCTGCATATGGTATAATCCCTAGTATATAAAGAAAGTTAAGATAAATGTGCGACCTTATAGTTTGCTTGAAAAAATTAGAAACGATACTTACACTCAAAATCTGTCTAAACCAAAAACGTGCGACTGGTTCAGAAAATCTACCTTCTCTTTCCACGAAACCAAATAACTCACCGCTCGAACAAAAGGGCATAAATACATAGAGATACTGATCATCAGCTAAAACATCTAGACTTTTCATTACATTAGTGTGCTCTCCTCCTCTCGATGCAAATTGTATAGCAGCAACTTCTTTGATGGGGTCTTCTGTATGTCTGCCCTTGTTCATTGAAACGAGTTTCCAATCAATAATTTTGACTGCTCCCATCTCACTCGTTACTTCCCAAGAATCAAGAGAATACTCGCCATTCTTTAGTCGAGGGCGTAGAATGGTGCATGATCGAACACAGCCGTAGATGGCTTTTTTTAATTTGCGCCCTATCCAATAAGCTCTTGTCGTGTGCATTGGTTGCACTGATTCGCTAACCTGATAGACGACATTTGAAACTGAGGCTTCTTCGCCACTATTAGGGTTGTATACATTTGCAGTGACTCGAATTCCTTGTCCCACTGTTGGATCTGGAAAATCCAAGGGATTTTCTGGTTCACCCATCGCTGCGATCTCGTCAAAGCTTGCTGAGGCATTGGATAACTGAGCCAGTTCCTCCATGGTTGGGAAAAAAATTTCAAGGATCGAGAGTTCAAATGTTTTCAGCGTGAATTTGAGACTTTAATAATGGTGATAATCACTGAATCCTTTCATTTACTCAATCACAAGGAGGTACTTTCGATAAAGATATTCAAATATTAGAGGCCCTGCAGTAAATTAACATCCTAAACTCCAGTATTTATTAAACCATTATTTTGTTATTTTACTTACAAATATTACTTAGCATTTTACAACTAAAACTTTAACGACAATGTTTTTGTTTCTTAAGTGTTTATGCCTATAAATACTTTCTTCGACGAAGCTCGACAATTTCTGGAATAAAGTCATTAAGTAAAATTTTCATTAGAGCAGAAATATTGTCATCTGTGAGAAAATAGATTTACATGATGGTAATATAGGCTGTATCTCTTTCTGGATTATAGAATGAGCCACCCAAATGTTTGTCTTGTTTCCTCGTTAAGGTATTGCTTGTTAGTCTTAACTGCTGGTAAATTGAATACATGGTGAGCACTTCTTTTGCAGTGTAGGTACAAGTATACATACGTAATCCTGATAGTTCGTATGTTTCGCACCTATCAAACATGAAATAGTTATTTCTTCTACTAGTTGCGAAATATATTCTTAACTCTCCGGTTTTGCAAAATTAGAGTGGGGGCTCGTAGATCCCAGTACTTGACGATTATTTATTCTTAATGAGACCGAAGGTCGAGTT
>Ga0209092_10002406_pt1 | contig 17213 bp, 8 predicted proteins | sample FraStrMetagenome_FD_187446 | JGI IMG/M metagenome (GOLD analysis project Ga0209092, IMG submission 187446) | Marine eukaryotic phytoplankton communities from Arctic Ocean - Fram Strait ARC3M Metagenome (SPAdes) (version 2) | ecosystem: Environmental > Aquatic > Marine > Oceanic | place: Fram...
GAGATAAGGCTAAGAAAATTACTAAAGGTACACAAAAAATGTATATCCAAGGCCGTTTAGGCATGGTAATTGATGGTACTGGTAAGAACTATAAGAAAATTGAAGGTCAAGTTAAAGAATTAAGAGATCTTGGTTACGATTGTTATATGGTATTTGTCAATACAAGTAAAGAAGTTGCGTTAGATCGTAATAATAATAGAGCCAGAAAGCTACCAGTAGACATGGTAACTAAAATGTGGCAAGAGGTACAAGATAATCTGGGTAAATTTCAGCGCCTTTTTAAGGCAAAACGCTTTGAAATTGTAGATAATTCTGTATATGGGGACTCACAACCTACTGATTTAGTAGGAAAGGAGATTAGAAAGTTTATGGGGCAACCTGTTTCTAACCCAATTGGTAAACAATGGATCCAAGATCAAAAAAATAGTAGAAAATAACATGGAGAAATCTAATGAAGAATTATTAAAAGAATTAATTTTATCTTTTGCATCACTGAAGCAGAAGATGGAAGACCCTAATTATATTGCTCTTGATAATTCTATTAAAACTATGATGGAAAATCAACGTGACATGAAAGCGGACGTAAAAGACTTAAAGAAAAAGTTATTAAACCCAATTGATGGTGTAATTGTTAATACTAATAAGAATACTGAGTTTAGATTAGAATTTCAAAAGTTACAAGACGAGAGAGATAGGTTAGAAGATGATGTAAAACATCTTTTAAGTTGGAAAAGCTCGTACATTAAAATATTTTGGGCTATATTTACAGCAGGTCTTGGTGTACTTACATTCCTAATAGGCGAATCAATAATAAACGGATAATATGATATTTGATAGAATTAGTTTAGTACAATCCTATATAGCTTTGAAGATAGTTCAGTTAAATGACGGTCCAGTTAAAGACATTCTCTTTAATAAGACTGCATATTATGGTACAAAAACTATCATAAGATTTAAAACTTTAGCAGATTTTGCGACTTTTATCAACGAAAACTACCCATATCAATACTTTGACCCTAAGTGTCAATGTGCAGTTACATCAAAAGACGCAATTTGGACGCCACTTTCATTTAATTTAACGCTTCCTAATGGTAAATATGCTAGTTTTGTTAATAATTTACGTCAAGAATTTGAATCTGCGCAAGAAACTAAGCTAAATCCGATGTCGGTGAAGGCATGTACGTCTATTTTTACAAAAAATGCTGAACTTTTTAGGTTAAAAGGTGAGTATTCTTGTTTTGGGTATGTAATAAATCAACAACAATACGTTAGTCCATGTGAATATGTCGAGTTAATTACTAATAAAGCATACAGATATTTAGTAGGTACTTTATATCCTACATCTAGACATCCGGATCTTACAGAATTTCAACTTTTAGAACAGACTACTGAAGAAACGATTGCATCAGTGCCAATTCCAGAGTTAATAGTTACGACAACGACAACAACAACACAACCTCCAATTAATTTTAGCCCGTCACCAGGTCCTGGTTCGAACTATAATTAAAATTTGGATATATAAAAAAAAGATAAATAATAGATGCATTTATATGACGCAATAGAAGAATATATCTTCGACCACGGTAAGCATTTTGACGCTGCTACAGGGCAGTATGACTTACTTATGCCACATGAACTTGGTAGACCATTAACTCACGAAGAGATGGACTACAATTTCTTATACCAAAAGCAGACTATGAATGGCTTTAGGATATTTGGCTCAGGCACAAATTTAAGGCTTAATGACGATGATAAAGATAAAGTTTTAAAATTCCATAAGATAGATCCTGCAGATGAATTTTATGCTAATTATACTGCAGCTGGATATGTGACAGATCAATATATCTGGATTCCAGAAGTACTAGCTCAACCACCGGTTGTATCTTATATTTCTTTAGTTGCTAGTCCAACAGTGATAAATGAGACTAATAACAATACAACAACATTTACTCTACAAACTATTAATGCAGTGGATAATACTACAGTTGATTGGTCAATTGCAGGAGGTAATATAACTGTTAATGATTTTACAGGTCCTTTAACTGGTACTGCAACTATTGTTAATAACCAGGCAACATGGACGGTAACAGCTAGTGCAGATGCTATTACAGAAGGTCCAGAAGTATTTATACTTACTTTAGCTTCAATTGATAGTGCAGGAAATGATACAACAACATATAATGGTGGTGTTGCTCTAGATGCATCAGTAACTATTACAGATACATCTTTAACTCCAGCATACGTTTCACTTGGTAGCCCAGGAGTAGTTAATGAGGGTAGTTCAATTACGTTTACTGTTAATACTCAGAACTTCTTTCAAGCTGCAGTAGTAACATGGGAACTTGATTTTGCACAATCAACAGCAACTGTAGCTGATTTTACAGGACCAACGAGTGGTGTTGTTAATATGACAAATACTGGTACTGGTTCATTTTCAGTTACAACGGCTACAGATTTAGTTGTAGATTCTGGTGAACAATTCTTAGTTAAATTAGTAGGAAGTGATTCAAATGGAGTACCAACAAATGGTATTAATACAACAGCTACTATAACTGATATTGCATTCCCAACTTATACGACATTTACAGGACCTAACACTGTACAAGAAGGTAATACTGTTACTTATACTCTTTCAGGAACTACAATACCAAACGGCGCAACTGTAGGTTATATAATTACTGGAGTTGATGTTAATGATATTTCATTATCTAGTTTAACAGGTATTATTACAATGAATGGCGGTTCAGGTACGGTTTCTTTTGATGTTCTAGAAGATTATTCACCTGAAGGTACAGAAACTTTAACGATTACAACACTTGGACAAGATTCTGCTGGTAATTCAACAGGATTATCAATGTTTAAAGATACAACCATTACAGAGGCTGCATCCGGATATACTTTAACTGGTGCAAGTTCAATAACTGAAGGTACTACAGAGACTTATACATTTACAGCGAGTAATGTTCCTGCAGGAACAGATTTCTACTGGGAATTAAGAAATAGTGCAGGTGCTCCAAATGTTCAATTCGGCTTTGATCTTACAAGTCCAAGAACAGGAACTATAACAATGCAAACTAATGGTAATGTTGTAGATGCAACATTTGATATTACAGCTGCATTAGATATGAATACAGAACCTGGTGAAAATTTCGAGGTAGTAGTTTATGCAAACAATACGTTTTACGATCCAACGCCACCTCATGATAACCCAATAACAAACGCATTAGCTGTAAAGAATGTAGCTATTGTTGATTTGGCTCCAGCTTATATGATCGTTGCTTCGCCTTCACAAACAGAGCCTAGTACATTAGTAGCTGAACTTTATACACAATATGTAGCGGCAGGAACTGCTTATACATGGGAAGTAGTACCTACTGGTGCTAATCCTGTAGAAGCTGCTGATTTCGTAGGAGGAGTACTTCCTTCAGGTTCAGGCACAATACCAACATATAATAGTGCAAACGCACAATCTGATACATTTGATATATCAGTAATAGCAGATAATACAACAGAAAACGATCCAGAACAATATAAAATTATTGTTAAGGTAAATACAGTTTCAGTGGCTGAAAAAACAGTAGATGTTGATGATACATCTCAAACACCAGCTGCTGTAGTATATAGTATGGCAGTAAGTCCAATAAGTATTGTAGAAGATACTACTGCACAATATATGGAATTTACAGTTAGTACTTCTCAAGCAGATAATATTTTACCTCCGGCTGGAACAACAGTAGGTTATACAATCAGTGGTGATTGGGCACAACAAGATATATCAGTTATAGGAATTGGTAATTCTAGTCCAGCTACGTTGACGGGCGGTATGGCTAATCCATATACAGGATCTTTTGAATTAGATGGAAATGGACAAGGGTCTATTAGAGTTTATGGAATATACGATCAACTGGTTGAAGTTGGCGGTGAAGATGTAATAGTTACATTAGATGCAGCAGATTCTGCTGGTAATGCAACTGCTGGTGCTAATGCGACTGGTACAATTAATGATGCAGCTGCTCAAGTATGGCAAATAACTGGTCCAAATTCACACAATGAAGGAACCACACTTACTTTTGAAGTTAAAACTCAAAATGTTCCACCACAAGCTTATACTTATGCAACATTCGGTAACTCTGGTTCTGGTCCTGCTTTAGCAACTGATTTTGTAGGCGGTGTATTCCCAAGTGGTAGCGGTTCAGTATCTGCAAATCACGGATCATTAACTACAGATGGTACACATACCATCGAAGTAGTAATTGATGCATTGGCAGAAGGTACAGAATTCTATACAATAGAGTTATATAAAGCCAATGGTGGTTTTGTTGCTACACATACAGTGTCTATTGTTGACATAACACAAACATTTGATTGTGCAGACGCTGGATTGACAGTTGATGATGGACTTACAGGTCAAACTGTAACCGGTCAGTTAGCTTCAGGTACACTAGTAGGTTCATTTAACCCTTCAACATATCAATCTGGTAACCAAAGTTATTCAATAAATATAACTGCTCCTGCAAATGATGCAAATGGTAATCCATATTCTAATGCTGGTCAAAATATTTCATGTTCAGATACAGCCAACGGAGCTGATATAACATTTGCATTAAGTAATAACGGTCCTGTAATTGAAGGTCAAAATATTACTTGGACATTGACAACAGCCAATGTGGCTAATGGAACAATAGTTCCATTCACACTTTCTGGTACTGCGTCATCTCCACAAGATTATTCTAATGTACAACCATTTGAATTTGATGTTCAGAATAACACAGCAACATATACAGTAACTGCTTTTGCAGATAATTTAACAGAGTTAGGAGCAGAAACAGTAATAGTTACTCTAGCTGCTAATGATAATGCTGGTAATGCAACTGGTGGTATTTCTTCGACTGCTACTATTAATGACACATCACAATCTCCAACATGGGATTGTACAGATGCTGGATTAACAATTGATGATGGTACTATAGGTCAAACTGTAACAGGTTCACTATCAGGTACTGGTACTCTTGTATCATTTAATCCTGCTACATATCAAAGTGGAACAACTTCATATACAGCAAATATAACAGTACCTGCAGCAAATTCAAATGGACATGCATATACTAATGCTGGTCAAACTGAACAATGTTCTGGAAATGCAACTGGAACTGCGCCACTAGAAAAAATGTATCATATACACTGGGGTAATGGAGCATGGCCACACGCACAAGACTTGGAAGGTAATGGCCCATTCTTCTATGAAGCAACAGGAGGTAATACATCTGAGACATCTATTGAACCAATCTTACAAGATATGATCGATAATCCAAGTGCTTGGGGTGTATGGACTGGAGTCAGTCAAACATCACTCTCAATTGGAGATACTTTTAGCTACCCAGTTGCGGCAGCAGGAAGTTTTTACTATATAATAATACCAGATAGTTTTGGTACTCCTGATTTAACACAAGTAAATAAATTAAGTGAAAATGGAGGAAATGGCGGTGCAGCAGCTTCTAAATTAGCTATAACACTTGACGGTTATCCATGTACGATGTATAGATTAGCTGCAGCAGCAAGTGTTGATGCATTAACGTTACAATATGTACAATAAAAGATAAAAATAATAATAAAAAATGGCAAATCCAGTAGGAATTAATAGTTACGTAACGAATTTCTTTTCACCAAGTAATTTACACTTAGGTGTTACACATTCGGTTAATAATATAGGTGGTTATCAAGAATTCGCCACTATTGCAGAAAGAAATGCAATACCAACAACGCCAAACTCTGTGTCAGCGCAACCATATAATGGTTTTACTTTAAATGATGACAAATGGTCTTCAGGTAGAAGAAGAGTAGGTATGTTGGCTTTTGTAATGGAGACTCAAAAACTATATACATTACAACCAGTAGGTTACTTTGGTAACGGCGGATTAACGGAAGTTGATTGGGATGCAGCCCCAGAATGGGAAAGAGCTGTTAGAATAGATCCATCCGGAGTATTTAGTAGTGAAGCTAATTCATTGGCAAATAATTTTAATAACCCATTAGTTACTAGTGGTGCATCTGATTTAGGAATTGATGTAAACGCTGAAAACGTTGCATTAACTCCATTGGAACTTGCTAACTCATGCTGGGTTGAATTAGTAATGGGTATTGATGGTAATCCAATTACAAATGTACAATATGGAGTTCCTTCAGCAGGTGACTTAACAATAACCTTAACACATGATGGTACAGGTTCAGGAGCTGCAATAACGTTTACTGTCGCACTTCCAACTGGATACGATGGAATATATGACCCTGTAGTAGCTGATGCAACAGTGGTGCCAACAGATGTTGGTGGTATTGATTCAGGTACAACTGCCGGAGATTTAGCAGGTTTATCAATGAATCAAATGTGGGATAAGTTATTATTCCCAACAGTTTATCCAACTGGAGGTGGTGCTAGTGCAAATTTAACTTCATCATATAACTTATTAGAGGCTCAATTAGACATGACTCTGAACTTATCGACCACATGTGGTAGAGGTACTTTAACTAATCCTTCAACCTTCTACGGCTGGCAAACAGGTCCTTGGGCTGGTGTTATTAATGATGCTTATATTACAGATATATCATCTGGTGGTGCGACTATTACACAACAAAATTTAACAACTTCTGGTAATACAAATATAACATCTTTATCATATAATAACTATGTAGTGGTATTAGGTGAGAATAGGTTTAAATTATGGGTTAGTTTCGATCAAGGTGTAATGCCGAAAGATTCTACAAACGCAGATCATCCTGGTGTAAGATATAATCTATCTAATAACCCTCAAACAAATACAACCGATTTTGAAGGTGTATTTCCGATTTATTTAGGTAAAGCAGACGGAACTTGGGAAAAGAGAGGTTTAGTTAGCCAAAATACTAATGATATACCTTGTGTACAAAATTATACTGAAACTGCAAGTTTAAAACATAAAATTGCTGTTCCACAAGTTATGGTACAAGGTGGTGATATTACTATTGAATTATACCACCCAACCTTAGGAAATAATCCATCATATCCAAATGGTGTAGGCGGCGCGCCTTCAGTTTGGACTAAAACAGCCGGTACTTTTACAGTACATGCAAATGCTGTAGATATTGACTATTGGATATATGAAAAAACAGCAAGTACTGCTCAAGGTAATACATGGATAGTAAACTGGTAACAAATATAAATAATTAAAGAAAAAGAACTCATAAATCATGGCAAATAGATTAACAGGACAAATTGAACTTAATGCTAACTTTGAAGTTGGTTATCAAGGCCCTTTGGATGCGCGATTAGTAATTCCAGAATATCCACAACTAGCAGATCCAGCAGAGGTAGTAATGCCATATCCTGGAATGGTAGTTTCGGTAACACACGATGAAAATAGAGTTGGTGGTTCCGCAGCAAACAATGGTCTTTGGCTTTTAGGTAACGGTGGTGTTACTTTATCTGATTGGACTCAAATCAGTACAGGTAGTGGTGTAACAATATCATCTGTATCAGATGTAGATGGCATACAAACTATTACTATGTCAGATAGTACTGTATATACAACTGTAATTGATCAAATCAGATTATTTAATTTTGATTCTAGTGGTGCTTATTACTCTGTAAATGAAGATGCTGGTTATGAGGGTACTAATATTTACAATAATAATCCTACTCTATATGTACAAAGAGGTGCTAAATATAAAATATTAAATTCTGCTTCAGGTACTCATCCATTATTCATTACTAAAACACAAAGTAATATAGATAATCCTGCAGGTTTAGACGGAGGTACATTACCTCTTGATACAGATCAATTTATATACTGGACTATTCCACTAGATGCTCCAGATGAATACTACTATTACTGTGAATTACATAGCTCACAAATGGTTGGTGTAATTAAAGTAGAAGGTGCAGCTGGTGCAACAGGTCCACAAGGTCAAAAAGGTGAAGATGGTTTAAATGGTGCTAAAGGTGAAGATGGTCCACAAGGAGACCAAGGTATTAAAGGTGATACTGGTGATTTAGGTCCACAAGGTACTAAAGGAGATACTGGTCCACAAGGTAATACTGGTTTAAAAGGTGAAGATGGAGATCAAGGTCCTCAAGGAGAGCAAGGTGTTGGAGGCGCGAAAGGTGAAGACGGAGAGCAAGGTCCTCAAGGAGAGCAAGGTACTGGAGGTGTTAAAGGAGATCAGGGTGATCAAGGAGAGCAGGGTACTGGAGGCGCGAAAGGTGAAGTAGGTCCACAAGGTCAAAAAGGTGAAGATGGTTTAAAAGGTGAAGATGGTCCACAAGGAGACCAAGGTATTAAAGGTGATACTGGTGATTTAGGTCCACAAGGTCAAAAAGGTGAAGATGGTTTAAAAGGTGAAGATGGTCCACAAGGAGACCAAGGTATTAAAGGTGATACTGGTGATTTAGGTCCACAGGGTACTAAAGGTGATTTAGGTCCACAAGGTGAACAAGGTACTGGAGGTGCTAAAGGTGATTTAGGTCCACAAGGTGATAAAGGTGATTTAGGTCCACAAGGTGATAAAGGTGATTTAGGTCCACAGGGTACTAAAGGTGATTTAGGTCCACAGGGTACTAAAGGTGATTTAGGTCCACAGGGTACTAAAGGTGATTTAGGTCCACAAGGTCCACAAGGTCAAAAAGGTGAAACTGGTGCAGATGTAGACTATTCTACATCATTTAATGGTCCACATATTCTTGGTGATGATCGTAATCCTAGTAATCCAACATTGGGTTCAGTAACAGTAGATACAGGTCTATCATATCAAGGTGGTGAATATATCATAGTAGCTGGCGATCCTAGTCCGGGTAATTTTGATATAGCACAAGTAACATCATATAATTCTTCTACTGGTGAGATGATGTGGAATAACGTATCTCAAAGTACGATTTTTTCAAATAGTCAAAACTGGACAATTAATTTAACAGGTATACAAGGTCAAAAAGGAGAAGAAGGTCAAAAAGGAGAAGAAGGTGCTCAAGGTCCTACCGGTTCTGATGGTCCACAAGGTAGTGTAGGTCCACAAGGTGGTACTGGTAGCCAAGGTGCAAAAGGTGAAGATGGTCCACAAGGTGACCAAGGTATTAAAGGTGATACTGGTCCACAAGGTGAACAAGGTACTGGAGGTGCTAAAGGTGATGTAGGTCCACAAGGTGATACTGGTGGAGTAGGTCCAACTGGTGGTTCTGGTGCTAAAGGTGCAACTGGTCCACAAGGTGACCAAGGTATTAAAGGTGATAATGGCCCACAAGGTAATAAAGGTGAAGAAGGTGCAACTGGTGGCGTAGGTCCTGGTATTAATTTCCAGGGAGATGTTGCTACACAAGGTGATTTACCAGATCCAACAGGTGCAAATGGTACTAATACACAAGGTGATGCCTATATTGTACAAGCAGACGATAGTTTCTGGATGTGGAATGGTACTGCATGGGTAGACGGTGGTTCAATTCAAGGTGATAAAGGTCAAAAAGGTGATAAAGGTGAACTAGGTTTAACTGGTGATAAAGGTGATACTGGATTAATTCAAGTTGATACAACATGTACTGGCGCTGAATTAACTGGTCAAACAGATGTATACGCATTCTTAGATTCAACTTCTGGTCCTTATGCTTCAGGTAGTGACCCTGAAAATAGACCACTAGTATATGAAGCGTTATCTCAATGGCATACAACATATACAAATGATAATCCTGGTTATACGGGTAATCTTTATATTTGTATACCTTCCGGTGGAAGTACTAAAGAACAATGGCTACAGCATTTAGTTGCAATTAGAGAGTCTAATCAAGGCACAAGAAACGCTTATATTCAAAATAATGACTGGATTGCTTCTGGCACACAGACAGTTAATAGTAATACGTATAACTGGACAACAGCTGGTACACCAACTGATTGGGCTAATTCAAATTATGTATTACCTACAAGAGCATTTGTTATTAACCTAGTTAATGAAACAGGTTATGAATATCATCCAAATGGTGGTCAGTCTGGTTCTGGTAATTTATCAACTCAACCAACAGCTACTTGGGGCACTGATAGATCGCTTTTCGTATCCGCTCATACAGGTATGGATTACTTTGGTGGTATATTATATCCACTAGCAAATGGACAAGCTGGGACAACTGCAAACATGTTATTACATGGATATGCAGCTATTAGTAATGTTACTCCTATAGTTGAAGCAGATTTCCAAACTGCGTTAGGTATAAACTATGCTAATGGAGGTTATGGAACATTCTTTAGTGGTGCTGCAACTAACCCGTACGCAACAGGTAGTGCTGATGTATCTGCATATAACTATTCGGGTATTTTCACTAAGCAATCTACTGGCGCGAACAATACAATTCAATTTACAGCTGGAGAATTTGCTACAGATATTAATAGTATACTTGTAGGTTCAGATACTACATCTCAAATTAATGTAGTACAGTCTTATACAAACAATATATTAACAGTTGCTGGATTTACTTCTCAAACTATTGATTATTCACTTACACCAGAAGGTTGTATTTCTATGGAAGTAGATGAAGCCGCTTTAACAGGTCAATCTGGTGCTAAAGGAGCAACTGGACCAACAGGTCCACAAGGTCAAAAAGGTGAAGATGGTTTAGCTGGCGCTCCTGGTGGAGTAGGTCCAACTGGTGGTGCAGGTACTCCTGGTGCTAAAGGTGATGAAGGTCCTCAAGGTCCAAGTGGTGTTGGTTCACAAGGTGATAAAGGTGATGTAGGTCCTCAAGGTCCACAAGGTGACCAAGGTGCTAAAGGTGATGAAGGTCCACAAGGCCCAAGTGGTATTGGTTCAACTGGTCCAACTGGTCCAACAGGTCCTCAAGGAGGTACTGGTGGCCAGGGTGCTAAAGGTGATGTAGGTCCTCAAGGTCCAACTGGTATTGGTTCACAAGGTGCTAAAGGTGAGACTGGTCCTCAAGGTACTAAAGGTGATTTAGGTGCACAAGGTTTTCCTGGTCCAACAGGTCCTCAAGGAGGTACTGGTGGCCAAGGTGCAAAAGGTGATGTAGGTCCAACTGGTCCTGCTTCGTTAGTAGCCGGTCCACAAGGTACTAAAGGTGAGACTGGTCCACAAGGTACTAAAGGTGATTTAGGTGCACAAGGTTTTCCTGGTCCAACAGGTCCTCAAGGAGGTACTGGTGGCCAAGGTGCTAAAGGTGATGAAGGTCCTCAAGGTCCTCAAGGAGATCAAGGTGTTAAAGGAGATCAAGGTCCAAGTGGTATTGGTACACAAGGTGCTAAAGGTAATACTGGTTCCACCGGTCCTCAAGGAGGTACTGGTGCTCAAGGAGCTAAAGGTGATGAAGGTCCTCAAGGCCCAAGTGGCATTGGTACACAAGGTACTAAAGGTGATGTAGGTCCTCAAGGTCAAAAAGGTGCAACTGGTGCTGCTTCGTTAGTAGCCGGTCCACAAGGTCCTAAAGGAGCAACAGGTCCTCAAGGAGGTACTGGTGGCCAGGGTGCTAAAGGTGATGTAGGTCCTCAAGGAGAGCCAGGTGTTGGTTCACCAGGTCCAAAAGGTGATGTAGGTCCAAATGGTCCAACTGGTGGAGTAGGTCCAACTGGTGGTGCAGGTACTCCTGGTGCTAAAGGTGATGCAGGATTTGATTTTGAATACGAACATATTGCACTTAACCCAATTGCAAGAGATGAACAATTTACTACAACTGGTGTTAGTAAGGCATTTGTGAAAGTACCGGATACTCTAGGTACAGATTATTACTTATATAAAATTCAATCAAGTTATGGTGCTGCAACTGCTACATCTGCAACTAGTTTTAAATTAGTCTCATTTGGTTCAAACGGAACTCCGGCTGATGTAACTGGCGGTGGTTGGTCACATGCTGGAGGTACATATTATGATGAACATACATTTCCGGATGCTACTTTAACAGGATTAGCAGGAAAATGTGTTTATATTGAATATGTAGACGGAGCAAGCGATTCGTCCGGATATACTGCAACGTTAATCTGGAAAAAAGCTTAATAATAAGTAGAGAATAAATAAATTAAATTATTGAATGAATGGCTATATCTGTAAAACAATTCCCGAATCCGCTTAATTGTGATGAACCTGCTTATGAAATCCAAGTCATGTATGACTCAGATGTATCAAATGGAGGAGCCAATATATGTAACGGTGGAGGTACGTTAACTAACATATATGGCGATTTTGCGACATTGGCTGATATTTATTCTAATTCATCAACAACCAACGCAGCAGAAGGAGATATATGTGATGACGGAATGGATGTTATATTTGTTGTAGATTACACAGCTTCCATGGGAGGTGCTATCGCAGGAGTTAAGTCAGGTATTGCCGATATTGCAACTGAAATAATTGCACAAACTGCTGGTAATTACAGATTAGGTCTGGTATTGTATGATGAATATAATACAACCGGCAGCAGCTCAACAATTTTATATAGTACTTCTGGATATTATCAAAATTTACCAACCGACCAAAAAATAATTGATGTTAACGGTACTAAAAGACAAGTTTATACATGTCCTGAGAAAATGGCTAGTGTTGGTAACATAACTACATTTACAAATAATCTTAATTCGATAGCAACCGGAACTGGTGGTAATGGAAACAGCAGTACAGGTATGTCACTTGGGAATGGTGTGGGAGGTGCAGAACCTGGAGGTCTTGCGACATATAAAGCTGCTATAAATAGTTTTGCTGGTCAATGGAGATCTGGAGTTCTAAAAGTGATTATTCATATTACAGATAATTACCCAGGAGGTAGTGATGATTCTTACACTGCCACAGATCTAAACTATTTTCAAAACACATTAACTCCTGCATTAGATAACAATAATATACAATTCTTTCATAATTCTGATGATGGGGAAAATACTGGTCCAAATATTGCATATAAATACTTAGTAGAGAATACTACTCCAGCAGGTTTAGGTAACTATGCTGTGAATTATAGTAACTCTAATTGGACTACAGCACTAGAACAAGGTCTTGAAGATTTATGTAATGAAACAACGACTTATACATGTGATCCTGCTGTTGCAGGATGGTATGCAGAAACCCCTATTGTAGGTGGAACAACTACAGCTTATTATTGGAATGGTTCAGCATGGACAGTTCAATATGCTTGTCCGGCTCCTCAATTTACAGTACAAGTAGATTTTATAGATAATGTTTCAAATGGTAGTGTAGATGATTTTGCAATAAACCTTGCAAACCAATATGACTTAGATACTTTACAATTTACAGGTGAAACAGGTGATGTTTTCTCTGCAACTGCTGCAGTGAGTGTAGATAGTGGTTGGCAAAATATGTCATTATCAGTATCTAATGTTTCAGATACTAATATAATAACTAATACTAGTGTTGATAACGGTAATTTAGAGGTAACTATTCAGGTTACAATAGGAAGTTCTGATCAAATAGGTGCCAACGCGGAATCACTTCAAATAAATGGTACAGCGAGTCAAGTGCCTAGAACACTAAGAGTTGATGTTATTAATAGTACTATAGATACCCAAGATGCAAATGCCGCTACTCAAACCCCGGCGGGATATGTTGATATGACCCTAGTTGAACCTTCAAATGGTTGGACAAATATGGGAGCTACATATAATAACTTTGCTTGGAGATATGATTTCACAGATACTCCTGGAGAAGTATATAATTTTGATGTAGAATTTATTCCAAGTCCAACTGATTATAGCTTAAATGTCCAGAGTCAAATAATACAATCTACAAATATAGCAGGAGCAGGTGGAAATTCATTTCAGCCAGGTCTAGATGCTATCTCAGGCTTAACATTAACAACTGGTAGTTCAGGTCCAGATTTAGCAGGTACTATAACAATACCAACTGAGAGTAGTTGGGTAAAAATATACATAACAGCTGACGTAAATCAACCTCAATATAATTATAGGTTGAATGGTACTGATACAATAACAGGTGCAACAGCAACTCCTAACTCTCAGACTTTTGTTGGATATACCGGTGCTATATTTCCATTCACAATAGGTGTAAATGCAGATAGTGGATATAATAATGTAGTTGTGACCGGAGCTACTCTTGGACTTGCTAGTAATAATAATGCTATAACTACTGGACCAACAGTAAATTCAAGTAACGATGGTGCTGAAGGCGTTGTTACGATGCCATCAGGTGGTGGTAACGGTCATGTTGTTTTAGGAGGTAGTGCTAATCAAATTGTTTATACATATACAGTAACTATTATTGATAATATGTCAACAACAAGTTGGAATCAAGTAACATTTACAGGCCCTGCTGGAAGTGCACCAACTGCTGCAAATAATATATCACCATTTAGTGACGCTGAATACTCATATAATGCGCAGACTATTTCAAATAATTCTAGCGGTGGTATTTTAACATCTACTATTGCTTCTGCATCTACGCCTTCTATAAACTTATCATTAAGTGCAATGCCTCTTGGTGGTGGAAGTGCAACAGTTACCCTCACCGGTACTCAAACTCAAATCGCGTATACTTTTAATCTTAGTATTACTGAAAATCCAAATGCTACTAATGGATCATGGGCATCAAGTTCAGCTACATTGACAGGCTATGCTCAACAAGTAATTACAGGAACATTTACATGGAATGCCGCATCAGGATATGAATATTTAGCCAGTGGACATTCTAGTTCAGATGCTGCAATTACAGATTCATCATTTCCTAATGCAAATTCAATAACTACTGATTATGAAGTAACTATGCCAAGTGGCGGAGGCTCGGGTGTTATTACAGTTGATGATTATGAAGAAAATCAGCAGCTTGAAACTTATATCTTAGGATTTGATACTTCTGCATCTCCATCATTTGCTAATAATGCAACAATAACGTCAACACCTCCTCTTACATTAACAGGTGAAGCAGGTTCGAGCGTATCTTGGCAGTATACGATAAACCCTTCTCCTTCTTATTATATAATTGATCAATTTAATACAGGTCAAATAGTGACTTACAGTGGTAATTCAAACCCAGGATCTCCTTACAATAATACTGGAACTGAAATTGCAGTAGGATATACATCAGGTGTTGGTGGTTCAAACGCTATGCTAGTAGGTGGTTCTGTAACTATGCCAACTGGAGGTGGTTCAGGTTCTATTATGCCTACTCAAAAAGCAACTATACAACCACCAACAGAAACATTTACAATTACTGTAGTAAATAATATATCAAATACTACATTTACACCTTCAAGTCCAATATTATTATCTGGTGTCCCAGGATCTAGTTTAGCACAAACAATAGATGTTGTTGCTGATTCAGGTTATTCACATGATGTTACATTTGTACAGGTTAGTAATAACTATAGTAATACCGTTAGTGCTTCTGCTACTCTTGGAGAAGATGTTAATTTCACTGGATCTATGCCGGTAGGAGGAGGCTCAACTACAATAACAATAAGTGGAACCTCTACACCAACTATAGCCTATGCTAATTTCAACTTTACTGAAACTGCAGGAGGTCAATCTGAAGCTGAAGGTGATTGGGATAATGCAATTATTATGGTTTCAGGAACCCCGGGAAGTACACATAGTATAAGTAATTACTGGAGAACAACAAATAATGGCCAAGGTAGATCATTCCAAAATGCTTCTGTTACTTCTGTAACAAGAACTGGAACAAATTATCCGGCTCAGGATCCATTTAACGGTACGTTGATATATCAACAGCCTACTTCTGGTAATGATGCTAGAACTTTAGGTACATTTACAATGCCAGCAGGTGGTGGTACTTGGGGATTTGAATTTAACTCTACTAGACTTGCTCCAACAACAACTACAAACCCATGTGATTGTACAGATTATTTGGGCGGTAATCCGCCACTTGTTGCTAAACAAGATGCAGTTAATGGAGGTTCGAATGGTATGTTTGATATTTCATGGACAACGGCTTGTGGCGCAATAATTTCTACCGTTGATGTTACAGTTGATTATGGATTCGGTTATCAAACCTACAGTACACTCCCATCAACAAATAATGTAACATTTAAAAGATGGACAAATGTACCAGCAGGTAATTATAGAGTCACAGTTCAATATGATGGATCTCCATGTATAGGCGAGATAGATGTAATTGATATTGTTATTCAGAATCAGATTATTACAACGAGTACAACTTCTTCAGGTCCTCGAGGAGGTCAAGGATTATCCCCTGGCCCCACTTAAACAATTTTAAATTGAGGCGTATAAATATACCGTAAGAAGTATAAACTCAATTAAAACGTATATGGAGCAAGAAAACTGCGCGATTCCTAAGAAAATACACCAAATTTGGATAGGACATCAAGAAATTCCTGAACATTGTGCTGCTTTTGGCAGAGATATGCAAGAAATGCACCCAGATTGGGAGTATAATCTATGGACTCACGATAAAATATTTAACGACCTATATAAAGACGATCCATTCTTACAGAATTATGTCAAAGATCCAGATCTTTACAAATGGGCATTTATGGCAGACAGAATTAGACTACTAATCTTAAGAGATTTTGGTGGAATTTACTGTGATCTAGATGCGAAGCCGATTAGACCTTTTGATATTATTGTAGATAATCTAAATAAAGATATTACGTTTTTTGCTGGTATGAAACCATCTCAAAATAATAATACTCTTATAGACTGTACTGTATACGGATCGACTCCAAATTCCAGAATAATTCAAGAATGTCTAGATGTCTACACTCGAATAACTTGGGCTCATGGCTGTAAAACTTTCAATGATAGGATAATAGAAAAGATGGATATGGACTGTGCAATCTTCGGTTACGAGTATTTTTACAACTGGCAGATCAACGACAAAACCATCGTCTTACATGATGTAGAAGAGACTAGACTTTTTAGTTGGGTAGATAATGACAGATTGTTCAAAGGTTGGTAATTTATAGCCTACCATGGGCATATAGATGACCACAGAGCTAATAACCTGGCTAAATAATAATGACAATTAACCCAAAGGTAGGCTAGCTTAGAACTAGTATTTTAAAAGAGCACTTTTTTTAATAAATGAGAGTAATATTTACAGTTAGTGCAGAGTGGGCTAAGGATCTACAAAGAATGAAGCAGTTTGAGATCTGTTTAATGGGCCAGAGAATGATGTCACCTAACTGTAGAATGATAGTCCAGATACCTATAGTTGGTGGTACCCAACAACATGGCAAGGCTATCAAGATCTAGGTATTA